>Ga0210059_1011958_pt1 | contig 13198 bp, 8 predicted proteins | sample Ectturendosymbi2_FD_188042 | JGI IMG/M metagenome (GOLD analysis project Ga0210059, IMG submission 188042) | Ecteinascidia turbinata endosymbiont from Florida, USA - Sample 2 (SPAdes) (version 2) | ecosystem: Host-associated > Tunicates > Ascidians > Unclassified | place: Key West, Florida...
CCGAAAAGTCCCAACAATGTCACAAGTACTTTCTTCAATACAGTGTAATTACTTCCGAAAGATCTCAGATTGGAACATAGGGGCGTCAATCTTGCTTCTTGCCCCGGGCGCCATTTAGTCTCGTTACGCTCCTGCAAATCAGAGCTGAATTCGGAGCGATCCTTGGCTTACCTCAAACTCTTATTGCACAACTTTTCGCTTGTCACTGAAAGAAATATTATATCTCTGCGTTTGTATACTTATGTGGCTTACAAGTATAAAAAGCTGTGGTTTTTCTTTGAAGGCTCACTCGACCATCAAGATTATTTGATTGCAATATCTGCGGCGAGGTGTTCAACCATCCTGGAGATTTCGTCTTACACATGGCACAACACTCAGATGTTAGTACTGCTGAAAAGAAACTGCATTTTTTAACTTGGTAGTGGCTACAGAAAAATTATGTTTGCGTTTTTTTTACAAAATGGATTGTGTATGGCAACAAGAGCAAATGAAATGTTTTCTTACTGCAAAAGCTCTTCGATACAAATAATCGTCTATTAGTGTGCAATGTGTTAACATCTGCAACAACCCACTGATATATAAAAATATAATATTTGATGTCAACTCGAATCTTTTATGAACTCCGGAAAATTCGGGCATAGAGGTGTATGAATTTTGACACGTCGTTTAACTGCGCGAATACATTGATATCTATGAGGCGCCATTTGCAAAAAATAAATTTCTAGTTATATTGAACACATTCCGCACCCAAATTGCTAAACTGGACAAATCCTGCAGAGCGCCACATTGGATAGATACAAAACTTCAAGTTTTAAATCGGAAAGACATAACTCGTGTAGTGTTAACTCGCAGAGATATAAAACAACATGTGTTATATCGGACAGACATAACACATCGCGTGTCATACCAGAAAGATATAAGTCAGAAAGTGCTGTACTGGACAGATATACACCACTAAGTGCAATATCGAACAGATATAACACATCACATGCTATATCGGACAGATATAAGTCAGAAAACGCTATACGGGACAGATATAACGATCAAGCGCAAAATTGGGCAGATGTAACACATCAAGCACTATATCGGGCAGATATGACTGGCTAAGGGTGTGTATTTAGCAGTCAGGCATAAATAGCGTTGAAGCGTGAAAGCTTAAGTAAGGTTTTTTTCAGCCCGATTTCCAGGTACGATATATTCGCACACCGGCAGCCAAGGTGTTTGGTTGGGAAACTGTCATTCAATTTACTGTTCAAGCTTGAATACTCTATCGGGTTTGTTGCTACATCAGCACGTTGTGAATTACAGTATGTCTGTCCCAGAAGCACCTCATCTCTTATATCTTACCGATATCGCACTTCGTCAGTTATATCTGTCCGATTTAGCACTTGATGTATCACATCCTTTCGATTTAGCACTCCCGAGTTATATTTCCCCTATGAAACAGTTGATGGGTTATATCTATTCAAGGCAGCTCTTGATCTGTTATGCCAGTCCGATGTACCATTTGATGTGTGGTATCTGTCTGATATAACATTCTGTGAGCTAAATGTGTCATAGGGCCATTCCAGGAGGGTGGGCATTGATAACATGAAATTAATCTTTTTATAAGTGGCGCCTCACAGACACCAAGTACGTTTCCTGAGATAAGCTGATTCTCGTTTTTCTTTCCCAAATGCATTTGAAATTGCTTCACGTTTTTCCTTCCAAATGTATACGTGTCCTGCTTAGTTTGGTGAAATCTTAAGGTTGACATTTCATAAATATGGAGTTAGGGTCATTGTGAATGCTTTTATGATAAAATATTTGACACCCTTTAAATTACATCATTTTCTTATTCCTTTCACCATCCAGCTTTGCGTATTATCCTTGCAGATAAAGTTTCTTGCAAAGAATAATACGAAAGCTCGGTTTACTGTTCAAGTAAAAAGAACACTTTTTTCAAGAGAGAAGAAGAAACTGACAGCGAAGCAGCCGACGTAGAAGTTTCTGGTCAAAACTGGGCTGCTACAAACCCAGCGTCAAATGCCGCTTCTGCTGGCAATCCTGCCACGCACAACGTGAGGTGCAGAAGGATTGTCATCCAAAACAATACACGCAATGTGAGAGATGGTGGCAATCAAGCGAATTCAGCTTGAGAATGACCAGCGATAAAACGATTAGCGAGGGAACGACGATCGAGATCAGAAACAAGGATTGCGGCAGCAATTATCTGCTGGAAGAGTTGAAGAATATAAGAGTAATTTGTCTTGGTTTCATCAAAATGAAATGGCTGCGCTTATCATTTTATGTAATCGAATATTTCGCTTTTTATCAGAGAACAATTCAGCCATTCAAGCGTTTGTATATGTTGTACATGGGCTGTAACAAATGCAGTGATTTTAAATCCGTTTGAAACCATGTTACTGAAAAAAGAAACATCAACTATTCAGAATGGAATAGCAAGTGTTTGTGATTGTTGCATTTCCCCAAAGTGCATCAAGGTAGACGAGATTATTGAAAAGCAGTTATGAAAGGTGTTTTAACTCGATTTGTTTACTATTTCATAAATTCGTTGTCAAAACAGAACAACTGCAAATTTTCGAAAAATACGACGTTAATAATTGAAATTATTGCAATATGAACTTACGGATGAAATTTGATCACAATTCTAACAGGCGATGCAAAATATGTATTGGAACCAGTCTCCTTAAGTTTATCTTATGGCCAAAACCGCATAGTGAAATGAGTTGGAGGTTTTTGTTTGGTTTCTTTTCAAAGATTTTAATCTCTTGTGTCTCCAAATAAAACTTTAAATGTCAGTATTGCCAATGCTTATCTTTTAAAAAATCTGCAATTGTAATTTTTCTCCAAAAACACATCATAACCAGAAAATATAGTATTGAATCTTTCATATTTTTTTCTTTCAGTTTTTAAATTTACCTAAAGCTATCTCATGCAGTCAGATCCAAACTCAACAGCGTATGGCAGTGCTTTTCAAACTGTGCGACGGTACGCACTGGTGCGGATAAGAAAACCGTGCGGTGCGGATGACAAACACGGTGCGGACAAGTGCGGATGAGAAAACCGTGTTTTGTTGTTGTAAACGTATTTTAAACAATCCTTTCTTTTTTTAATCACCGTCTTGCTTTTTTGTATCACATAGTACCGCACACAACGCAAAATTGGCAGACATTGCGCTCATATTTTGATAGTTTGAACATCTGAACAGAAAAATGCATTAGAATTTACCGAGAGATGCTACGAAGCTTTCTACACCAGCTATGTCCAACCCGCGGCTCGCGATCGGCACCCGGCCCTGTTGAAGGTTTTGTGCGGCCCATTTAGGCTTTCGACGCAGGAAAGGTATTCTACATGATAACTTGTCCTTAGTTTGATAATTTTGAATTTGGCATTTTAGTTGCTGGTGGTCCTCAGTGCCACTTTATCACTCTATTACCACTGCAGTTAGGATTCGAACGCTTTCAGGACTTTGGCTTTAGTTAAATTTAGTTTGCTAAGATCAAAGTAAGCCATTCAATGTGCGGCCCTCATTAGTATGTTATTCAATGTGCGGTCGGGGTTAAGATAGTGACATACTGTTTGGCTTAGTAACCCATTTGGGTTGGACATAGCTGTTTTATCTGCTTATTCTATTGTTACTTCATGATGGAAACAAAAGATGTGCAACTGCAAGGCAAAACTGAGCTGATATAAATTTTTGGTTGTTGTTCCTCCAGTTGAACAAGACCAGGGGACCTATTCAAACTGTATGCTGAGCCACGAGTACACTGCTGATTTCAGCAGTGGTGTCTACTGCTCAGCAGGCCCGTAACCAGGTGGGCGAAAAAAAATTTGCCACCCCTGGAAAAATGTGTTGGACATCTTTCAAAATTGTTGGACATAGTTCAAAAAATTTGGGCCCTTCCCAGAAACCTCTTCGCCCCTCCTGGTGTCCCAAGCTGGTTATGAGCCTGCTTCTCAATAGCGTACCTAGAGGTTTGAGACAGGGGGAAAAATTTAGCAGAAAGGGGCCTACTGGCCATCTTACAGGGGTCACTAGCGAATACTCAGCAAAACGTTCGAGAAATGACAGTGAATCCGGAGTCAAAGTAACTTTACTCCACAGGTGAAACAGGCAAGGAATCTAGCGCAAATTGTTAATAGGAAATCGATTTCACGTAACACTACGCATCTTCAGTCCTTGCATCTTGTTCAAAGTGAATCCAGATGTCGTGAATATGGATACAAGTTTAAAAAAAAACGAAAACACCCAGAAAAATGCAAAAAAACAACCTACTGAGAAACAAAAAAATACTAAATATCAAAATGTCGGCTAATGGGAGGCTGGTTTTTGTACAGTATTTATCTTGCCAGGGCGGCGGCTCGTCCCTAGCTCCAGCTCCGGCTCTAAATTTTCAACTGAGCTCCGGCCCATCTTGCAATACGCCCAGCTCCGGCTCCGCAGCCCTGCTGTAACAAGCGAAAAGGAAAGGCCTATATTTCTTTTGTATTGTATTGTTGCAACCTCTCCGCTGGCGTTGCGCTGAATGCGCGGTTCACCACGAACGGAATGTGCGCGAAACAAACACGCACATATACATGGCGCGAACAAGCAATAATAGAGTGATCTCGTCGGGTGAACTCTATTGCTGCTTGCTGCCACAATGCGAAGCTTTGCGCACATGCCGCTCGAGTTTTCCGATCGCTACAAAATGGTGCTGTGACCAGGACATGAAGGTCGTACTGTGTGACACCGTCACAAAAAGAACGTGCGATCGGTGCTGTTCGTTGAAAAAAGGAGGGGGTGTTGTTGCAACCTCCCCGCTGGCGTTTTGCTGAATGCGCGGTTCACCACGAAAGGAATGTGCGCGAAGAACGACATCAACAAAAAATTAATCTCTACCACACTTTTCTTCTCGATTGGCTCAAAAAAATCTTAGTTTTGCTAAACCGGTGGTTCCCAAACTGGAGTCCGCGGTTTCCTTAGTTGTCCTTGAAACAATTTGAAGGGAATCGCGCGACTACTGACATACTGTGAATGTAAGGTTTCATGTGCAACCCTCACTGCATGCCATCCTATGCACCAGAACAGCCCAATCCTGCTTTGTGATGTTACAAGTATCAAAGCATTGCCCGTTGCTTTGTGATATCACACAACAAGCATTCCCGAATTGTGATCGAATAAAACTGTAATGCTACGGAGCAACAGTGGCGCAACTACAGGTCTGTGCCATGGGAAACTGAAGTCATTGAAAAGTTCCCAGATGCTATTGTAATGACTACTAACTACAGTGCACTATCCATCGTCAAGTACTTATGGTGAACACCACGTCTGATGAGTTAAAAGAAGTTGAAATGATGCCAAAATTGCGTCGCTACCAGTTGAACAGCGAAAATTTTACACCATTTCCACATTAAAAAGCATTTTTAATAAATATGAACTTCACATGAAAGACGATATCCTCAAGGTCATGAAACGTCACACGTCCATTCTTGCTGAAGAAATTTGTCATTACTTTTCCAAATTACAAGATTTTGAAAAGTATTGTCGTTTCACCAACAACCCGTTTGGAATCACTGTTGGCGGGAAGTTCACTGATTTGGTCAACGATGAAGGTGCGAAACAATTTTCCGTGAAATATGTTGCAGCGACTTCTCGATTGAAATGGCGCAGTCCTGTGCTGGTGTCGCAAAAATGGCACTGAGACTGAATGTGCTCCATCTATTTCCGACAACCTACAAGTGTGAGACTTTTTCCACACAACTCGCTATTTTAAACAAAATTACGCAACAAATTGGATGCGACACATGATATGACAGCCTCGTTTTCAAAAACAGAATCAAAGATAAAAGAACTGGTGGAAGTCAAGCAAGTGCACCCATCCATTGAAATGTACCAGTTACATGCAATGCATGCATGTTTAAAGAACGTATTTGGGTATTGTTTTTGTTCAGTGTGATAGTGGACAGTGAAATATCCAAAAATTCACAAGGCGACCGTTATGCAAAATTTTTAAAAAAGTTTGAGAACCACTGTGCTGAACGGATAGGCAAGTGATATGTTATGAAGAATGTTGCTCAAAGGTGAAAATATTTACTTGATGATAACATTATCTACTTTTTGGCAAATAGGAAACAGTAACATTGTCCTAAAAATACGTTTCGAAATAAATTCGGTGAACTCTCATGTAGATCAAGATACATTTTGTGTAATGTGTGCTTTTCCAACATACCATTTGAACTTTCCCATACGCCAGTGCTTTCCAACCTTTAGAAAGATGGTTCGCACCCTTTTATTCAACGAAAATTTCAACCGCACAACCAACACTAGTGTTGCTGAACAATAGCCGTAAAGGGGGATTAGACTCTAAATAACGATGAAGAAATTTTGTTTAAATAACCAAAATAACGAATACTAATGCAAAATAATAAGCACGAAAATGTACACAGAACATCATCATGTATTTATTCAAAGTATGCAATTATATTAATGGCCAGGTGTTGCCGAGTACTTCTTGCAATTGTAGACTTTGCCCCGACGCTCCTCACATTAGGTCATCTCGTGTCCCACTAAGAAGACAACTCCTCTTTCCTGTTTTGATATCAATCAATTACCAGATAGCAAAACCCTTTTTCGGCCATGTAGGTGGTTAGATTTTGTACAAGAACGTCGAGCCCTTGGATTTTGAGTCAGAATCATCGCCAGAAAGTCTTCAATATGGGTCTTTACGTTTGTGCGTGGGGCTTGACACTCTGAAATTGGGCAAAAACACTGATTTATAGTGTTTCATATTTCAATTTGGGGTCTAAGCCAACCCAAGTCCCCCGTGGCAACGGGACTGTTTCGAGGTCTTTGCGAAGGCCATCGAGGGCTCTCACCCAGAATTCAAGATCCAGCGTGTTTTATACAGCTAATAAAAGGATGATGTCATAGATCCTCTTTTAAATTTGAACCCAAATGCTCCGGTGGATTCCGCTCACAGAAAATTTTCGAAATCCATAGCTTTATTCATAACTTTTTAGCCTGCTGTCTGGGATAGTACGCTTCAAAATGATTAACCAAACTGTATATATGGGAGCTGGCTGTTTCGGTGGTACTCTGCTCCAAATTCCTTTTTTTCCCACTTACATGTGGACATGATCGAACGTCTGCAGGGTCTTCAAACCCATCAGGTTGTTATTGTAGATTTCTTCTTTGAAATTTTGAATTACATGCTTGAGCAATTAGTGATTTTGGAAGTCGCTTCGAATATGTCAATTCCATAACTTTAAGATTGAGTTTCAGCTGGTAAATATGTTACCAGAATGACTATATAGTCCAGCAAGCCAAACCAAATAGCGAAAGAAAAGAGCTTTATGATATTTTCGTCGATCAAATCACACAAGAAATTCCTGTCGCAAATTCCACACTCTCTCCATTACTCTCACTAGAGATCCACCACACTTCAGAATGATAAAGAAGATGCCCATCGCTTCCCATTTCTATGACAAGTTCATCAAAGTCACGACTTTTTCAGGACTGTTCAGTGTTGCATTCACAATTTTGATGACGTCAGCTACAGTTGGTAATTTTCTTTTTCATTGTCTAGCTTCTTCCTTCACGACACATTGGATACTCGCAATATCTGGTGCGACTTGCTTTATGAGCGCAACAACGCCATTTCGAATGCCCACCACAGCCCTTTCACTGCCTATGGACTCAGTTTTTCATTTCAACCACGTCACACCGCATTCATGACAAGTAATCAGCCAATTTTTCTGAAAAGTTGTCGGCCCCTGTGGTATCGGACAATGGCAGTTTTTGCACTTAGGTTACAGCCAGTGGTTCCTCCATGAATTTCTCGTGTTGCTGTCTCCGTGCATGGTTTCATAACACTTTCTGCCAGAGGAAATGACTTTCTTGCGGACATATGGTCATGAGCTATTAATGATGAAAATACGAGACGCTGGTCAGAAGGTGGCACCATCAATCGCTAAATTATCGCTATTTGTCGTGTTTGAAGCCGACTTGTTTTTGAGTTCTGGATATTAAGGAATGGTGCATTTGCCATTTACAATACTAAACCTGACTGGGATTACGTAGGTAAAACCACGCCGATTTAATGTCCACCTAAAAATAGCAAATAATGATTGACTGATTTCAGATTATTGGAAGCTCATCTTCGTGACACTATAGTGTCCTCCAGCACTAGCAGTGGCGTAAATGACGGCCATGACGGGGCCTGGGCTATTTAGGAGGTAGCTCCGGGCGCCTTCCCAGATACTAACAGTTTTGATAAATTTACTGAAACCTAGACTTACTTTTCCGAAAACAGTGCTCTTTATAGCACAAAAATGCGTGAATGTCACGATTTACGACACCAGAGTGCAATAATGGATCTCTGATGTTTCCGTGGTTTAATCATCGCCGCTACCCGTGCTGGATGTGTTTGGCGCGGTTTGGGTAGGTATACGCCCTTTTCAAGGAGCGGTAGCATCCCTACTGCTGAAGATGACCGAAAACCCAGCATACTGCTGTTGAAAACAGGGGGGCACACCGCAAGCAAGATCAGCGTCATCGAGCAGCTAGCCTACAAGAACAAGGCACTCGCCATCGTCCTTCAGGAGACCCACTGCTGCAGACAAGCTAGTCAGGGCCGGATTTACCAATACGCTATGTAGGCTTGAGCCTAGGGCCTCAAGATGCAAGGGACCTCCAGCAAACTGTGGTACGCATAGTCAATTGCCGGCTTAAGATCAGTTCGAAAAATAGGTTACTCGTCAAAATTTTATGTCTAAATTGATGAACTTCACTTTATTCACCTAATCAGATTCCGTGTTGATTACGCGAGGGTCATCCGACGAGTTTCTGTGAGACTCAATATAACCGTTGGTCAAGCCGCATGCCGACTGTTCTGTTGTGTCTATATACTCGAAGCCAGTGTAGGCACTGAGGTGATTTTTACGTTACAGTTTCATATAATCTAAATAAAACAGGAGTTGGCAATTAATTTGGCTCGGGGACCACTTTGAGAAGCCCGCGTTTAGCGGAGGGACGTCCTTTCTAATTTGATTTTAAAATAAACAAATAAAACAAAACCAATAACGTTACTGAGAAAAGAAACATCAATTATTACGCAAACTTTCAAGTGATCTATTTGGTCACAGTTCGTTTGATGCTTCGTAATAATTACAGTACATTTCTAATCCTGAAATTATTCAAGCTTCACTTTTAACATAATCATCTGTTGCTTCAATAAAATTAGTTAAAGCTTTTGACAATTCGTCTACTACGTAACGTTCTTATTGACTATATTTTGTACGATAGAATTCTTGGAATTAGTAAAAACAGTTCGCTTTCAGTAAGTGTTCAGTAAACTCTATCGGAAATATTTGACTTGACTGGCATTTTCAAAAGCTAATTTGAACTTTCTAATGTCAAAATTTTGAAAATGCCTCTGTTTAAGTCGCTTATACATTTCTAACAGATTATATCTCTATTTATCTTTGCTAAGGCATCTTTTTTGCCCAAGTATGACTATGATACAGCTGTATAGATCATTGTAGTACGTATGGGGCTAATTGAGTCAGTGGCGGATCCAGACCTCGCGTTTACGGAGGGGCGCAAAAAAGGTCTTCACTTGCTTAAATACCAAAGGTTGTCTGCGACAATCGTTGGATGTCACAGAAAAGTGTTTACCTTTGTAGGCCTAAATGTGGCTATTTTTGTTGGTCGAACCATGCGATTTTCCAGGGAATACCACAGTTTGAAAGCCCGTTATATCATTGATTCAGAAAACATTTGAAACGGGTCCCAAATAGTGGGCCTCATTTTTCACAAGCTACACAGATCTCGTATATCTACAAAATGTATTTAAAAAGTATAAAAGCGTGCTGCGCGCAAGCGTTTGGCACTGTTTTGGCTATCTGTAGCGAAATCAGTGAAGAACAGTGTCTGAAACGCATCCCTGATCTGGTTAGACAAATAGAATGGTTCTTCTTAGACTTGGAAGTAACAACTCGTGTCTCACGACAGGACTCAAATGAAGAGCTAAATGACCATCACGTTTCCAAGCGAAGCTTGTGCATTTACATGCACACGAAAGACGTATTTATTGCTGAAGCGACAATTCAAAAACAACACGTGAATGAAGGCATTTGTCAGGGCACTACTCCCATTTTAGGTAGCTTTGCTGGCTATCGTGAAAACAATCTCATAATCGCATGATAGATTCACACCGGGCCTTTAAGCATGCCCTAAAATACATTTAACGCCACTTATAAAGTCAGATTTTCAATCTACTCTTTAAAATACCGTTTCACATTTTTCCACATTGGATTGCTGATGTGAAGAAAAAAACATCAATCCCTCTAGACCAGGTTATTAAAAAAGTTGTGACACTTTTCAACACAAGTGGAAGCAAGCGGGCTGAGCCTCCCAAATTCACAATCAATACCTCCAAAGTCAAGCTCTCGTCTGCTCCATGAGCCATTTTTCTATTCATTGTATACTATTACGAAGCCCCCGAACAAGCTTAAAGTCAACCCCAATGCTGTTGATCTGGCGATGGATCTGCTTCTATCCAGCCAGGCCAGAAAATACAGTTGAGAATCAGCCTATCACCAATTTAAAAGCACGAACCTTCGCCAACACCACAGTCACCAGTAAAACGTTAAAGTTTTCACCAGAAGACTGCTTTTCTGCTCTAATTTATATGATGTAAACGGAATGATCAAACAACAAACAAGCTAACCATTTTTCTGTCGGTTGCAGATTTCGCTGACCATGCCAAACTTGTCTTTTCGTGGCCAGCGTGAGTTGTCTACGGGTTTGCAATTGCAACAAAAGAATCACAACCACACAGCCATCAGTCATTGTTGCCTGACGCGTAGCCAGGTGGGAGGAAAAGGCGCCGTCGTTCCACCAATTTTAGACTGCAAATATTTAAATGTTGAGAAAAAATTGTCACGACCGCGTAAAACCAATTATTCAACCCACCAAGCTGTACATAGCTTTGCCAAAGTGTCTGCGTTAGGCGTACGAGGTGAGAGGAAGACTTGGACAAAATTTAAAAAATTCAGGAAAAACTTCCCGATATGTTTGGGCAAGTTGCTTGAGCAGAATCATCGCCCTGCAAAACTTTCCTATTCGTTTTCCTCAAAGTGATGCAAAATTTTGGAATTGAAAATTTTGCTCCCCCTAAAGCCCAAGGTCCCCGTATGCCTCTTGTTAGAGCTGTGTACCATGGTTTGTTGAGGGGTGTCGCTGCGCGCAGTAATCAGGGGCGTAACGACGGGGGTAAGGGGCACAATTCCCCGGGCGCCGAATCAATATGAGGGCGTCGAATGACTGCGGGGCGCCGAAAAGTCCTAACAATGTCATAAGTACTTCAATGCAGTACATTTGCTTCCGAAAGACCTCAGTTTCGAACACGGGGGGGAGGAAAATGGCTTCTTGCCCAGGTGCCATCTAAACTCGTTACGCCCCAAGCAGTAATTCAGTACTCCTCTGCTTTGTCCATGTGTATGAAGAGAGGAGTTGCACAATTTCATAGTTACAGTAGGTCATAATTCTTTGAGCTAATCGAGCACGTTCAATACATTTTTGTCACATAGGGGCAAGTTGTTTGCTAACGTATACATCTATACCTTTTTACACGCTGCATTATGGTTCAATCAGGAGATTAGATCCGTAAAGAAACTCATCCACTTACCTTTATGTTGCAAAACTATGATGCAGACATACTGCGGACTCACGAACTGCACTGGCAACAGCCCTGAAACTGTTTTTTCGTTTCCAGTTTGGAGTCTTGTAAAATCTTGAGTCAGTAATAATTTTTGCATATTGCATTCCTATTTTCATTACTGCCTTTCCTTTCGGGGCTGTTGTCAGGCATTAAAGAACAGGGGCGTAACGAGGGAGGGGTCAAGCGGAACACAATAACCCGGGCGCCGAATCACTGTGGGGTTGGGTTGCCAGATGCGTTTTGTAAAAATACCGGCCAGTTTTTCAACAGTGACAGATCCAGGCTGTGTCGTTATTCGTAAGTGCATATGGCGCGGGATTCTCGAATAGCGTATTTTGAAAAGAATCTTTTTGTGACAATGCATTTATTTTTTGTTATATATTTTTTCAATTCAATAAAGTTCCCACAACGCCGTTTTGAAAATTTTTCAAACAATGTATAAACGTATGGTTTGTGCACCGAGTCAATAACCCTATGTTGAGATTTTGTAAGCTAACCTACTTTAAATAAAAAACGACAATTGCAATGTTTCATGTGAACGGTGGTTTTCCTAAACTATCAAAAAATAATGCACTTTATAAAAATGCAATATTCCATGTTGTATATCAATTCCTCAAGTGAACATCTTCTGCATTAATTTTTTTTGCAGTTACTGCATATATTCATTTTCGAAATACCGGCTGCAGGCACGGATTTAAAAAATACCGGCCTCATGCCGACCACTGCTAAATTTGCAGTAAAATACCGGCCAGGCCGGTGGAATACCGGCCATCTGGCAACCCTACTATGGGGACGCAGAATCACTACGGTGGCGCTGAAAATTCCCCAAAATGTCACAAACACTTTCTTCAATACAGTACATTTGCTTCCGAAAGATCTGTTTCGAAAAGATCTCAGTTTGTTTTACTCCACTGTTTCAATGCGCAGCCTTACATTTTTGCAGGCGTGAAATGCGCTGACTTAGCACTGAGTGTGTTCTAATCCTCTCTTTAACTCGTTGCCGGATAATTTTGCAGTTATGCACTGCTCTGTCTTAGCGTTGAGTGCTGTGCTTTCCTCCAGCTTCCTAACTTCAAGCGCTGATAATGTTCATTACAGTAATAACATTGTACAATAACGTGTAAGGAGAGTGTGTGTATAGCAAAATGTGCATGTTGTGTCAGCAACAGGGCTCTCAAAAATGCAACTCCAAAAATCCCTAAAACAGTACCAAAACATTCCAAAAAATCCCTAAATCTGTGGTGGTGCAGCACATACGAGTAGGAGCGGGCAAAATATTGGGGGTGCGAGTGATCTTTGCCCGAATTCTCCCAAACGTGCGCGAAGAACTCCATAAAAAGTGACCTACAAAAAAAAAGTTTTTTCTTTTATTTTGGGCGCCGTTAGGTGCCATTTTTGCTCATATTTTCAGGCGTTTGCTAAGATTTTCAGGGATTTTGTGAAGGTTTTCTGAGATTTTGCCCAGATTTCCACGGATTATTCCCGGATTT
>Ga0210059_1011960_pt1 | contig 13197 bp, 7 predicted proteins | sample Ectturendosymbi2_FD_188042 | JGI IMG/M metagenome (GOLD analysis project Ga0210059, IMG submission 188042) | Ecteinascidia turbinata endosymbiont from Florida, USA - Sample 2 (SPAdes) (version 2) | ecosystem: Host-associated > Tunicates > Ascidians > Unclassified | place: Key West, Florida...
AGGAAATCCTTGAAAGACTTCTTACTATCGACATGACCACTACTACAACTCCAATAACTCTTTATATTTAACCGCAATAATCCTCCTCTTCTACATACAACAAATTAATGCCATATACACTGACCGAGCTATACCAACTCAATTATGATGTCATAATGTGTATATTACGGAACAGCTGCCATTACAACTTCATGAAAAATTTTGTGTGAACACTTTTCTCAATTGAAAAACAAGTTCAAGAGTTGCATTTAAAACGCGTAGAGCACTTCTGCGCCCAAGTTACAAGTTATAATCCGTGTTTGATGTGAGTGTATCATTCAAAACAATATTATTGAACCGGTTCCTCGTTTAGAACTCGTCCAGCATTGGTTGCTACAACCAGCTGCAGTGGTAGATTAGCAAGAACAATAGATTATCATAAAAATGTTCTCAATGTAAGTACAGGTTGTGAATTGAGATTTGTCAAATGCTGCAAACGTCTGCAAATACCATTAGAGACTCCTGAAAGAATTACGCTGAGGAGTCAAAATATACACATGTCCGCTGAGGCGAATTAAACGTTTACGCAGTTTGAAATTTGTGTGAGGTGATAGGCCTATTGCTAATCAGGCTATACTTTGAGAAGACTGGGGTAAATCGGGTAAAATTTTGTTTTTGAGATTAACATTTCCATTATTACAATAAGTGGAGATGAACTCCAGCTAACTACTTGATATATCCCTTAGCTTGTGCTGGGTGGGCAAAACCAGGGTAATAGTCTACAGTTTTCTTTATGATGCTAATTTCCCAGGTCTTGTACCTGAAACCTATTTTACATCTTGAAAAAGATTTTGTTACATATTTTTCTGGTAGCCTCATTTACACGAAGGTTGGGTTGCAATTGCATGATCCACCTTTCCGCAGAAAGCTGAATCTTTATGAATGAAACATAAACAAAGTGTGTTTTTTCAGCACAAAAGTACGTTTTCGTCCATAGGTGGATTTGATGATATCGCAACTATCAAGAATTTTGGCATAAAAATAGTAACGTAGTCTATATAGTAATCGCTGATAGAACAGCCGCGAATGTGAGTGAAAAGGTCAACGCAAATGTTCCGATACGATCTGACCATGTCCTTTTGTACATACATTTATCGAGAGAGCTTGTCAAGTGAAGTCCAAGTTACACATTTTTTGGTATGTGGGAAATACAAATGGGAAGTAGGCTACTGTCATGATCGCTTATAGATGGAGGAAAATTCATATTCCAATCCTAGCTTGCACCAATTATTCTCCTTTGGTTTGCTCTAAACAGCAGTGATGGACCTCGTAATTTGAACCTACCTCAGATCTCATAGTCTACGGCAGGGGTTACCAACGTGGTTCCTACGGGCACTCGGTCGCCTGCAAGGACCAAGTAGGTCGCCCGCGGGCCTGTTCTAAAGATAATATTAGCATGATCATTGTCTTCACATTAACGAATATCAATACTAAAATAATAAGTAAATTGAGCAAGATTCTTATTTCAGAAGTGTGTATCAAAGGTCCTCGACAAGGGGAGAGCGAGGGGGCATTGCCCCGGAGCGGTACTTTTCTGGGGGCGGCACTTTTGGTGAAAAGAAGGAATAGCAAATGGTCTTTCACGAATGAACCAGACCTTAGATTTTGGTTTAGGTTTTAGAGTTTGGTTGAGGTTGGACCTACCATATGTACCGGTTTGGCCGGGACTGCCTCGGTTTAAACGTTTGTCCCGATTAGCAAAATGTCCCGGAATTTGACTTCAGTGAAATTTTCAAAATTAACTCCAACCTGATGATGCATTGCTATGAAATAATTCCGTTCTGAAAGGTTTGACTTTGTTTTAACCCGTGGCTTGGGTTGAGACATTTCTCGACTCGTCCAGGGGCGGCACTTTTCGACTCGCCCAGGGGCGGCACTTCGCCATGTCGGGGCCCTGATCAAAGTAGTAGCCCTTCGCATTAATCGATACCAAAGAAGTAGCTTGCAGTTTCAAAAACGTTGGAATCAAAACCGGTACCAGAAAATCTTCAATTGGGTGGCTTTACATTGAAAAATTGGGAAAAATTCCACTAATTTTAGTGTTTCATATTTCAGTTTTGGGGGCCTGGATGGAGTTTTGTCCGGGGGATAAGCCACACTACCACCACTTACCGGGGTTCGAACTCCATCACACTTGATTGTGTCCCAAGAACATTTCCTCTTGGCCATGTGCCTGCATGGAAGTCTCAATTGTTACTTGTGTTAAGTTTCAAATAAGGATTTCCGTCACTGCGTCAAAGGTGTACAATTTCGAGTCAAGCTTGTTGCAGGTTGCATTACGATCTTTGTGGTGAATATTGAGAAACTGCTAGCATGTCAAAATATTTTTCAACCACCTTGTGTAAAAAATAGAGAAATGAAATGCCGTTAGCGTCTGCATTGCAGACTTGACAATTAACTGTCAAGACATTGGTGACACTGGAGCGATAGATATTTCACCTTTCAAAACTGATGTACCGAAACAACCTCAGCCACCTTTCACCCTAACACTTATATTGGTGGCAATAACTCGAGAGCAAGATGTTTCCAATTTGCTTGCTTCCACCGCAGGGCTGCGGAGCCGTCGTAAAAATGATACAGCTTCGGGTCCGAAGCTCTTTTTTCATGAACATGACTCCAGCTCCGGAGCTCATGGTTTTCATGTGTGTGGCTTCTGCCCCGGAGCAGTGACGATTCTAGAATTAAGTGTGGACATCACTACAGGACTAAGGAAAAAGTAGGGGGTCAAACATAATTGTCTCACCTACATGGTGACTTTCCGTTGTAATGAACATTAATTTGATGTGATTAATCCTATCAAATCCAACATAGGCTTGTGAATATCGTCAAAGCCGTCGCCAGATGGTCTTCAATAGGGGGGCTTTATGTTTGTGCAGAGGTGCTTGACATTCTACAAATTGACAAAAACTGCACTGACTTAGTGTTTTATATTTCTATCTAAGGGGCTTGGAGCTTTGTTTGGTTGGCTAAACCCACGAAAGCTCCCCCCATGGCGACGGGACTGAATATCGCTAAATATATGACCTAGAGTTATTGTTCACTAGAGACACCTAAGCACCACTAAATGCAATCGCACACTTACACTGCTATGTTGAATACAAGGCAAGTGTTGGAAAAAGCATTTCTACTAAATTCAAAAAATGTAAAAAATTTTTCAAAAGTAGCCTACATTAACCCCAGGCGAATGTAAAGCTAACACAATGTGTGCTGCTTCTGTCATAATATGCTGTTTCTGTCACCAGGCATAATCGACTGGCTGCAAGCTTTGCTCCACTGGTGTGATAACAATGCAGTATTTATTGTTGACGTTTCGAAAGTCTGTGCAAACTCTCGTCCTCAGAAGATATAGGCAAGAAACAAAAGCAAGCGTAAACACACACTGCATTTCTTAAAATTTTCAGAGTTGTACCTGAACAAAAGGATAAAAAATGCCTTAGAAATATCAACATGTGAAATTATCTCCCAAGTTTTGACAATTTCTGCGTATTCGTGTTTAAATAGCAATAATTTACGAAATTTCTATCAGATGGCATGACTCAAGATAAATCTTGCAAGGAGATAAATTAACCAGTCGGACAAAGAAAAATTCAAATAAGCCTTTTCTAAATGGTTAGAAAGCCAAAAATTTAATCTTCATTCTTTGAAAGTTTCTGAAAATGTCAAAATTGCTATGCAAAGTTTTAAAATTTTTTTTTGGGGAAATGCCCAAATACCCCTGATTGCGCGCCTGCTCTGTTTGATACAGTAGTGAAGAACCTTAATTATTTCATGTTGTCAGCTTCATGTTGTTCATGTCAGCTACAACTCGAATGAACTGAGCCTGGTTGATGATTGGGCCTCTACCTTCTCGCAATTCTACATCCTGAAACGACATTGCTTCTTCTGCAAGTTGAGCCAAAATAGATTGCTCTCCCGGAGAAACAATAAGGTTTTCTATAATTGTTGTATGAACAGTAAGTTGTGGGTTTTTGCCAGTGTGGTATTTCGGTTTTGTAGTGTTTCTGAAAAGTTTTTTAATCGTTGACGACCTCCGCCATTAGCGCTAATTTGGAAATTAATCCTTGAAATCTAGCTTTTTCTGCACTTTGTCTAGTTTCATTTTTTGAAGCGTTCTGAAAATGTTGCGCTAAGGCTGGAAAAGAATGCTTTACTGCCAGTGGCGTACGCAGAAAATTTCCGAGGGGGGTCAAAGTTTCGTCACAATCGTGTGACGTTAGAAATCAACTTTAGGGGAAGTGCCGAAGGCACGACCGTTCTAGGGGAGTCCGGGAGCATGCCCACGGGAAAATTTTGCAAAATTGCACTTAAAAATACGCATATTTGTGCATTCTGGAAGCAAGTTTTAGTATAATGTTTTTACGAAACTTATTAGCCGGTGAGACAGAAAACAACTTTTTTCTGAGGCTCATGAAATAAACCTATATGCGTGCTTGGATGTTATAAGTTTTAGACATGTATCGCTTATCGAAGACGCTTATTGAAATTTGTGGGCTCAAATCTCACGCCAGCTGAAGCTTTTTTCTGGTGTTCGTGGTAACCTGTGTTAAGTTACTTAACAGCCACGTGTGAAGCAATGTTGTCAGTGAAAGAATGAAATCGTAAAATGAAAATCAAATAGAGGAAACGTACAGTAGTCATTAAAAAATTTGCGTAGTGCGTATATCAGTGACCAGAAAACAAAGTCAATTTGTTTTGAATTGAGGCCCTTGCCCCACCTTAGTTACGCCACTGCCGAATACTGTTCATACATTTTTTAATTTTTAGTGTCTGACGGGGGGCCCATGGCACAGTGCCCCTCCCTTCGCACGCTAGTGTTTACTGCTGATACCGCTCTGAAAGATGAAGCCACCCAGTGAATAGTAAACACCTTTCCGATTCTTTTTGAGGCTGATATGCAAATCATGTCACAGTCACTAAGTTCTCGCATGTTCTTCGGTGACTGGCTATACAAAGAATATAAACTTTCAAGAAAAGACTGCAGGTCATTTGTGCCAAATGGTATAGCATTTAGTGCATTTGCCAACAGCAAGTTGAAGTCTGTGATTGCGACAATACTACAGTACATCAGGGAATTCATCTTTGAGCAATTTTCAAGCCCTGATTTCGCCACTAACATTACGCTGGCTCCATTACTGCAAATTCCAATGAAGACTTCTTATAGCAACTCATTGGTGAAGCCATTCGTTACGAAACAGTCCCAAATCGCGTCTATAATATGAGAAGCACATAGGGTCTCTAATTCAACCAAATCCAGTGTGGAAAAGTAACAGGTGAAACTTCGCCATCAACGCTAGCTTTTACAAAAATGATTGAAAGTTGATTTGTCACCAACGCGGGTAGATTCGTCGGCTAGAACATTTATCTTGCTCCTCCTCTCAATAATTTTAGTTAAACGTTTTTTAGCATCTGTGAAGACACACGACCTATTGTATCAACGGCAACAGTTGTACTGTGTAAGGTACACCCCATGTCTATGGAATTACATTCCTGAAGATCAATTAAACTTTCAAAGTTTGTAAAAGGTTTGTTATTTTTTGCCATGTAATATGCTGTTCTGGAAACTCGAGCAGTGGATTGAAAGAGAGTTTGTTCACTTTGTGTATTCAAGTTTGGCAATACGTGAATGCACAAAGCCACAAAGTGAGCAAACGGTCTTTCAGTCCAATGCTCGAGTTTTCAGAACGTCTTTCTTTTCTATTTCAAGAATATTGATATCTTCTTTATGTGCTTGATAGTTTTTGTGCCCTCTGTTTTTTTGCGCAACGGTCATAACTGGACCTTTCTTGTGCTGCCATAAGAAGTGACATTGACCTCTGCCCATCGAGCCGAAATAATAACACCACGGGATGCTCTCATTCCCAAATTATTTACTCACGACAAGAAGTGCATCCTATTTTTCCGTTAATAGCATTAAGTACATCCCTCTGTTTTTGCGTTGCAAATCCTCATATTGTTGTTCATTACATATTGATGGATAAATAGTTGAACCAGCTTATCGAAATAAAATGGAATCAGCTTGTTCTTGTTGCGTTGATTGGGGGTCACTGATTGTGCTATAGTTTGGGCGCCAACATCACTCACAGTTATTTGAACTTTACTTGTTGCACTCAATGTTTCTTTGCTACTCTCTTTTCTCCTCCGATATTGATCAATTTTTCTTTGCATCTTTTTTGCTCTTAAGCTTTAAAATGAAAAAAACGGTGATAGTCTACCTATTACTGTATATCAGTTTTTTTTAAGGAAAATGTTAGGTACCCGCTATGGACTTGCAGGGACCCGATTTCTCTGATTCTAGGGACTCGATGATAATTTTATCCGATTCTACGGACCCGAATCGGATCGGGTCCCTGAAACACCTTAAAAAACCCTGCTGTATATGCAGATACAGCTAGTACTGAACTTGCAATCTACATACCATAAAATAGAAAACCTGCAACTAATACTGAATATGCAACACGCAGACCCATATTTTCATTTGGGGGCACTAAGCTGTTTTAAAGTGGAGGCCCGTTCTGAAAATTCGCGATAAATGTCATACAAATCAGCACTACACTTTCTCGCTACGTTCACTGAACAAGTTGTTCCAATTCATAAACATATTACTTTCTTCTGAACTACCTCGATATCCGGAACAAAAATAGTCACAATGAAACTAACGGAAAAGGCAGCAGTGAACAATGTTCCCTCTCAGGTGCGCATGCGCGACACCCCCTGTCTGTTTGGGCAATGAAATCTCATTTTCGCGAAATCGCAAAATTAAAAATTTTAAAGTAAAAAATCATTAACATTTTTTGGCAGACGTAGAACTCTTCTAAGCAAGTCGCACTTCTCAGCGAGATTTGGCAATAAACCTGGAAAAAGTTCTATATGAATAAGCGCTGATGATGTCAACAGTACTTCGTAGACGAAATATATGCTCTGTAAGATCTCAATGTCTGATTCTTTGCTGAGAAAGAATTTCTTTCTATAGACAACCTGTAAAAAGTGTAGAAATATTGGAAAATCACGAAATTAAGAAACCATTTGATATAAATATGCACTTTGTTCGCATTTTGATAAGATTTTGTACTTATTCTAACAATTCACAAAGTCTGTAATTTATTTAAAACTCTGCTAACACAGTTTTAAAATATTCATGCTGTAGAATCTCCAGACCCTTCTGGCACACCAAAGACTGAATTAGTGGTTTCGTCTTTTCAGTAACAGCTCGTAGTGCATTTGCTTTGGCAGTGGCTTTCTTTCGCTTACTAGATCTACTCTCATACGCACATTTTGCCATTCTCAAGTTAACACGGTCTAGCCTGGATGAGATCCACTTATCCAGATTACTTTGAAATGCAGAAAACAACTGACACCTTGCCGTGCAGTACCCGCGAAGCTCACTTTGCTAACTAATAAGCTCAAGCTACAAATTGGCGCTAACCATACATAGGCATACCATATTTTTGTGATTGAAAACCAGACGCTTCAGACCAACGAGCCTTATATCTTAGTTGGAGCATGTAGCTATTTTGGATTCCTATTAAGACACCAAGAAAAACTAAAATAATACATTGTACTAAGAAACAAAACAATGTGTAAGCATTTGTAAATATACACATTCGCCCAATCACACATTTCTGTAGAGTAGACAATACTTTCTTCAAGAAATCTTTTATCGATTTTATTTTCTCGTGAAAATCAGAGCAGGAAAAGTCAGTATTAATTTTACAGATGGTAAGGGCTTTCACATTCTGCTTCTGTTATCAGACCACATGCTATTCATGATGGCTGACTGAATGCCAAACTCGGACGTTTTGGTCGACTGGCCGGGACGCCGGGACAAAGCCTTTAAACCGGGACTGTCCCGGCTAAAATGGGACGTATGGCATGCCTACCCATACATCAAGATACATGTCTGTCTATTTCTGGTCAACAATAGTTGAAATCTTTGCTATGCATTGAGCTGATAAGTAAATCAGAATGGCTAAAGACTACTATGCTACAAAACAATTGAAGTCAAAAACATACCCAGCTTTAACACACGCGGTATCACAAACTGTCAACATTTTGCTCTACTGAATGTCTGCAGCCTTGGCTACAGTGCAGGCTAGTTAATCTTGTCTTTCCCGTATTTTACCCATAAAAAGCAACAAGAAGGCCACCCAGTCTGAACGAAAGTACTTCTGTCCTCCTGTAGTAATCTGAAACGGCTTCAGACGTTCGGTGTGACAAATTACACGTAACAATAATTCATTCTCAACGCCATAGAAAGAGAATCCTCATTGTGATTCATCTCAACACTTTGCGCTACACCGTACTCAGGCCCGTAGCCAGGTTTTGAAGTTTGGAAGGGCAAAATACATTTTAGGGGGGCACGACTTTTGTTCTTATCATATTTTTAAAACACATTTTCTGGGAACAAGGAATTTTGGGGGGCACTGCTCCCGAATGCCCCCCCCCCCCCGTAGCTATGGGCCCGACCGTATTTGACTTATTTTCAGAGGCCGCACATTCAGTCTTCTGTAGAATGTTTTGTTAACGGCATAGTAAAAAATGTGAATAGTAATAAAAAGACATTCATCTTAATAGTAAAAAAAAGACATTCATCTTCGTATGAAACAGATCAGGGTGACAAGCCTCGAAAGTTTTTATTGACCAGTGTCAGAAGAGTAGGCCTACCTGCCCACCGGTAGAAGAGCAGCCACAGGCGTCTGGTGCAACTGGTAGCTATGATGTTTCGGCGAATCCCCCAAGCAAGCATAAGATCATAGGCGTACATCAAAACATTTTACTGGAGGGGCGGCAAGAATTTGCCCTAAAAATCAACGATTTGTCCTAAAACTAATTTTTTAATCTAATCAGAAGGGTGCCAAAAACCTCTATCCGAAGGGGGCCAGAAAATCTGTTCTATGAAGTTGAATTCGTTTGTAGAGGTGCCGTTATACGCAAATTCTGTAGTTACCTTGCTTGTTAACTCAAGGGGGTGAAGTTCCTTGCGTGTTTATTTCTCCCAGACAAGAAACTTTATGGTAATTGCTTTTACTGATACAAATATGTACGCGACTTAAATGGCGCAAGGCAATGTTTTAAAATCGACGGTTCCAGATCGAAGGGCCTGATTCCCTGCACCTGCCTGTGTTATCGTTGCTGTGCGCTTGAGCAAGGCGTTTAAAGACACGCACTCACAGGGGCCAAGCAACCCGCACGTACGTGCGGCCTGCTTCTAAAACTCCTCAAAAAAATCTGTCATCTTAACACCCTGCACCTCTACCCAGCGCAAACTCGAAAACGAACAAAGAAAGGGTAACCATATTCTTATATCAAGCAGTGAAACTACCGACATCCGATTGTTAGATTTTTACAGAAAACGAGGGCTTGGTCCAATCAAATTCATTATAACCATTCACGACTTTGGTCCAGATTACACAATACACTAGCCCAAATTACACGGATAAACCCCAAGTGAATACACGCTCTGTTGAAAATTTTTTCACCGTGCAGGATTTATGAGCAACTTTCGCTTGCCCTGAAGAACAGAGTTTGCCCTAAAATTTGTCACTGTATTGAAATTTTTTACCATTAAGGATTTTTGAGAAACTTTGCGCTTTCCCTGAAAAAGAGAGTTGTCCTGAAAATTTTCACTGCATGTATTGAATATAATTTTTATATTCAGGATTTTTGAGTAACTTGCGCTTGCCCTGAGAAACAGAGTTGCCCTGAAACTTTTCACTGTACTGAATATATATTTTTACGTTCAGGATTTTTGAGCAATTTGAGCCTGCCCGAAAAACAGAGTTTGCCCTGATATTTTTGACTGTATTGAATTTGGCCTACTTTTTACATTCAGGATTTTTGAGCAACTTGCGCTTGCCCTGAAATTTTTGACTGCATTGAACATACTTTTTACATGCAAGATTTTTGAGCAACTTGCGCTTGCCCTAAAAAACAGAGTGTACCTCAAATTTTTCACTGTACTAAATATATATTTTTTATCATTCAGGATTTTTGAGCAACTTGCGCTAGCCCTAAAAAACAGAGTATGCCTTGAAATTTGTCAGTGTATTGAAATATTGTTTATCATTCAGGATTTTTGAACAACTTGCGCTTGCCTTGAAAAACAAAGTGTGCCCTGGAATTTTTCACTGTATCGAAATATTTTGTCCATTCTGGAATTTTGAGCAACTTGCGCTTGCCCTGAAATTTTTAAAGCGAGGGGGCCGGCCGCCCTCCCCGACCACCCGCTTCGTATGCCTATCCATAAGATTATTGACATTGGGAACTTTGTGAGACGTTCTCTGAGTGAATGCGACCGAATAACTTTATTGTTAAAAAGCTGGGCTCCTTTATCTTCATACGATTTTCGCGCGGTACACACAGGCTTCCAGAAGCGACGTTTCCAAATGCAATGGTTGAAGGAGTTTAAGTGGTTAGCCTACAGTGAAATTCATGAAGGGTCACTTTGCAAATGGTGCGTTGCGTGCGTTTGCACCTGATGTTGTCAGCTAAGGCCCTTGGTATGTTGGTAAAATCAGCTCACAAAAAATGGAAAAAAGCTAAAGAAGACAAGTTGTGCGCAGAGAAGTTTGATGCGTTTATTAAACTTTGCAAAAATGAAGGAAACGTGGACGTGAAAAATATGCTTTCCGACAGTAGAAAAAATCATAGATCAAAACAAAACTCGGCTGAGACAAGCAATCAAGTTTGTCGAGTTTTGCGGTCGTCATGAAAGAACATCAAAGAAACAAGATGGCAGTTTAGTTGGAAGAACCCCCAATTTTCGTGGCGAGAACAGTCAATTGTTTATCCACAAATTATGTGCTTTCCTTGAATATTCTAATCACAAGCAATTTTTCCTTTTCAAGGCTTTTGCTTCCATAACTTCAACCCCCCCCCCTTTCGAAAACACCTGGCTGCGCCCCTGTCCACAAGCGATCATGACAGTAGCCTACTGTGATTTCCCCATTTGTATTTCCTACATACCAAAAAATGTGTTACTTGAGCTTCACTTGACACGCTCTCTCGATAAATGTATGTACAAAATGATATGGCCAGATCGAATCGGAACATGTGTGTTGACCTTTTCGCTCATATTCGCGGCTGTTCTGTCAGCAATTACTATATAGACAAAGTTACTATTTTTATGTCAAAATTCTTGGTCGTTGCGATGTCACCATATCCAGCTGTGGACAAAAAGTACTTTTGTGCTGAGAAAACACTTTGTTTAATGTTTCACTCAAAAAGATACAGCCTACTGCGGAAAGGTGGATCATGCAATTGCAACCCAATATTCTTGTAAAAGAGGCGACCACAAAAATTTGCATCAAATTCTTTTTCAGTATGGAAAATAGATTTCAGGTCCAAGACCTGGGAAACTAACTTCACAAAGAAAAATGCACTGCTCTGGTTTGCACACCCAGCCCCAGCTAAGGGATATATCAAGTAGTTAGTTGGAGCTCATCTCCACTTATTGTAACAATGGAAAAGTTAATCTCAAAAACAAAATTTTACCAGATATAACTCAATCTTCTCTAAGTATAGCCTACCCTAATTAGCAATATCACGTCACGTCACACAATTTTCAAACTGTGTAAACTTTTATTTCGCCTCAGCGGACATGTGTATATTTTGATTCCTCAGCGTAATTCTTTCAGGAGTCTCTAATGGTATTTGCAGACGTTTGCAGCATTTGACAAATCTCTACTTGTACTTATGTTGAGAAATTTTGATGATAAATGATTGTGCTTCGTAACCTACCACTGCTGCTTCGTTGTAGCAACCAATGCTGGACGAGTTCTAAACGAGGAACCGGTTCAATAACATTGTTTTGAATGATACACTCACATCAAACACGGATTATAACTCATAACTTGGGCGCGGAGGTGCTCTACGCGTTAAATGCAACTCTCAAACTTGTTTTTCAATTGAGCAAACCTTTCACACAAAATTTTTCATGAAGTTGTATGGGCAACTGTTCCGTAATACATATATACATTATGACATCATAATTGAGTTGGTATAGCTCGGTCAGTGCATATGGCATTAATTTGTTGTATATAGAAGAGGAGGATTATTGCAGTTAAATATACAGAGTTTTTGGAGTTGTAGTAGTGGTCATGTCGATAGTAAGAAGTCTTTCAAGGATTTCCTACTTGCCTTTCGTAGGCTTTGTAAGTGCTTTTGGTGCTTACAATGCGTCATTGAAAATACTCAATGACGAAAATGCTGCCTGGAATGAGCTTGACGTGGAGCAAGCACTCAAGCAGAATTTCAAATGTTCCTTGTTGGTGGTGATCTTGGAGATGGCAATATTCTTTGCGTTCTTCAGGGCTGTCGTGGTATATTATGCATGGTGAGTTTCAGTGTTCACTCGATTGTTAGACAGATCCCATCTTCTGCTGCACTTGTAAAATGAAAGGAATGTTGAAGCTTGTAGTACCGTAGAGCGTAGTCAACGAAAAGTTAACATTTCTGGTCTGTTGATAGAGGCATGCACCAGTTGCAACAAACACTGACCGTAGCGTAACAAGATCTGCGAATTCCTTGAAAGTTTGTTTATTGTTCAGGATGTGGCTGAGAGATAACGAAGACATTCAACGTGGCATAAAGGTACGCTGTCAAAATATCTTTCTTTGCCCTTATAGCAACGTATTTAACGGTCTAACAGGTTGCCGTATTTAAATGCAGCCCTGAAAATGTGCGAAAAATATTTCCTTAATTTTTAATAGAGTTAAAGCACTTGTAATGCTTAACTTGTATCAGTCCAGTAGTGCATAAAGACTTGACAATAGTTTGTGACAATCATGACTGATCGTGCATGAAGCATGTTGTGCCGCGAAAGGGCACCACAAACAGAAAGCACTTTAGAGGTTTAGCCGATTATTCTCATGTTTGAATCACAGTTTACAAAGTGCTCATAAAACTACGCTGTGTGTCGAAACAAGAAATTCGGAATAATCCATTATTTTCAAACCACATTTCTTCTCGGGAAGGTGGCGATGAAAACTGCCATAGAAGATCTCAAAATGCCTAATAATATTCAGTGACACCAGATAGTTTGGCAGGCTGTGCACCAAGTCGTGGCCAAGCCAGGTCTACGGTGTAATCACGCCCCGTGATCCTGTGCCGGTCTTTGGTAGCGTTCCGTGTGGGTCCAGCGCAAAGGCTAGCTTCGCTCAC
>Ga0210059_1011961_pt1 | contig 13195 bp, 5 predicted proteins | sample Ectturendosymbi2_FD_188042 | JGI IMG/M metagenome (GOLD analysis project Ga0210059, IMG submission 188042) | Ecteinascidia turbinata endosymbiont from Florida, USA - Sample 2 (SPAdes) (version 2) | ecosystem: Host-associated > Tunicates > Ascidians > Unclassified | place: Key West, Florida...
TTTTCAGTAAATGCACTAATGTCATATCCTGGGTGTCGATATATTACCCCAATTATGCAAGGTTTCTTGTGAAGATTAATTTCAATCCAGAGACTTTCAGAATCATTAAGTGCATTAGGTATATCAGCTTGAATTTGATATGATATACTGCTATCCATGTAAATTCCTACTCCACCTGATTTTTTATCAGAATCTGAATATAAAAAGTTATAGCCAGTTATAGTATTTGGGAATGACAAACCATCTTGTTTGTTAATTTTTGTTTCGCTTACTGCTACTATGTGTGGCGGTTTCTGCACGGTTGATAGCATGTTAGACAGTTTATCAATATTTTTCCTCAAACTTCTAATGTATGACTTCATCAATATGACTTCATTTTGACGTTTGGTGTTGCTTCGGTGAAGCTTGTTGACACAGCGTGTATATTATTCTACACTAGAGGCGAAACGAGGTTAGATTGCGTCCGGGGCAAGAAACAAGTTTGGCGTCCCGATGTTCGAACCCGAGGTCTTTCGGAAGCAAATGTGCTGTTGAAAAAAGCACTTGTGACATTGTTGGGGCTTTTCGGCGTCCCCGCAGTGATTCGGCGCCCCGGCAATTGTGCCCCCCTTGCCCCCCCTCGTTACGCCTCTGTTCTACACGCACTCTCCTTACTCGTAATTGTAGCCTACAATGTGTCACTCTAACACACATAAATTAATCAGCGTTCCAAGTTAGGCAAAACACAGCACTCAACGCCAAGACGGAGCAGTTCATAACTGCATAAATATCCGGAACTGCGATAAAACAGGGCAGTAGAACACACTCAGTGCTACGTCAGAGCAGTTCACAACTGCAAAAATATAAGGCTGCGCATTCAAAGAGTGCAGTAAAACACACTCAACGCTACGACAGGGTAGTTCACAAATTTAAAAAAATGGCTGCGCGAATGTCTCGTCGAATAGTCAGTCTAGCAGGGAAGGTATGCGGCTGGGATGGGCGGACACCCAGAGTTGACAATTTGCAACTTACTGAACTAGCCTACACAAGAATTGAAAAGCGCATAAAGTACGCAAGAAAACTTTCGTCTTTATTTATGTGGCTGTTATATGTACAGTTACTGGGAGGACAGAACATATGCGCGTTTGTGTGAGCCGTTATGATCAATCCGCCCAGAACCATCGCCAGAAAGTGTTCACTACAGGGGGGCTTTACGTTTGTGCAGGGAGGCTTGATATGGAAAATTGTCAAAATCACTGATTTATAGTGTTTCATATTTTAATTTGGGGGCCTTGTCTGGAGGGGCGAAGCCCACCAAAGCACCCCCATGGCGACGGGACCGAATCCGCCTGAACTGCCAATTAGTAACAAAGCTCGAAATGATGCACATATTGCAAGCACAGGTGTGAAGCTGCATTAGCGAACACCAAGGTTGCCACATCAAAAAACGAAACGGGAAATTAATGATGCATCAAAAAGTCAGCTGAATCAAGCAAGTTGAAATAGGACATTTTGAAATTTGGCTCAGAAAATCAATTAAACGGCTGTAATTATTTTTCAATCCTTTTTTGTAATTTTCCCTTGATAGCTTGATTTCGGCAAAGTCACGTCACTATCAGTTTGAGTGTGCGCCGCGCACCTAGAGCATTGGTCCCTAGTATTGACGAATGTGAGAAGAGAACTACTGCATGGCGTTTGAGTACGCAAAACTAGTGTTGACAAACACAAGTTTCGAAAAATTAAATAAATTAAATCCATGCAGCATGTGCTAGTCAGTGATGTAGTCGAGACCGTAACCTTTGAGACCGAGACCTGGTTAAAATTTCGAGACGAGACCGAGACTTCATCAAAAACTCCGAGACCAAGACTTCAAAATTTGTGCATTTTGCCGAATTTTTCTAAAAAAAACGTCGTTATTACTTCTGAACTGAATTTTTGTCAAAGTTCTGGCGTTTTTCCGACGTGTTTTGGTTGTTTCTTGCCAGAAAATACAGCAAAGAATAAATCGTTGTATTACAGAAATAAAAAAAACATTTCTTTGCAATATTCAAAGTCTCGAGACCTGAAACCTTGGAGACCGAGACCAAGTCTCGAGATTCCATCACTGGTGCTAGTAGTCTTGCAATAGGAAAAATCATCTTGCTACAGCATTTTAATTTTTGCAGTTTCACTCTTTGGATGCTCACCTTGCTTTGAATGCCCCGGGCAGTCACCCACTTTGCCCCCCCCTCTGCACGCCACTGGGTGCGGTGGGCTACTTTCAGCAAGCTTGAATCACGTATGGGCAAGTCAGGCTATGTTAACCATGCACGAAATTGAAAAATAAACAAAACGTATTGTGACGACACAACCTTTCTTCAATAATTTACTTGTTACTCCAAACCTGTTTAAGATGGAACGAATCTACGGTATACATTGTTTATTCTTGATTGTTGAATGTAATCAGTAGTTCTTAAATAAACAATTTTTTAAATATTCAAGAATTTTGAAGGACGCCGGAAAATATTCAAGGACAACAAGATGTTTTTTAAGAGGACATAACGCGTTTTGATAGCAAATTAGGACGTCTGGCAACCTTAGCTCTGAGTGGCAAAGAATGATATTTTGCTATGAAACGACATCGCACCAAGCGTCGCTCAATTTCTTGGGCTTTCTCAATTTTTACAAAGCAACTTGTAACAGTGGCGTAGTCAGCCCAAAAATTTGGGGGTCAAAATGTTTGATGATAGGCGAATAGCACTATTTTGTTCAGAAAAGCGACTCTCAAAGCACAAAATGACTATATTTTCTAAAAATTTGGGGGGCCATGGCCCCCCCTAGCTACGCCTATGACTTGCAATGACATTATCCTCGATCCTGTATGAACTATTACTCTTCAAACCACACTGAGATGAAAGTTACGGATCGCTGCGTTGCACCAGAAAATATTAAAGCCGCCGTTTAAACTGACCATTTAAAGTTATTCAATTTCTGTCGTCTGCAGTGAATTGCTTGCGTGAGATACGAGCTTCTGCCACACTTCCCACATGTCAAAGATCCCGCACGAGTTCTAATTGATCGAACGACCTGCCTTTGCGATTATTTATTTCTGCTGCGGCACAGAAGCTACAACTACGTTCAATGAATGCGCGACGAGAGATCCTGCTGCTCTCCGAGCATGAATATGATGTCGGTCTTGCGCGAACAGCCAGCACCTTTCCGATGTACATTCTTCAGGACCCTTGTTCCAATCCTTTATCGAGAGGGCCTGCGTGGCCCTCACCGTGAACTTCCCGCACACGAGTAGTCTGCCAAAAGGTCTTGGGAACAGGAGCCACTTTGACAATCACGCAACAACGTAATCAGGCTTTTAATTGAAAGCAAGCCTCGTTCCAAAAACAGCATCGTTTGCAGGGAACGTCAGGTATGAAACGAAGCGTTACGCTTGAATACGTTTCGAAGGTTTGACTCCCTAGAATCGCGGGCAGCTCACGGAAAAAATGGGAAGTGAGTTTAAAAACCAGGTTTGTGGCGGTTGAGCTTTGAAATAGTTGCTGCACAATTGTGTCTACACGCGATGAACCAAGCGTGGGCAGGTAACCACACAGCTCGGGTGTGATTTCGTTCTGAAAGGATTTCAGGACAGCTGCGTTTCAAATTATGCTTTTGAAAAAATCTACAGAGTTTTTATTTTGGCAATCAACGCCGTTGGGTCTCCTTATTTCGCTCGGAACACGTTTTCCTGGTCCAGGGTTTCTCACTGGGGGCGTCGACCCCTTGGGGGCCACGAGCAGAGGCCTTTGCTAAATAGCTCTACGTCATATTGCAAAACCCTATTGATGAGCAGGGGGCCACAAGTGTTGATAGTCTTTGGAAGGGGGCCACAAACCATGAAAGGTTGAGAACCACTGTCCTGGTCAGTTGTGACAAAGTTCAATACTGTATTTCCATTCGGTCACGCAGTACAACAGAAGAAGGTCGTTACATTCGACAGTCAATCGAGTTTTACGACAGTTACGAGCACTTGAGCACCAATGTGAAAAAACGAATGTTAAGTTCCACTCGATTAGAATGGACTGTTAAGACCCTGCTCGTGAACCACATGACATTTGATCGACATCCAATTCCGTCAGATCAAAAGAAAAATATGAGTAGAACAGCGTTTTTCAACCTTCCATGGTCAGTGGCCCACCTAGCGAGATCTCAAACATCCGTGGATCCCCTGCCCTTCAATAAAAAACAACGCAGATTTCGTTTCAACGTATTTGCATTCTATTGCTTTGTTCGCTACGCTAGAAGGGTAAGCCACTGAAAACCTCGGGTCATGGCCCCCCAACGAAGTACTTGTCGTCCACGGTTGAGAAACTACGGCGTAGAGACACATGCGCAGAAGTCGTAAATATTTTAAGTCAAAACCATTAAAGACTTCTTTATTTAAATATTTAATCTGAATGATTTTTACGAGAAGTTTATCCATGCAACAAATTGGTATTTTTCTTACAACACTGAAATCTCTTTAAGATAAACAATTCATCAAATTGTTATTGACATTATTGCTGAATGAACAGGCTATGTGAAAACGTATTGCACAACGTCTGTTAACGTTATAGCTACTTCCTGTAAAAGCAGATGCACGCCGTGGGGATGTGTCAAAGAACTATAGCATTGCAATCAGCGGAATACCAGCGTTCAAAGCGTGGAGGAAACCGCGAGCCGAACAAAATGTAGAGGTACAGCGCAATCAAACAAACGCCAGGGTTTGCCGGGTGGAGTGTGGAGAGTAAACAATTGATTGGGCGATGGCTTCCCTGAATTCCCCAAAGAATCGCCACTAATTACACGATTGTTGTAAGTTTGAATTAAGTTTTTGTTCATTGATGTTTGTTTGATGCAGAATAACGAAACATCAACATTGAAACAAAATCACTTCGCGCTTAGCAGTGAAAATATTAAATAAAAACTCAGCGATGACGGAGCAGAGACAAAACTGATAGAAAACAGCACAGTGCGATATCCATTGGAGCAGGCCAGTAGCCACGGTGGAGATTCCGAGGGAGGTGCCCTAGCAAATTTGTTTTGTGCCTCACAAATCTTGTTGTGTCCAAAAATGTTTTTATAGTTTATTTTAAATACATTGTAATTAAACAAATATCTTGTCCCCCAAACCATAAAACCTGGCTACGGGCCTGAATTTCAGGCCAATTGGCTTTAAACTAATCCGCGAAAGAAACGCTACTAAACTGCGCAGATACTTTTCGCACGTCGTCATGGATACAAATCAAGTTGGCATTTTTGTGATCTACCGCAACGTACAGTTGTCTGCCGTTGATGTGCTTGGCAGCGATCCAACGATCGTTTTTCACTTTATCGATCACCTCGCACTGTTTCAATTTGGCGCTTTCGAAATCCTGCCGCAAGTGCGTGACCACATGCATGACGTCGTTGGTCATGGGCGGATGGAACGCCGACACCGGTGCGTTGGGTTCGACGCAAGAAGTCTCGACCGACCCGACCTGGTTGCAGACGTAAACGTGTCCGACTGACGTGTCGGGCATGTTTGCGCTATTTCTGCGATCGGAGGTATTCGGTCGGTTCGGCGTCGAAAGCAGCTGCGAACCTAAAAATTTGTCGAGTTTCCGACACATGTCAAGGTGCGTGTCGGTCGAGTTCTCGTCGAAGACGCAGACGGTCGTGGCGGCGCGCTGATAGACGAACATTCGCAACTGGACTAGTTCCGTCCCTTCATTATTAAGGAACACCATATTGTTCGGACAAAAATTATAGAAAAACAACCCGGACGTCATTTGTAAGCTGTCGGCAGAAAATTCCTTTCGTTTCGCTTTGACGCCATGGTTTACTAACTTGAGGAGAAACCGGACAATGGTCTGCGTGTCGTTTTCGCTCGCGTCGCTGAGAACCAATCGGAGATCGCGTAGAATGATGGTGTGACGAACATCCGGGAATGTGTCTTTGATGGTGTCCGATAAAAGTTGGTAATTTCTCACCGTGCTCCGATCGAGAGTCGCGTAGGGTATTCCAGAAAATATCTCCAGCAACGCTCTTTCGCGAGTGTTGACGCGCGACACGTAACCATCCAAATGCGTTCTAAGATGATTCTTCAACGCGTCGACGTCGCCGTTCTCGACAATGTACGAAAAGCTGCCGTGGAACAACTTGAACTCCTCGTAGCACTGTCGCAACAAGGACAGGTGCACGCAATCGGCCAACTTCCCCAGACCGCTCTTCCCATCTTGAGCGACGGTCATCCTGACGACGATCCAGAACTTCGGTTCCGGTTCAAAGAACACGTGCTGATGATGTGACGTATGGAGCGACTGGCACGGGGAGGACGGCGCGAAGGAGTGTGCGAATTGGACCAGTGCCTCGCACAGACCTACGTCATTCACTTTCGTCATGAGCTTTTCTTTGTCGGGAAAATAGTACAAGAGCTTCTGTTCTTCCTCGCCTTCTTTTTGTCCGAATGCGGAATTGAAAACAAAAAGAGATTTCACTTTGGCCATATTTTTCTAAACTCTACCTGTTCTGAAATAGAAAACAAAGCAAAGACGCTCAGCTGGGGTTAAAACAATGCAGAATATTTCATTACAGCCCTTAAACACAAAGCTCGAAATCAGTACTGACTTTGCCGAGTAAGCACAACCCTCTACGTGCAATGTGAGGCTAACAAGTTAGTTACAAGTGTTTGTCACAACGGTGTCACACAAGTTGCAACCACGGTACGTAAAGAGCACACTTTTTCATTGTGCCCAGTTTTCTCACTTACGAACACGACAAAGAAGTATTTGTTCGAAGTAATTGAAATTTTATAGAAAATAGAGTGACATTCGAATGAACATGTCCTATCCAGTTTCACACACGTGCTTCTCACGTGACAAGTTATTATGACTTGTGTGATAATAAAGTGCTAAAATACAGCTGTGCTGGGGTGGATAACTATATACGCCAGTAAGACCTCATATACAAGGACTTTCCTCATAAATACGTCAGCTTACGCGACATATACATCAACAGCGCATCATAATAAGCTTAACATTTTCCACAAATCACCTTTCAAAGCACAAAAGGTATCACAGAATCACATCATGGTTATTACATATTCACACAATCAACTGACTTAATTGCTTAATAAAAGAATATTAAGTATTTGTCTATGATACAATTTTGGTAAACTGAAATCATATGACACCTTTCGTGGAACAGTAAGGGCGTGTTTTCATTCCAAGAAAAATTAGCATATAAACCTTTCCAGAAGATTACAAGGCACTGGTGCAGAGACTACGTTGCCATACCATTAGGAAAAAATTGCTTGCAAAAATATTGTTTTGAGATTCCAACCTGATTTTTATAAAAATCAGTACAGCTAAATGAAGTAACTTTCACATTTTTCGATTTTGCCAACATGTGGAATACATGAATATTTTTCATATTTGCATTCACAAACACAACTATGAAAACATGTTTAGAGTTGCAGAAGAGACTCCATGCAGCTACTCCAGAGCAACACCAGTGCATGTCACATGATAACTCTGGCACTGCTGAATTAACAAATCCATTTCTGGTTTAGACCTGTTTACAGCTCTGTTGCTTCTTTGAATTTTCAATCAGTAAATGATTAACAATTTTGTTGTGCTTACTGCAGTTTGTTTGTTGTCTGTAGATGCTTGTGATCAAGTAAAAAGCAGCAATTTTTCCGAAAATAATGATGCACAACTTTACCAAAACAACACATAACAACAGTACATGCATTTTGTAACCAAATGGAAGTGATCCTAGGAGTTTGAATGTGTACTTCACGGGCAATGGGCTCAACACAAAAAGACTTATTTTGTTACATCATACAGTCATTACTTGGCTAAAAAAATGAAATCCATATCTAAACACACTTCAGTAAGCAGTTTTAATCATTTACTTGGTGGAATTTATATGAAGAAAATCAATCATGTAAGTTATGGTTTGCAAAGCAGTAATGGTGTGAAAATTTCATGCTTCATTGACATCCAGTACATTTGTTTAAAAAATATCACACATGTGCCTGGTGTAGTCTGGAGATAGCAATACGTATTAACCAATGGAACACAGAAATATGTATACTGCCAATATTGTTAAAACAGTACAGAACAACTTCAAAGTCACAATTCAAACACATACAGTTCTAAAAAAAGTCCAACATGTATGCACATAACTGCTAGATAGCCACAATGGATAGTTTCAACATGCAAAAAACAAGGCATTGTTTGTTTGGTTACAATGAACTGTTTCTGCACTCAAGTTGCTTAGTTACTTTGTATATATTGCATTGAAGGACTCCCTTTGGAAAAAGTTGCATTAACACTGCGATATGCTTTCAGGCTTGTGAAATAAAATTTACAATATTATATCAACTGCTTTCATCCATTGAGTAGACCTTAACGCACAGAAAAATTGCAGTGAATAGTCACACTGCAGTGAGATACATGAGACAATTTGGAACTCACCGTTAATGCTAACATCAGTTTTTCTTTTACCACTATTTCAGTAAAGTTCTTGTGTTCGGCAAAAGAATCAGTTCATTGCAACCTACACAGACACAAAAAACTTGCGGAAAAGTTTTACAGCAGGGTCAGACATTTCAAAATGTCAAACAATGCAAGATTTTGTTTGGCTAAACCAAAACAACACATACATGAATTAACTTTCTCTATCCAATACACCCCTCAGCAGTTTGAAGTACACACCAACCAAAAATTCTTTTGTTGTTCACTATTTGATGATTTTAATGAATTTAAATAAGACATGAAACTTGGGGACATAACCAAGTGAAAAATTTGAGAAGTGTTTTATTGGAATTTGAACACAGAGTTACTGAAATGATAAAGCATTTAAAGAAAAAATGGTAGATGTATGCAACAGCTTCAGCAGATGTGTCTATTCTAGGCCCAAAAATATGAAAACATTTGAAATTCTAGGACACTTAATGCACAACCATTTTGTGCTCCCAACACTGGTTTCAGGTTTGTTTAAGCATTCTGAAACATACTCCTTATGCACATATATTCCCAAAACATAAGCAATTTGATGCAATTAAATAGCCAGCACAAAAGTTATTTCAATCTACTTTGACTTTTAAACCCAAATCACCAATGTCTTAAAAATAATTGCCCACAGTACTTCGTTTTTGAGACATTTGCTGGGTAACACAAGAATCTGTTATTTGGTACTGACATCAACGAGTGAATTCAGCTACCCTTGAAACACAAACTGCACTCTTCCACAAGTTACTTCATTATTCCCCCCAAAATGATTTCCAGCTGACAAATACATATGATTGCCAGCACATGATTTTTTAAAGTTTTCACACCATAGTGCTGTTCTTTCAAAGTTATCCTAAGATCATTTTGTTTTTGCAAGAGAACCACCAGCCATTAAAGTTTTACCAGCTCCACTAAGAACAATATATGGACTTGATTCTGAACGAAGCTTTTCCTTCATCATTGCCACAGTGTTCAGTGGAGTATCAGTTGAACTCATATGCTTCATGGTCTCTTCTTCTTTAGATTTCTTCATTCTCTTTTCCTGTTTCGTTTTACCAGAACCTTTGCCATGAAAGCGATGTGATAGCTTGCGGAATGCTTCCTTTGAACTTAGAAGTCTTCCACGGTCATCAACATATTCAATCTCCACCTTAGGTTTGTAATCCTTTTTCTCTGCAAACTCAGAAACCATACCTCGATCAAAACGATTTCGATCTTTCATGTACTTTTCATTTGCATATTTGTCCAAATAATCTACAGCATTCTTATCTTCAATAGCATAATTCTTAGAATACAGACTACTATTTTTGTTAGTTGTGACTATCATACTTCCTTTTGTGGTGCCTTCATCATTTAGATACCCTTTGTGTTGTGCCAGTCGCAAAGCACCTAATAATCCACTTGATGCCAGTGGTTCAGCTTCAATTGGAGCATGTTCATCTGTTTCAGCAGAGGCTGATTGATTCGGCTCTGCTTCTTCAGATACAACTGAACTCCATGTTGACACAGTCATGGGTTCTTCAGCCATTTCATCATCAACTTCCATATCTGGTTCATGTTTTACTTCAGGTTTTTGAGAAAATGATGCACCAAGTTGTTGACAAAATTCATTAGTTGCATTCAAATAAAGAGTGTTTGAAAATTGTTCCTGTGGTTTTTCAAGGTTTGCTTCAGATATGCTTTTCAGATGCTCTGCAACTTTTAATGCTCCTATGTCTTCATTATTGCTACTTTTTACTGCCCGTGTTTTTTGCAAAGCTTTTTGCAGCTCATTGTTTATGTCTTCTTCATCTTCATCACCAATAACCATATCTCTTTCAGAGTGCTCAGCACCACCATTATGCTGTTTAACTGGTTCTCCTTCACTTTGACCAGGCATAATGTCATTTGATTGTTGTGATCTGCAACCATGATCATTACCAGAAGTTTCACCAGGCAAAGGTGTAAGACTGTCCGCAGAAAAAGTATCACGTTTGCGAACTTTTTTTATTTTTCTCTTCCTTTTTTTAAATTTCATTTCTTCTTCAGTTAAATATTCTGACATCAATTTCAATTTAGGAAGTGCCAAGCTTTCACCTTTTGCTTTGATCTCTTTTCTCATCACTTCTTTTTGTTGTTCCCATGATGTATCAATAAGTCCTTGTTCACCAATAGTAAAACGATTTCTTGTTTCACCTTCAATTTCTTCATCATATTTACCAAGGACAGTCTTTGCTTTATAAAATCCAAGCTCATCTACTTCTTCTTCCTCATAAGCTTTATATCCAAATCCTTTTCTTTTGATTTCTAAATTCTTTTTGGCTTTTTCGTGATCATCAAGAGACACGCTGTGCAAGACATCTTCATCGTCGCTTGCCAAAATGTCTTTATCTTTTATAACTAGAATTGCTTCTTTTCCTGTGCCAAAACTTTTAAGAGAATGCTCAACATTAAGACCTTTCAAATTCTTCTCAGTGTAGGCAGCAGCATTAGAGGAAGATTTAAATTCCTTTTCAACAAGGTTTCCTATGCCAAATTCATCTTCAACAGCAGAAAGGACTTTTTCTCTTTTGATTTCTGCTTCTTTTTTGCGACTTTTTAAAACCCAAGACGCAGCACTCTCTTCATCATCTTTCCCCAATGTTTTCACTTTAGACAACTTTTTGTTTAATTCTCTATTTTCACGTCTTGCCTGAAGCTTTATACGCATTTCTTCTTCTTTAGATTTTTTCCGCAAATTTTCAGCTGGAGCATGAACAAAAGGTTTTGACTTAGTGCTGGCTTCACCAGCAGCATCTTTATTAAGGTCCAAAGGTTTCAGGCCCAGTTTCGCTCTAATTCGATTTGTTTCTTCTATACTTAACGATTCTCCATCATTAGAGCTCACCCGAGGTAAATTCTCACTGTCTGGAGGCTTTCCGAATGCTTCATCAGCAACATAAATTTCTTCTTCTTCAATAGAAACTTCTTCTTTTACAAGCGAATCTGCAGTGGATGCACTTTCTTTAATTTGAACTTCATTACTTCCCTCTTTATGTTTTCTGTTATGCTTTTTTTCAGAATCAGTTTTTCTTCGTTTTTCGCTAGGACTTCTACTTCGTCGTTCTTCATCAGAGTCTGATCGCCTATGCCTTTTCTTATGGCGATGTTTATGCTCTTTTTTACGTTTATGTTCCTTCTTAGATCCCATATTTGGCCAATATAAGAAGTTACCTTGTCAAAAGATTCAAAATAGTGGCAATCCTGAATGCACGAGCATAAAAACCGCACTTCTAATACATGAACGTGCCACAGTATCCTTTGTGTAACAGTTCCTAGCTAAACCAGACGATTTGCCGTCCAAAGAAACCTGCACACACAAGCAATGTTGCACTATTATTTTTCCGGTTTCTTGACTCCATCGTTCAATCAACCACTGAATGTCAGTGCTCAGAGGTAGCCACTTAGCAGAAGTGTACAGGATCCGGATCAGGACTCGAATCCGGCAGGATTCAGCACATTTTGAACAAACCGGATCGGATCCGGACTACGGTTTTATTCAAGTTCCCGGATCAAGATCACGATTTTAAAATTTCATTTTTGGAATTTGTCGCCAACACAATCATAAAAAGAATTTTTGCAAAGATTTAGAGGATGTAATGTTGTTCACATCAACTGCAAATGTGTAAAAAAGGCGCTGTTACACCGGACGTCTCATATACTGCAGAGCACCAGTCCACCACCATAGCATCCCATCAGTCCACTATCAGGCTCAATACAAAGTGATGTCAGAATACATTTGTAAATTGTGAGTTGTCGAGGTTAGAGATGTGGTGTTGCTGTGCCTATTTTGCTGTAATATCTATTTTAGTGTGCATCAATTTCAGTTAGTGCCTATTTAGCCTACTTATCGGTTAGATCTTTAATCATCAGTTATTGTTAGTGGATGTAGTCTAGCAAGCTCAAGTTGTTTTGTGATTAGAAGTTTAACTGGCAATATTTCTTTCTGCTTCATGTTTCATTGCATGGTCTTGGTTGACTGCATTTTCTGGATCTGAGTTTCAGTGCCATTTTTGGCTATGTGTGGTTTTATTTTACCCAGTCTGTGTTTGGCAAAGTTTTGCTTTTCAGAAAGAAAGTGGATATAGGTACGGTGAGAGTGATGTGGTTAGAATAAAATGCTGACTTTGTCACTTTAACAGCACCGTTGCGCTAGTATAGCGAATACGTCTACGTCTGCTGTGTGAATGGTTTTCGGTTCGACTTTCACCTTGGTGCCTTTCGTTTTGGTAGCAGTCTAATGGTTTCACTTGTCATGGGACCACTTTTTTACTTTCTTCAAATGTTTCCAAACTTTTGTGTTCAGATTTCCGATTTGGTTTAGGTTTAGGGGTTAGGTTTCGGGTTTAGTACATTAATACCAAACCTAGTGCACTACCTAGTATACACTCATTGTGTGTTACTCTCACGTTACAGGTGACGGTTTAATAACTTTTCAAATACGAAGGTCCACTGACGGACCTGTAGCCACTACGGACCTTTTAGAAAAAATTTTTTGAATAGTTGCACATTGATTAGTCAAATATGTTAACAGGATTTTTTCAGGATTTGGATTTCATAGAATGGTCAATGGTCAATGGTTTATTGTTTCATATGACTCAGCCAACAAGCAGAAGCATCATAAAAGCCATCGCATGCAGTAAGCCAATCGTTAGCGAACATTAGAGCAAATGAAAACACAATGGCCC
>Ga0210059_1011962_pt1 | contig 13194 bp, 7 predicted proteins | sample Ectturendosymbi2_FD_188042 | JGI IMG/M metagenome (GOLD analysis project Ga0210059, IMG submission 188042) | Ecteinascidia turbinata endosymbiont from Florida, USA - Sample 2 (SPAdes) (version 2) | ecosystem: Host-associated > Tunicates > Ascidians > Unclassified | place: Key West, Florida...
GTCTCAAGGCTGGACACGTACTAACACCGGTTGTGTAATGCCCTACTGTATGGTTATCCATTTTCTGTGCTTTTGCGAATGACGATACAGCTGTGGAGAGGATAAACTGCTATGTTCCTCCCAGTGTGGGTCATGTGCTAACACCGTTTCTGTAATGTGCGCTGATGTATAGCTAACCACTTTTTGTGTTCTTGTGTCTGTGATATGGACCATGAGTCCGCAATAAAATATCATTATTATTATTATATATCCAAACCAATTCAAATCCTAAAAAATCTTAATATCCGCCCGGACTGGACTCCAAAATCCGGATCCTGTACACCACTGGTACATGGTCAATTAGTCACACTCAATGTAGTGTTACTATTTGTAAGCTTGATGGTGGTTTGAAAAGTTGTGACATCATATAAAAGTGTGGTAGTTTTGAATGTAGGAAGATGGTATTAAACACTTATGAAGTATGTTTGCAAAATGTTTAAATTAATTATTCAAAAACATTTAGACAGTGTTGGCAAGCTATACGCTTTCTGGTAAAATAGAAGGCGAAAGGTAAAATAGCTGTAAACCACTAATTTCCAGTGAAAAAAATTTGTGTTTTGGTGAAGGTGCAACCATTAACAGAAATTCGCCTATTTTTTGCTGAGTTTCGTATTTTTTGAAGTGAATTTTTTTTCTATCTGGGAACCCTGTGGTCAAGCTCGAACTACATGCCGCTTTGCAGGTTTCATGGTTTCATGCAGTTGTTCTTGCGATTGCGAAGCGTAGGCTGGGTTGGCAATTGACAGACTGATTGAGAAATGTCTGCTGCGGAAACTGAAATTTCTTGGCCTGTTGATAAAGATGATTACGAGCTGCACGAGGTTATAGGTGAGACATTTTCGTGTTGTATCTTGTGTTTTTTTTCCTGTTCTGTTGTACATGTACTGTAGTTAAGAATGTCAATGATTATCATATGAATAGATGATGTTCTGGTTTTTTGTGCACGAGATGAATAAACGGGAACGATAACTATTGTTGTTATAGCAGCAAGCCTCAGCAATTACAGTGACCTAGCACAGTTTCCATTAAATGGCAGGTTAGCTCGTAAAAATCCAGGTATTTGTATTGCTATGATGATGTGAATAAAATAGTGGTTGTGCAGATATTAATGGAAAGGCAGGGTAAACACAAAAGGTAAACCTATAACCTAACCTTAACACTAACTGTAGCCCTAATGCTAACCTCACCCTAAGTTAAACCCTAACGCTAACTTAACACTAACCTTAGTAACAGTTAGCTAACGCTAAGCAAAAGCTACTCCTAAAGCAAAAGTTTGGAAAGTTTTTAAAAAAGTGAAAAAAAACTAGTCCCACGAATTGAAATGTGCAAGCAGTCACTATTACAAAAACTTAAAGCGTGAAGGTGGTGAGTGGTGAACCCACAACTAATGAACTATTGGTATGATTGGTAGCCGTGAAACTTATCAATATCGGTTATGCTACTAGGATGATGACACCAGAGAGTGACAAAGTGACCGCTTTATTCGAACCGCATCATCATGCAAGGTGGTATGGTGCGATAAGTTTTGAAATAAGAAGATCCATGTGTGGTTCCGCAGCCACTTCCAACCCTGAACCTAAACCTTAAACGCTAAACCCTTAACCTTGAATTTTAATCCCAAAGCTAAACCCTACATGTAAATCTAAACCCTAAACTGAAGAAGTTATGGAAAAATTAAAAAAGTAGTAAAAAGTAAAAATTAAAAAAAATGTGGGAAACCAAAAGCCACTGATGAGCACTCGCACAGCAGCTATAGATGCATCCCTTTGACTACATGTGGCGTGCTGCTGCTGTCACAAACCAAGCTTTATATTGTGGAAAAAGTGGATGCTGTTCCGTATGGGTTTGAATGACATAATATATCTAGCACAGCTTTTGCAACTGTGGACAAAATGAACACTGCCAAAGCAAAACGAAGTAGACCATGAGGTAGGTAAGTTCATTTCATGCATTTTCATAAGACACTGGCAGTGGCTACCAAACTGCCTGTGGATCTTCATATTTGAAACCTTATTCAACCGCCACCTATAAGCATGACAGTAACGCACAATGGGAGTACAGTAGGCTTGGTAGAAACATACTAAATAAAAAAGGTAAACCTGAAACCTAACCCTGACCCTAACTGTAGACACTATCCTTTATCCCTAAACCTGAACTTTGGAAACATTTGAAAAAAGTAAAGAAAAACTGTCCCGTTAATTGAAACATGTAACCACTACTTATTGCTACCAAAACCTATGTCACCAGGTGAGAGCCAAACTGAAAATCAATGTATGGCACAGCAGATGTAAACGCTACTGCTATGCTACCACGTCGGTGCCGCTTGAGTGAAAAACTCAGCGTTTTATCCAAGCCATGTCATGTGAGTCGGTTTTGTAGCCACTTTCTTGAAACCACCAAGTAATAGAACTGCAATGAAAAGAAAGACACACCAAATAAGAAAAGGGTTAAGAGCATGTTGTAAAATATTCGTAGTGTTTATTTTTCCAAGAGCGGCAAAAGCTATGCTGGACATATTTTGCTGTTGAAACCCATTTAGAAATGTACCCACTTTTCTCCAACGTTGAGGTTTATCTGGAGAAAAGTTATTATACTAGCGGCATAGCGAACATAATTGATGGGATGAGTCATGACTGATGTGCAAGTGCTTGTCAGTTCGATGCTCACCATTGCTGCTTTTGCTTTCTTACAGGTGGTTACTGTGTTGATGTTAGCGCTTTTTATGTAGGATGTGGTTATAGGTCTGCCAGCGGTGACACAGTTTGGATAAAACGCTTAGTTTGTAACTCTAGAAGCACTGTCATGGTACTTGAGTGGACATATCTATGTCTGGCACCTGTAAATACCACAAGATCACTAAGATTGCTAAGATCGCCATGATTACTAAGATTGCCAACAATGTGAAAATCAGAGATTAATCTTACTAATCCTAATGTGCTGATAAATGCAAGGTGTAGATACTAGCATAGCATTAGTTTGAAAACTGAACATATGAAGTATGTGAGTTTGATTGTTTTCATAATGAATTCACATCGTGTATTGTCAAAATCTCAAGTTTAAGTGTTAACTCTTCGGCGTCCGGCTGCTCTCGGAGAGTTTCAGAAAAAAAACGCCTAAACACATGTGGCTTTGCGCGGAAATTTCTCTGGTCCGGTATGCTCTACAGACCCGGTAAAAGTCTCAAAAGACGTGGCAAGTCTTCTAGTCTGCACTCGAAAAAATTTTTTTGCTTGGAGATGCGGGTTTTTTGTGAGTGACGTCATAAGTGGAGGAGTTTTAGGCCACCTTGGCCCACTTGCCTGGCCCTGGTCGCCAACTGTTAGGTGGTGGAATTTCGCTGAAGTTTTTATTGGAAACTAGGCTACAATCCCGAATATAACCTGCAACCCTCAAGTAAAAAAATATTTTTCGAGTGCAGACTTGAAGACTTGCCACGTCTTTTGAGACTTTTACCAGGTATGTAGAGCATACCGGACCAGAGAAATTCCCACGCAAAGCCACATGCATTTAGGCGATTTTTTTTCCGAAAATCCCTGAAATCATGCGGACGCCAAAGAGTTAAGCTCCAAAGTATTAAGCTCAATCAGCTGGTGTACGATATACTCGTGCTTTGAAATCCTGTCTGAGTCACTTTTCTTGCATCACTTTGCACCATTGTAACTTGCCAGCTGATTGAGCTTAATACTTTGGCGTCCGGCCACTTTTAATTATTCTCGCGCCAAACCAACTGGATTGCACATGGCTTTGTGCGCACGTAACTCGGGTACCAAAAGTGGTAGAGAGCTGTTCAAAGGCTCAAAAAACACGGCAAGTCTTCGAGTTAGCACCCAAAAACACATTTTTTGCTTAGCGAATGCGGATTTTTTGTGAGTGGCGTCATAAGTAGAGGACTTTCAGGCCACCTTGGCCCACTTCAGCTGGCCCTGAACCCAAACCGCTAGATGGTAGCATTTCGCTAAAATTTTTACTGGAAACTAGGCTACAATCCAAGTCTTTTGATACTTTGGATGACCTGCTGGGGTTTCGGGTTCAAAAGTTATGATCTAAAGTAATAAAAATATGTGACTAATTAGCTAATAAGAAAATTAATTGATTTGTGTATTTTAGATCATAACTTTTGAACCAGAAACGCTAGAAAGTCAGCCAAAGACTTTGACTCGAGTCTAGTTACCTTTGAAAACTTCAGCTCAACACTTTGGCGTAGCGGTTGGGCCCTAGGCCAGGTAACATGAGCCAAAATGACCGAAAAACTACTTCACTTATGACGTCACTCACAAAAAATCCGCAACCCTTAACACTTTGAGAGTCGGCGTACGATACATTCGTACTTAGATTTCGGCCTAAAAAACAGCAGTTTTCGGTTGCCTTACCAACGCCCTAGCTACTCCGTTGATTGCGCTAGAGAGCTGTTCAAGGGCTCAAACGGATCGGCCAGTCTAGTAGATTGCACTAAAAAAAATTTTTGGTTGGGGTTGTGGATTTTTTGTGAGTGATGTCATGAGTTAAATAGTTTTAGGGTCATTTTGGCTCATGTTGCCTGGCCTAGTGCCTAACCGCTAGGCCAAAGTGTTTCGCTGAAGTTTTCATTGGAAACTAGGCTCGAGCTCTCTAGCGTAATTAGCAGAGGAGCTCTGGCGTTGGTAAAGCAACTGAAAACTGCTGGTTTTAGGCTGAAATCTAGGTACGATATATTCGTCGACCGGCTCTCAAAGTGTTAAGAACTTCAGTGCCAGGTTAATTCAAATGGTTCATATGAAAACAGCCTGTTCGCATGTGGCTTTGCGCAAGCGTAACTCTGCTGCCATAAGCCCTGTGGAGCTTTTCAAATGCTCAAAAGACTCTGCAAGTCTTGTAGTTTGCATTGAAAAAAATTTTTTGGATTTAGGTTTCAGATTTTTTGTGAGTGATGTCACAAGTGGAGCACTTTTAGGCCACTTTGGCCTACATCTTCTTGACCTGGGACCAAACCGCTAGATGGCAGTGTTTCTCTGAATTTTTTTTGGAAATTAGGGTTAATTCTGAGTCTTTTGATACTTTGGATGACCTGCTGGGGTTTTGAGTTCCAAAGTTATGATCTAAAATAATTGATTAATCCCATAATTAGATTATTTATTTGTTTATTTTAGACAATAAAAAGCTCTACTTTTTTTATAGGCTTTAGAGGAATCAGCCAACTGGGCTCTGCTTTCATCTTTTTGCGATGATTCAAACTTGCGCTTATCTGTATTCAAGTAACTTCACTCCACAAGTGAAAGAAGCAAGGAATCAATCACAAATTTTTAATAGGAAATCGATTTCACGTAACACTACGCATCGTCAGTCCTATCATCTTAATCAAATAGAATAAGCGCAGTCTCTCAGAGACTTTGACTGGAACTTGCCCAACGGTGTTGACGGGGATATACCTAACATACGTCATACATGGTCTGGATTGTGACAAAACCGTATGCGACTGTGCATTTTGAGATGTTTAAAATTATTTACCTGAAAGTACTGTATCACAGCAAATCAGTTATGAAATTGCGGTCCATACTTGACCGCGTTATATCCGATTCCGTGTTATATTGGATCACGTTATATCGGGTCTACAGTGTTTTTTTAAATTGCAGGCTAGAAGACTAGCTGAATCTTTTGAGGGTTTGAATAGCTCTTTAGTGCAATTGGCAGAGGAGCTATGCTGTTGGTAAGGTAACTGAAAACTGCTGGTTTTAGGCTGATTTCCAGGTATGAACATATCATGACCGGGCAGTGAACGTGTTAAGAGCTGTTCAAACCCTCTGAAGATGCAATAAGTCTTCTAGTTTGGATTTTAAAATGTTGAAAGTTTTGGATTTCTTTTTTTTTTGTGGACTGACCATGTAGGTGGAACAGGTTTAGGCCTTCTTGGCTGAGGTCAACAGGCTTGGGTGCTAACGCCTATTTTTTTACTGTAGTTTTTCTGGTTTTACAGTTATGGCCAAAAAACAAATTTTAGGAAAAAACAACATTGATATTTTACCAAAATTTTTGTTTTTTGTTATAACTTTAAAACACTAGAAAACCAATCAATAGCCTAGTTTCCAATAGAAACTTGAGTCAAGAATTTGATTCTTGGCGTTGGCCCCCAGGGCCTGGTGACCTCAGCCAAAAATGCCTAAGCCTTCCCCTCTCGTGATGTCACCCACAAAAAAAACATAATCCAAAACTTTCCAAGTTTTTTAGTCCAAGTTTTTTATCCAAGTTTTTATCCAAAACTTTCCAAGTTTAAACTAACAGACTTGTTGGATCTTTAGAGGGCTTGAACAGCTCTTTAGATCAATTGGCTGGCAAGTTATAGCAGTTCGAAATAATGCAAGAAACATGGCTCACGTAGGATTTCAAGGAACTGTCTCAGCTCCTAAGGTGTTCATCTCAGTTCTGAGACTCATTGCATTGGGTCTCAAAGCAAGTCTTAAAACTGAGATTGAAGCTAGGATCGTACAAGTGCCCTAAAGCACTATTACAAATTTACACCTTGGGAGGCAGGTGGATTTAACTTTAACACGTTCAGTGCTGGAGTATGATATATTTGTACTTTGAAATTGGACTAAAACCTGCAGTTTTTGGTTGTCTTACTGACATCAAAGCTCCTCTGTCAGTTGCGCTAGAGAGCTGTTCAAGCCCTTTAAAATATTCGGCTAGTCTGCAATTAAAAAACGTTTTTTTGGTTTTGGGTTTCAGGCTTTTTGTGAGTGATGTCATAAGTGAGGTAGTTTTTTGGCCATTTGGACTCATGTTACATGGCCTAGGGCCCTACCGCTAAGCCAGAGTATCTCGCTGAAGTTTTCATTGGAAATTAGGCTAGACTCTTTTGAGCCTTTGATTGACTTTCTAACGTTTCTGGTTCAAAGGTTATTGATCTAAAATAAACAAATTAATTATATAATTATCTAATATGGGATGAATCAATTCTTGTTTACTTCAGGTGATAACTTTGGAACCTGAAACCTTGGCAAGTCTTCCAAAGTATCAAAAGACCCAGATTTTAGCCTGTTTCGAAAAAAACTTTAGTGAAATACTATCATCTAGCGATTTGGGCCCAGGGCCAGATGAAATCGCCTAAAAGTACTCCACTTATGATGTCACTCACAAAAAATCTGTAACCCAAAAGCAAAAAGCTATTCTTGCGTGAACTGCTTGAATTAACCTGGCAAAGTCACTTTACATGTGTCACTTTGCACACCATAACCGCTAGCTGATTGTGCTATAGAGCTGCGCAAACCCTCAGAAGATACGGTGAGGGTTCTAGTTTGGATTTAAAATTTGAAAGTTTTGGATTTCAGTTTTTTTGTGAGTGACATCTTAAGTGGGATGAGTTTAGGCATTTTGGACGTGGTCATCGGGCCCTGGGCCCTAACCAAAAAGGCCAATTTTTTGACTAATTTTTTTTTGTTTATGAGTCTTTAGAGCCTTTGATAGACTTTCTTAGTATTTCTGGTTAAAAACTTATGGCCAAAAAAACAAGGGTAAATGAAACTAAGTTTGGGTGAAAGTATTTTTATTTGAATGTTGTTCTTTTGGCCATAACCTTTGAAGCAGAAACACTAGAAAGCCAATCAAAGGGTGTAAAGACTCGTATTATAACCTAGATTCCAATAAAAATTTCAGTCAAAAATTTGGCTCTTACAGTGTGTTCAGGCCAGATGACCTTGGCCAAAAATGCCTGAACCTGTTCCCACTTATAACATCACCCACGAAAGACCCAAAATCCAAAACTTTTCCAATTTAGAACAAATCCAAACTAGAAGACTCGCCACATCTTTTGGGGGTTTGCATAGCTTTGTAGCTCAATCAGCTGGCAAGTTACGGCGGTGCAAAGTGATGCAAAAAGCATGGCTCACGTGGGAAAGTATATCGTACACTGGGTCCCAACGTATTAATGATTTGTTCTGCTTGCCACTCTAATTTATAATGTGTGGTGGTTTAACAGCAGCTGTAGTATTGATGTACCTTACGATGATTTGCGACTTTTGAAAGATCTTCTGTTACACCAGGCTTTTGAGAGCTCAGTTTCAACTAGTGCTGTCAAAGCAGCAGGTCATCTGGTTGAGAAGTTTAGCAAGTTAAGTGGGGTAGAGAAAAATGTCTTGGCAGATTGCCAGTTAGTTCTTAGCCAACAGAACCAGTCTCTTATTCTCAACACTGGTATGATAAGACAAGCTTCCCACAAAACATTGTTATTGTAGTTGCAGTATTTTAGAAGATTTGCTTCACCAAGATTCAAAATTCATGTTTACTCTCTTAAAAACAGCCATGCCTTTGTGGTTGAAGGTGCTCTAAGCCAGGAGTTGCCAACCAGTCAGAGACCAAGAGCCACATTCCTTACTGTGTTACTGCAAAGCGCCACATCATACCTGTTTTTTGTCGGTCATAGACTGAAATGATTTTCAAATGATGGAAAAAAAATCAGGGCATTTCGGTCAGAAGGGTTTGAAAATATAGGCTATGAAATACTATTAAAGCAAGTTTTAGTACAACTGTGAGACAAATGGCGGAAATGTTTCAGTGACCAAAATGGCTAAGGAAAATGACCGAAATGTCTCAGCGAAAAAAAAGGCAGCATCATACACATTGGCATACATTAACCTCACCCCATCTTTTCACACCCACGTTTCGTTGCTCAGCTAGATTTATTATAAATATAACACACCAACATGACAATGACAGAACGTTACAAGCCATTTATTGTTATGCATGTTATTTTGTGGGACTTACACTTATTATGTAAGAGCTGCATGATACTCGGTAAAGCTGTGTGTCATGGGTTGGCCACATCTGCTCTAAACCAACCAGGCTCACTGGTGCAACAAAAAGCTCTCGTCTAAATTGATGCCATTAATGTGCTAAATGACTGTGCCAAACATAGTGTTAAACTTGGATCAGATTTGGTTCTAGGACAACTGCCAATTAGAACATCTGACCACTAAAACACTGTGAATTAGGACAACTGCCAGCCAACACAATTGCTGTTGGCAAATGTCCTGATACCTATCAAAATGTCTACAAGTGGTGGAACAAAACAGAAGAAAACATCCAAGCTTGCATCAATAAGAAAAAGAAAATTGATAACTTTGCTGTTTTGAAGTCTTTTGTGACACAGAAGAAACATAATAATGACAATTGTCTTGTGTCGATCATTATCAGTTTTTTTATTGTTTTTTGTCAGGATGGACATTAGAAATCTTGTACTGCTTAATTTTTACAGCCATTTTGCATACTGAGCTATTTTTCATGTAATTTTACACATATGTATTTATTTTACAAAAAGTAGCAGTACCACCAGGACTTAAAATTCGACTGAGAAGAGTAGAGAGCAACGTTTAAACACTTCTGTGAAAAAGACAAGTTTTGATCTATTTTAGAAAAGGTGTGGCAATGGAAATTATTCAGCATTTCAGGTTGTTCTAACGGCTTTAATGAGCAGCTGGTGTATGTTTTTAGCAGGGCTAGACGCCAAATCATGTTCCTACTCCAAGCAGTTACTACGTTAGTTGCAATTTTCATTATTTGCAATCCCTGGGTCAAACTTTGGGACCTCGATGCATTCCTAAACATCAACCCAATTGTGAAAATAATTTAGAGGTTTATATTTAATGCAACACTTTTAATACTTTGTAGAACTTGTTGGAAAGATGTCAAGGGCTTAACTAAATTGTCACTGCAATTGATGAACATGAAAGTCAAGACCAAAATTACTGGGTGGATAGCCAAGTACCTCTCAACAGTATTCTTTGCTGTACATACCTGGTTTCTTTTTGTTGAAGTTGTTATTTGTGGTTGGTAATTTTATCAAGAGATGTCACACAAAAAAGGCAAGAACAATATGTCACACTTTCTTGTCCACTCTGTTGCTTAACCCTTTAACGACTGCGATTGTCCGGCCCTTTTTTAGCCATAAATCGCCAGCCGCTAGAACTAGAAAACTGTTAAACTGTTCAAACCCTCTACGGATTCAGCAAGTTTTCTAGTTGACATTGAAAAAAAAGTTTTTCGTTTTCGGTGGGGGTTTTCGGGAGGCAACATCACAATGAGGGCATGTTTTGGAAATTTTGGTCACCTTTGGCCGGCCCTGGGCCCCAACCCATTGACCCGTTCTAAAATTTTTTAAATTTGGTTGGGGGTTTTGGGCCAATGGGATCTTGACAGGGGCATGTTTTTTGGTTAATTATATGACATCATCATCCAATCCCACATACCAATATTTTCGCTCTCAGTATTTTAGGATTCTAGGCGAGAATACGCATTTTTAGAGCCCTTGATTGTGTTTCTAGCGTTTCTGGTTCAAAAGTTAGGCCAAAAAACAGCTAATTGATAAGGGGCTTTTCTCAATACTTTTGGGGCTTTCCCTAATTCATTTTAATGTTTTTTGGCCCTAATCTTGGAACCAGGAACGCTAAAAACCCATTCGGACCCTTCAAAGTCCCGAAATGTAACCAAAAAACAGTTAAACTAAAAAAATTAATGTCATTTAAATGGCTCCTGCGGGTCTTAAAGGGAGGTCGGGCAAAATGCTGACGTCAGCAAAAAATAACAAAAACATGCTATCATCATATAAGCATTAAAAAAACAGACATCCTAAACTGAAAAGTTTTTCTTTTATTGCAAACTACATACCTTCACGAGTCTTTAGAGGGTTTGAACAGCTCTCTAGCTCAATCTGACGGCGAGTTATTGCCTGGGGTGAAATGCCCCTTGGAGTGGCTTTTGAGGGAGGAAAATTTTGGTTAATTTTGGGTTTATGAGCCATAATTTTCGCTCCCGATATGCTAGGAAGTGAATCAAGGGCTCTAAAGACGCGTATTTTGACCTAGTTTTCAACTAAACTTTGAGTCCAAAAAATAGCCCATTGGGACAGGGCCAAGCAAAGGTGGCCAAAATAACACAAAAACACCCCTACTTGTGACGTTCCCCCCAGAAAACCTCAAACCCAAAACGAAAAACGTTTTTTTTATGTCAACTGGAAGACTTGCTGAATCCGTAGAGGGTTTGAACAGCTCTCTAGCTCTAGCAGCTGGCGATTTATGGCCAAAAAAGGGCGCGCCAATATGTTGGCGTGTGCGGTCGTTGAAGGGTTAAAACTTTCGCCATGATTCAGAGCATTGAGATGTGTGAAATTGCTGATCAAAAATGATGTGCTCTATTTTTTAATGTATTGTGCTTTGTACATGTTTGACCTTCTCAAAAAGTTCTGTGCTCTGCTGATTGGGTTGTCAAGATAGTCATTCACTGAATTCTCACTGTGATTAACACTGCCTAATTATTTGTCAAAGAAAACGTGCAAAAATTCAAACAGCAAAAAGAAGTGTTTTTCCAGCATGAATATGCCTCTGTTGCATATGATGCCATGTTGTAACAAAAAGGGATGTGAACTTGAAAAAGTGAAATGAAAGCACATTAGTGCATCCGATGTCAAACAAGCGTTAGACTTTGAATTTGGCCTTCCATAATAACTTTTTGTCATTGCACTGTTCATCATCAAATCCTGTTCCATATTTTAATGCTTTGGCATCTGAACTCTGAGAAAGAACAACACAACAACCAAACTGGAACCACAAGTTGGGTATTTCACAAATTTACCCTTCACACATCATTTGATGAATCTCTTGCTCTATTAGCAAGTTATTCAAACTGATTGGAGGTTAAATGTAAAAACAAATATTGTGACGGTTCCTTGCATTTTTAGATAATGCAGCATTGTTTTTTCACAATGAAGAAATTTGCTGCTACCTATGAGGCGTCCTTGTTTCATTTACTTAGAAAAGTCAATTGGAATGTGTCAATCATCATCTGAAAGCACCTCCCTTGAGAATGTTTTTGCAAGCAAGACTTGCAGTCCCAGATGTGTTTTCTCTATTCCACCTAAAGTTGCTGTTTGAAGAGGCGCTTCATTTGTAAAAATCTAGTCCTGTCATTCAAAAAAGAAAGTCATGTAAAGACTGCATAACCCAAACTAGCATGCTTTTAATGCAAAAACTTGTGGGTTCTTGTTTTTGTCAGTTTCACTTTCTGGAACAGTCATCCTAGTTTTTTGAACGAATTCATTTGGTTCTGACCAGTTGAGAACATCATTTGTACTTGCTGTATTTGTGCTTTGTCATTCTGCAACATGATGTTGAGTAGTCAAGTCATTACACACAACAAACGTTTCAGTAATGAACTGGTGGAGACTAATTGTGAGCCTGTATTTGTACCATGGGCTGCCAACAGCGAAACAATGTTTATTGAGTAGTAGGCAGAATTTTGTTAGACACATCTGGAATGAATACTGTGCTACAGCGTCAAAAATATTGTACAGTCGTTTTTTGTTTAGTTAAACTTTTCGCTGAGTTTACAAACATGCCCCATCATACATATAGTGGATATTCAATGCAAAACTTACCTGTTTAATAATATTCATGTTAAGGAACATGTGTTCTGTTTGTGTGTGTGGAGTATGCATTGCTTTAATCATGCACAGCATGCAACACAAACAACAGGTTGTATCATATAGAAAGATTTTGTGGAGGTAGATGGTGATGAAAATCATTCTGAACTGTTTGTTTTGTAACAGCAGTATTCTTTACTTCATGGTGTGCCATGTAAAAGAGATAGCAGTATACTTTTTTGCTTTAGATTGTGAATTTACTTTACAGGACATGGCGCAACTGCGGTTGTTCAAGCTGCATATTGTAAGCCGCGGAAAGAGATGTGTGCTATCAAACGCATATCACTAGAAGCGACAAATCAGGATGAACTTTTGGTAAGTTTTATGAACCTGTTTGACTTGCTTGCATTTTGGCATTGACTGGTCGTTACCATAATTTTTGAATGCTTACGTTATTATTTATAATAACGAAATCGGTTGATTTCGTAATTGCAAAACGTTCTACGTGGATATGTGCAGACGTCAAAAATCTCAAATCTTCCGTACCTGGGTCAAAACCGGGCTTTTTCTTGGCCACAGCTTCATAAAAAGCTGATTTCTTGTGTTTCTTTCCAGCAGGTGGATTCCGAATTTGCTTCTTGCTGGCTCATAGTCGCAATCCATCTTCAAATATCCACAGGTGTTAATAAATATCAATAAATATTTACACGAGATTAATTTTTGAAAATGGAGTTCAAATATTAAGGCAGTGTACCTTCACTGTTTCATTTTTG
>Ga0210059_1011964_pt1 | contig 13193 bp, 8 predicted proteins | sample Ectturendosymbi2_FD_188042 | JGI IMG/M metagenome (GOLD analysis project Ga0210059, IMG submission 188042) | Ecteinascidia turbinata endosymbiont from Florida, USA - Sample 2 (SPAdes) (version 2) | ecosystem: Host-associated > Tunicates > Ascidians > Unclassified | place: Key West, Florida...
TATGTATTAATAAACAACATGTCAAGACTATTAACTCGTCAAAAGACTAAACATACAGAAAAAAGACATTTCTGTTTGAGGTGTTTGAATTCTTTTACAATCGAGGAGGTTTTAAAAAAACATTATGAATATTGTCAAAAGAATGGAGTGGTTAAGGTGAGTCTACCAAAAAATAGGACAATTTTAGAATTGAATCATTTCAACCGATCAAATAAAGTTCCAATCGTAGTCTACGCAGACTTTGAATGCTTCACAAACCAATTCAAAGTTGTCAACCGGATATAGACAAATCGTTCACTGAGAAGTATCAAAAACATGAACCTTCTGGATTCTGCTATTGTATACTTAAAAATGGTGAACCTGTTAAACAAGTTCTTTATTCTCAGAGCGAAGATGGGAAAGACACAGCAGGGATTTTTACAGATCAACTTGAAAAAGACCTAGACAGAATTTGGTCATTGGAAAACAAGCCGATGGTCATGACTGAAAAAGATAAAATCGATTTTGAAAATGCAAAACTTGCTATCTTTGTAAAAAAACATTTGCTTCTAACGATAAAAAGTGTAGAAAGTGTAGAGATCATGATCATAAAACTGGAAAATATCGCGGAGCAACTCGTAATAAATGTAATTTATTGTATCAAGAGCCACAACATATACCGGAGATTTTTCATAATCGTTCTGGCTATGACGCTCATTTGTTCGTTAAGAACTTGGGGGGACGAAGTCCAAAGACGCCGGGAAGGTTAAATTGTATACCTAAAACTGAGGAAAATTATATAAGCTTCTCAAAAAACATTTATGACGAAGAGCAGGAAAAAGAAAAGTATGAGATTCGATTTATCGACAGTTTTCGAATCTTGCAATCGGGCTTGGAGAAATTAGTGAATAATCTCGAACAAGAACAGTTCACTCATCTTAATAAAACTTTCGATGAAGAGGCTTGTGAGTTGTTAAGACGAAAAGGAGTTTTTCCATATGATTGGTTTAACAGTGTGAGTAAGTTTAATGTCACTCAATTGCCTCCTAAAGAGGCGTTTTACTCAAAGTTGAACGACTCTGATATATCACCAGAAGAGTTTGAGCATGCTCAAACGGTTTGGGATCGTTTTAAGATGAAACGTTTTCGTGAATGCCATGATCTATATATTCTCACAGACGTAATTCTACTTGCGGACGTCTTTGAAAATTTTAGAAACGTTTGTTTGAAAAATTATAAACTAGATCCTTGTTGGTATTATTCAGCGACTGGACTAGCATGGGATACATGCTTAAGAAAGACTGAAGTTGAACTTGAATTATTAAGTGATTCAGACAGGTTACTCATGATAGAGCAGGGAATACGTGGAGGAGTCTCTGATTTCAACGCGATATTCAAGAGCAAATAATAAGTATATGAAGGATTTTAATTGAAAAGAAAAATCAAAAGTTATTCAATATCTTGATGCTAACAACTTGTATGGTTGGGCAATGAGTCAACCATTACCGGTTAGTGGCTTCAAGTGGATGAAAGAAAAATATTGAGACAATTGGAAAGAATTTCCATGCATCTCAGAAGTTGATTTAGAGTATCCAAAGGAACTTCATGACCTTCGCAATGATTATCCTCTTGCTCCAGAGAGGATTACTGTAAGTAGAGTAAAAAAACGTATCCCTAGTTTTGCATACAAGAAAAAATATATATTACATTGTAAAAATTTGAAACAGTATTTAGATCTTGGCCTAAAATTAACAAAAATTCATCGTGGAATTTCTTTCAAAGAAGAGCCATGGATGAAGTCTTATATCGAGTTAAATACAAAACTAAGAACAAAAGCTTCAAGTGAGTTTGAAAAAGATTTCTTCAAATTGATGAATAACTCCGTATTTGGAAAGACAATGGAAAACATCAGGAACAGAGTTGATATAAGACTTAAAACAGGTAGTAAATCTGCGAAGTTGACTGCAAAACCACATCATGAACGAACAGCAATATTCAATGAAAACCTAGTTGCGGTGCATATGAAAATAACAGAACTTGTATTCAAAAAGCCAGTATATCTCGGAATGTCAATCCTGGATTTATCAAAGACTCTTGTATGATTTTCATTATAATTGCATCAAGAAAAAGTATGGACCAAAAGCAATGTTGCTGATGACTGATACGGATTCTGTGATGCATGAGATCGAAACTGACGACTTTTTTGAAGATATCCGAGAAGATATCAAAGATAAATTTGATGCCTCCAACTTTGAGCATTACAGTCTTCCGAGACTTAACAAAAAAGTCCCTGGTATGTTTAAGGACGAGGTTGGTGGGAAGATCATATCTGAATTTGTAGGTCTACGAGCAAAATTGTATGCCTACAAAAAGGAAGGAGATGAAGAGAAGAAATGTAAAGGTGTAAAAAAAGGTGTAGTAAAAAATAATATTTCACGCGATGACTATAAAAATTGCCTTTTCTATGGCAAAGAACAGCGGAGAACAATGAACGTAATCAGAAGTCGGCAGCATGAAGTCTTCACAGAAACTGTCAATAAGGTCGCCCTTTCTGTCAATGACGACAAACGAATCATTCTGCCAGATTGAATAAATACACATGTATGGGGGTATCTGTGCAAAAAATAAAACCAAAGGGAAATTATATAGGAGTCACATATTATTTCCTTAGGTACTAGAACATATAGGGATTAAAGGGGAAACCGTAGAACATACTGTTGGACATGGGAAAATACTTTCAGCGTTATTTATTGTTCTGCTGGTGTGAGCAATGGCAGTTTGTGCTTCTTGACAATTTCCTAAATTTTTGTTCCAAGGTAGTGACAGTGAATAGAATATAATGGTTAAGGTTTTATTCGTGATGCAGATGCGATACTTGTTCTTTATCAGCTTCTTTTTTGACTGTGCGGACTGTCAGCAGTCAGTGGCGTAACTATATGTTTAGGCCAGGAGGGAAAACGTAGCTGAAAAAGGTCCACTGCCCACTGTAATGGGGTTGCTTGTAACACTAAGAAAAACCCTGAGAAATGACGGTGAATCCGGATGTGGATGGCTATACTAAAACCCTAAATAACCAATAAATACTCCGAAAAACGCAAAAAAAACTACTGAAAACCAAAAGAATACTAAAACCGAAGTATAAGCGAAGTGGGGGCCCGAGTTTTACATTTACTGTAGCTGGCAGGAGGTGACAATTCGCCCCTCCAGCAGCCGGTAGACCCAAACACCGTAAAAATTTCCACTGACTATTTGTGAGGAGTGGGAAAAATTTTGGAAATACCTTCCTTTGGCAAGACGTTTTCAGGTGTGCCATCAAAAATATTTCTTTCACTGCTAAAATCTATTGGACTTCAATTACTTCCAGTTGAGTTTTGGCTGCGTCCACACCAGTGGTGTCCACCAGTGGACTGGAGCTCTGCTCCGACGCCTTCATCAGTGAATGCAGTGAATGATGTGTCGTTGCCTACAAATTTAGGCGAAGTTGCCCAGCAGAGCTCAGGTACCAATAAAAATTTCCTCTTCGGTGTACACACGTGCATGTGTGTTTTTGCTTCAGTTGAGAATTCGGTAATGTCTATCACCAACAAGGGTTCTGAGGAAAAGCAGCAACTGTTTTCGAAAAGAAAGTCGCCAAACTGTTCGACAGTGTTGGTAATCAACTTTTCAATAAGTTGAATATAACTGGAATCTTCTTGCTTTTATTTTCCCCAAATGCCTCGGAAAATGACTAAGTTCGTTTTGAATGACTGACTTGTTTGAAGATATTAAACTTTTTCTGGAAAGGACAAGTAGTAGTGATCAAATCAAAAGTAGTAGGCTATGTTTTTCTTGAAGTTTTACATTCAAGTCGTTGAAGTGTTACACTATGTCAGCCAAAAATTCAACAGTGTCCTTTTCTTCATCATTTCCTAAAAAAGCTGAAAATACCTTAACTTTTCTTCAGGTTGACTTCCCGCAAAAAAATTAAAATTATTTCCTATAGGACCAAAATTTCTGCAAAACTCGTCCGTTACTCAAGAATCCTTCATAACTGTGCACAAATAAGTTTGTATAATTGTATTGTTTTCGGAAAGAAAAGGTGTTATTGCCATATTCTAGCCTTGAATCCACTATTTTCACCAGGATAGACATTGTAGTGACGAGCTACCGTTGAACAATTATGACGAAACAATTACTTTGAACCAAAAAATCGTAGCTTGACCAAGTCAGGTGTGCGCTGCAATTTAGCTGAACAATAGCTTGATCGACAATCACACAGTTGGCGAGGAGTAAATGCTTTAAAAGTACGGCCAAAACTGCAAAATTTTGTGATAAAAATTCTGGGTATAGAATACACCTTTGAGAGGCTGACGCGGTCCGGCCGTCGCCATCCAAAGGTCCGGATTCGGACCGCAGTCCGCCATTCGAGTAGCCCTGATCTAGGGTATTGTTTTTTTTGTTGATTTTATATACTTAAAAGAATGTTAGAAACCCGTGCTTCCATGATTTTTCCTGATTTTAAGAGACAAGTGAAATGGTGCCAGAGTTATTTTGCAAAAATGTTCCTGAAAGCCTATACGTAGAAAATATGGGTACTATGCTGCCCATGGTTACCTGATGTGTAACAAATTTTGGGCATTTTATCACCTTATATTTCAATGAGATTTTAAGTGCAAAACGTGTATGGCCAAATATGGCCACCGATACCTTATACGTGAAGAGTCTTCCTATTCCATGAAAAAATCAACAAACCTTTATAGTAACTTCGTGTTTTAGTGTGGGAGAGTTGGTGAGTAACTGACTCACTTGAACGTTTGGGAAAAAATGCATTTCATTTCCGTGCATTATTGATTGTGCGCTGTGAGAACAGAGTATGCTGCAGGGCACCTATTTCGTATCAGTAGAGTCCATGTCAGGCTAGTACAGAAAAGCTGTGTTTGTAATTTTAACTACAGTGTTTGGATGAACAAATTTAGCCATAAATTTGGTGCATGTTGCCTTTATGTCCTCAGCTAGGTGTGATGTTTCTGGTTGAAAGCAACAGCTGGAATGTGAATGTAATGCCAAACCTCATCAGAACCGTTAAGCAAATGCTCAGAGTACTAAGCCTGGTGAACCAGCTGGTTTCTGACATTGTTCTTGCGAAACCTAGCATACTCTTTCCATTAAGTTACAGTATGAAGAGCTAAATTGCAATATTTCTGTTTTCACGTCTATGGTAACGTGGTAGATGAAAATAAAATGTACCAACAGCTATAGAAAATTTTGCAGGAGGAAGATATTTGTCGCATGAAGATTTTTCAGGCCAATTTCGGGAAATTTGTGCAAAATATCCTTTGCACCCCAAAAAATAGCTTGTTCCCACACTCTGCTACTTGAAGGCAAAACTTTAGGTACGGATTTTCAACGTTTCCGAAAAGTTCGACAACATGCTGTTTTTCTTTCAATAAGTCTGAGTTGTTATCATTGAATTTGGGGATGAAAACGTTTTCATATTCTTGCAGGCGCAGCTTCTCTTCAATGAAAGGTTGCACATTATTGCCAGCGCACCTGGGTTCAAAATATGTTGAATACTAGCCAAACAGTTGACAGCAATGACATTGGACGATATTTTATAAAGTTGCTTTTTTTCTTGCACTGAAAGCATGAGCATCGTGGTTCTGCGGCTTTGCCTTCACAAATAATGTGCGTCAAGCATGAAGGGTTTACTGGTGCGGCAATGCCGCTACTGCATTTTTAAACAAGTCGGACGGAGAAATGTTGTTTTGTTCGTCACTGTAAAAGACCCATGAACTTTTGCCCTTCACAAAACTTTTAATTGCGTGTTGCTCAGAGCACGGTGGAAGTGCTCATCTTTCAATTAGCTACAATTTGCAAGTCAGCAATGCATTTCGGTGAGCAACATACACTTTTCAAAAACGTCTCATGCAGAGTTTTACAAAATGGGGCGGCGTTTTCTTTTCTAGCAAGTTGTCTTTGAACTGCGAAGGTCTTAAGACTTTGTTAGAGAATAAAAAATTATTTGAACACGCCGAATATTATTGATTTTTTGAACAATTTGCAGTGGAAAAGCACAATTCTTGATAAAAATTTTAGTTTCGCGATTTAGATTTGGTGCTACAAATTGAATGGATCTTAGCCAGAAAATATTTTGCGCAGTTTTACTTAAAGGCAATAATGCAAAGCAGTGCTTGATGTTGATGTATAACAATGCAGAATCTTCACACTGACTTCAGGATATTTTTGGATCATGGATATTTCTCCTGTGCTTTTGGATTAATTTTTGTCTATGGCAGGGGTCTCAAACTCAAATTACTCCGTGGGCCAAATAGGGACTTATAAAGTAACCTGCGGGCCGCATTGTGACGCCGACGCAACAATGGCGGCATCTGAATTTACTAGAAACAGCTTTTACATCTTATTTCCTGCGAAAGATATCATGAATTACAGGCAAGTCATTTCTAGCTGGCTCTACGTTCGTATTAATCAATTCTAGCCGTTTAGGAACTTCTTCACTTGCTAGCTGAGAACCTTTAAGCACCAGTGAATAAAACAAATAACGTAAATGGAATTCATTTCATTTATTTTCATGTCCGCTTTTCCTCGAGGGAGGCTCACTGGAGCAGCAGCCCTAGAAGACTTGGAATACCTCGCGGTCAAAAGAAATTTCGGGCAATTCTGCTGTCTCCACACCAGGACAGTACCAAGCAAGGTCGGAGATGTAGTGACTCCACCTAGGCCTTGGACGACCTCTGGGCCGCTCTCTCACGGGTTTAACCCGCATTGACTCGCCCGTCTTTCGTGGGGCAATCTGAACACATGGTCGAACCAACGTAGCTGTGATGTCTCAATTCGGAAAAGTAGTTCGACATTCAGGGCTCTGCGAATTTCACCGCTGCGCACATTGTCGCGAAGTGTCACGCCAGTGGTGTAACGATGGGGAAAAATACAGCAGTCACGCTAGTGTGACTGCTGCCTGCAAGCAAAAGTGGCCGAAGCAAGGAAATAGGGAAAAACCAAGCAAGCGACACTTAAAATGACTTCCATACACACGGAAGTGAGAGCTCTCTTTGACCGAATCGTCTAGCGCCCTGACGTCACCAACAACTTCCTCAGTTGGCGCCATCGAGGTTTCTGGATTCAAGCCCATACAAAAGGTGTGTGAACCAGACATGGGGTAATCGTAATCGATTAAAATTTTTTTGAGTAATCGTAATCAATTGAACTGACCAAAAATGAAATGTAATCGTAATCGTATTCGATTACATTGCAAATTTAATTGTAATCGACGATTACTTTTGCGATTAAATTTGGAAATCTTCACCCTGCATCACTGAGCAATGAACCGGAGCTTTGGTGGCTAAGTTTCCTCTATCACCGTTTGTTATGGTTATGTTTCAGGGGAGGCTATTCACCCATCTCATTGGTTTAAATCCAGACAGTACAAGGGCAAGCACAGCGTTTCTAGCTGATTCTCGCTTTGTTCCAGCTAGCCTTCCTGTTGGACGCCAAAACCAACGTAGTGAGTCCAGTGAAACATAGCAACAAAAATATGTGCTCTTGAAACGGGTTCAGACTTCGGCAACAGAATAGCAGGACATTACGAGAAGAGGTGTTCGTTTCAATTATATATATTCAGAATGAACTTATGAATGTAAGTGCTGGAGTAGGCTATGTATATAATTAACACATAATTATATACAGTAAATTACCTTTTTTTAGGAGGAATGAGGTACTTTAATGCAAGTCGAAAGTACCTTTCCACAACACTGATAACTAACATGTCAACCGTGGCACACAAGATATTGGTAAAATAAACTCAACGAAAACGATGAGTTTTTTTAAACCATTCACTATTGGTCCCATAGACCGATACCCAGATATATTGGCATCACTGTTCATTTCATTTCAAATTAAAAGCTGCACAATGCTATGTTGACTTGCAGACGATCGTAACCCCAGTTAGAAGAAATAGTCAGCAGTTTTGAAATTAATGACAAACGAATTTTCAGCGTTGGTGGACAAATGTTCAAGCCTGATAGATGTGGTTTGCCTGGTTAAATATTTGAAGCGTTGGTGTTTATCAACTGTAACAATGATTTTAAACATTGATTATTTTTGTTCAATCAATATTTCAATGTGTTTGTCGCAGTGGATTAACTGGCGTGAGGGAAGAGCGATTTGACTTCCCCCAAATGTAAAAACCTCACTTCGCTTATATATCGGTTTTAGTATCTTTTCAACAGGTTTTTAGTACTGTGTCGCCTTCTTGCGTTTTTCAGAGTATTTTCCGTTGTTTTGGGGTTTTAGTATAGCCATCCACACTCCGATTCACCATCAGTTCTCAGATTTTTTCTGAGTGATGACTAGTAAGTCCCTCACAGAGGCCAGTGGATCTCTTTCAGCTAAGTATCTCCTATAGTCCAAACCTCTAGCTACTCCACTGGTTTGTTGACTGCACGAACATCACAGTAAACAATCAATGTTTTTTTCTTTTTTCCGGTGTTTGATCCTTACAGAATAGGAATTTCGTTTATTGCGTTGATTCATATCGTATGTTGTCTGAAAATGTACTTACATAAAACTATGCAAGTGAGTTTCTTTTCATTCTGAGGATCTTTCAAGACAAATGTAATCGCGATTGTAATCGTGATTACTTACAATGTAATCGTAATCGATTACATTGTGAATTTGTTTATTCGTAATCGTAATCGAGCAGGTATCAAGCAATCGTAATCGTATTCGGTTACATTTGTGCTGTAATCGCACCATGTCTGGTGCGAACAAAACCGGGCCGCACACGCTTCAAAAAGAAGGCACAATGCCCCTGGCACCGAAAAGTCCTAACAATGTCGCGAGTTTTTTCTTCAATACAGTACATTTGCTCCCAAAAGGGCTTAGGTGAAAACATGGGGCACCAAACTTGTTTCTTGTCCCGGGCACCATCTCACCTCGGTACGCCTTGTGTTGCGCCGTGGACTCTTCGTAAAAATCCCGTCTCTACCACTTGCACCTGAGATAATATTTTCGGTCATTACCCGAGATTCATGACCATTGGATAAGGATAGGAACAAAGACCGATTCGAATACTGATATCTTCGCGGTGTTTTAAAGCTCCCGCTTTGTGACCACAGAGCAATAAAGCTCACGCAGAACTGCGTTAGTTTTGTCAATCCGTGTATCAATCTCCTCGCTCCACCTCCCGTCACTCGTAAATACCAACCCTAGGTATTTGAAAGTGTCCAACTGCTGCAGTGTATTGCCGCTGACTTGCAGCAAACACTAACCTGGGTTTGCAGAGAGACATAATACCTCAGTATTTTTAGTGCTGATTTTCATTCCGGCACGGTCGCATGCAGCAGAAAATCGATCGAGTGCATGCTGAAGACCCTACTGAGAAGATGCTAGCAGTACCAAATCGTCTGAAAAAGGTGAACGATTGATCTCCCAACTGTGACACCCTGCAGCTCCCAAATGTGGCACCTTCATCGATTCGGCTGTGACTCTCTTTGGCAGTGGTTCTTAACCGGGGAGAGTTGCCCGAGGGGGGCGTTTATAAATATCCATGGGGGCGCCAGCTCTTACGCGCCCTACAAAATGGGAACTTTGATCATTAAATTTACCAATAAATACATTGGTGTTTACAGCTTATTTAAAGTCAGAAACAAAGGTTTGAAACAAACGACTTTTACTTAACCCTTTCTGTCCCGTGTTTTGCAGAGCTTTGCAATCCTATAACTCGCCAGGCGATTGAGCTAGAGAGCTATCCAAACCATCCACGGATTCAGCAAGTCTTCTAGTTGAAATCGAAAACAAACATTTTTCGTTTTCGGTTTCGTGTTTTCTGGAGGTGACGTCACAATGAGGGCATGTTTTGGAATTTTTGGTTAACTCTACCTGGCCCTGGGCTCCAACCCATTGACACATTCTTTTGAGTCCAAGTTTTGTTGAAAACTAGGTCAAAATCCGCGTCTATAGAGCCCTTGATTGACTTGCTAGCATATCTGTAGCCAAAATTATGGGTCAAAAACCCAGTTCTTGGCCAAATTCAAAACTTTTCAGAAAAGGCATAATTTTCCCTTTCAGGGCAAACTTTGGCCAGCCATAACTCGGCAGCAGATTGAGCTAGAGAGCAGTTCAAACCCTGTAATGACTAGTGGCGTCGCGTAGTTTAGAATAAAAAAAACGTTTTTAAAATTTGGATGGAGGATTTTGGGCCAATGGGATCACGATAGGGGTATTTTTTGGTTAATTTTATGACGTCATCATCCGACCTACGCGCCAATATTTTGGCTCGCAGTATTTTCGGATTCTAAGCTAAAATACGAGTCTTTAAAGTCCTTGATCAAGTTTCTAGCGTTTCTGGTTCAAAAGTTATGCCCAAAAAAATTCCAAATATTTCAGGATTGTCCTAGGGCATTTTGGGGATTCCCCTTTTTAATATACAATCATATCTACCCCAAATTTTGAACTAGAAACGCTAAAAAGTCCATCAAACCTTCTAAAACCTCGTTCTATAGCCTAGAATGCATTTAAATCTCGCGAGGTTTTGCGCCACTGATTCGGCTCGATTTTTGAACTCCCACGGGACGTTGACGTCATGGAATGTTTTGACAAACCTGTCAAAACATCTTGTGGTTTTGTAAACATGGCCAGAAAGGCCGACATCGCACGGTGAAAATTATTCTTTTCAGCCTAAACTACAAGTATTTCACAATTCAGAGTGGATTTAAACAGCTCTCTAGCTTGATCTGCTGGAGAGTGATGGCCATTTAGAAAAGGGGTGTATTCCACCCCAGGTTGGGGTTTGTGGGTGCAGAAATTTTCACCAATTTTGTGTTTTTGTCCATAATTTCGGCTACAGATGCTAGAAAGCCATTCAAGGGCTCTAAAGACGCGGATTTTGGCCTAGTTTCCAACAAAATTTTGAGCCAAAATACTGGCTCAATGGGTTGGGGTCCAGGGCCAGGTAACGGTGGCCAAATAAAAGTCAAAACACCCCCACTTGTGGCTGGCCCCCCAAGGGAACCCCAAACCGAAAACGAAAAACGTTTTTTTTCGATTTCAACTAGAAGACTTGCTGAATCCGTGGATGGTTTTGATAGCTCTCTAGCTCAATCGGCTGGCGAGTTATGGAGTTGCAGAGGTCGGGCCAAAAAAATGGCCAGTGCGGGACTTAAAGGGATTTAAGGGAGGCGTGGTAGAAAAAAGGTTAAGAATCACTGGTCTACACTCTATGAAAAGGAGTGGTGACAGCACACACCTTTGTCGGAATCTAACACCAATAGTGAATACAGCGACTTGACGGCCAGTAACAGGCGACCGCCAACAGCGTACTCCCATAACACCCTCCCAAGCTGTTCACGAGGAACCTAATCGTATGCTTTCTCGAGGTCGACAAACATGTGTAGACGTCTTTGACACGCTCCCAATATTTCTCAAAAATTTTCTGGAGAGTGAAAATTTGGTCTGTAGTGCTATGGCCGGGACGAAAACCGCACTGGGCATTATTCAGCTTTGGTTCAATTACTTCGCGACATCTTTCTTCAACGCACTTGGTAGCGTAAATGTTAATTCTTTAAAAATTCCCAAAAAGCATCGCGGGTCGCACAAAATGCCCTCGCGGGCCACATGCGGCCAGCGGGCCACGTGTTTGAGACCCCGGGTCTATCGCTTGTTACCTCTAGTTTCGTTGGGTCTTTCACACGTTTCATTTTTGTTTCATTTCAACTGAATATTTAATTTTATTTCATTTGTAATTTGTAATAAGACACGATTCCATAGTACAAGCAAACACTAATAAGACACGATTCCATAGTACAAGCAAACACTGTCTCCATAACGCAGGTTGACAAAAACAGACAAAACAGAATCTTTTACGACGGCGTTGGAGGTATAACCACAGGGTTACAGACACTGTCTTAAAGAACGTTTTACAACGGCGTTGGAGGCAAAACCACAGGGTTACAGACACTTTCTTAACACTATTAGTACAGCCGTTAAGCTCATTAAAACTGTAAAACTGAAGTATTGTGCAAATTGTGATAAAAGTATGAAACTTTCTATAGTCAAATGATATACCATGCAGTTTATTTTGAGATATGGAGCCATCTTGGCAGTGCCGTATCAGCCCAAATCTGCCCCCCCCAAAATGCTTCCAAAGGCCCCCTGATGGTGATTTATAAAAAATGACGTTATGCTACATCTCGAGGCTGAATAGACCTCAAAACAAAATATTCTAATTGCAGACACAATTTTGGCAGAACCAGGCCCGTAGCCAGGTTTTGAGGTTTGAGGGCAAAATACATTTTTATGATGGAAAGATTTTATTTTTTATCATATGTTTGAAACAAATTTTTCTGAGCACAATAAAATTTGGGGCGCACAAAAATATTTGGGGGTGACTGTCCCCGAATGGCCCCCGTGTCTGCGAGCCTGGGCAGCACCGTCGTCAGAAAATCTTGCATTGGGGACCTTCACGTTTGTGCAGGGGTGCTAGACGTTCTGAAAATTTTTTTTTAATTTACAACATGAACAGCATTTGCAGTTTGTGCAAATTAATTGTAAATATTTTCCGGCAAATACGCATAATAATCTCGTAGTTTCCAACCAAAAATTTTTGAACCAGCTTAACAAAAAGAATTAGGTCGTAAATCATTGTCATTTAATTAATTGACGGCGATTATTTGGAGATGTAGTGATAAAACGCAAATGTAAAAAAATTTGCAGGAAATCAGAATCAATCCTACCGTTCAGTTATTAAAACACTATTACTGAAGGAGCAACAGTGGTGAAAGTAGAATAATTTTCTTACCGGAACGATCCAGTATTTGCCAATACCCTTGCAAAATTTCAGCCATAAATGTGAAAAAGCAATGAAGAGCACGTCTACTTTTGACCCACCCTGTATCGTACATTTTAAAAATACGAAAAACGTACGGTGCATTCTGAAAACCACCATTTCAAAATCAATCAAAAAGCGTCAGGCTATAGGCTACGTACGAAAACTTGCACTATCGCCGAAAGTGGTTCAGGCAATGCAACTTCAGTTGTCTAAATTTAACACCTCATACTACTTGCTAATACTGTATTTGCAATTTACATACCCTAAAATAGCAAACCTGATACAAATACTTTACATCGTTTGCAGGGCCCTGGGCTGTTTTAAAGGGGGCTCTTGTGAAAAGTTTGATGTTTGATGTCATACAAATTAGTACTACACGCAGGACCGGATT
>Ga0210059_1011965_pt1 | contig 13193 bp, 8 predicted proteins | sample Ectturendosymbi2_FD_188042 | JGI IMG/M metagenome (GOLD analysis project Ga0210059, IMG submission 188042) | Ecteinascidia turbinata endosymbiont from Florida, USA - Sample 2 (SPAdes) (version 2) | ecosystem: Host-associated > Tunicates > Ascidians > Unclassified | place: Key West, Florida...
GGGGGGGGGGGGGGCATAGCCTTATTCTGGCTGCGCTACTGTTTTCGTTAGTAATGCTCTGGTTATTCTGAATTTAGACTGTTCCGCTTCCACGAAGGCAAACAGCTCTTCTTGGGTGTTTTTTAAAAGCAAAGTTAGTGAAAACCATCTTATTTTTCTATTTATCTATGTTTTTTTATCTCCCACCAACCACAACATCATACAAATTCGCCAAGACACGAATACACACCTTCGCTATTCACGAGTTGTGCATAAAATAAAACTGTCCACTTAAATCAAACTTTCTTAAACATTTGTGGGTCAAGGGCCCCTAGTAGGTCTACATCCTACTAAAAGTGATGGATTCCTCCAGAAACATTAGAATAAACAGTCGCAGTTTAGATTTTTATCATGGTAGTAGTAATCGAAATGTTTCCAAAGTCTATACACCAATGGAATCTCATTTATGGACCCCTTAGGGATAGGTCCGTAGCCATGGGGCACATTCGGGGTCAGTGCCCCCAAAATGTTTTGTGTTCATAAAGATTTATTTTAAACTAGGGTCTCAAACTCAAATTTTGACTTTGTCCAAATTCACTACTTACGATTATGGCCCATCTCGTCGCTGGCGACGATGAGCTCGGCGCTTTGCAGACGCCATCTGCTGACTGCAGTCTGCTATGCACCTGAGAATGAAAATGTTCCTGAAACAAAAGCCAAACTGACCGCACTATGACGCTGACACAGCAATGGCGAAGTTCTTGTGGGCTCACTTTATTCGAACTATTTGGTGCAGTCTTATAGCGAAAACCATGGCCAGTGAAAACGATACAAACGACGTACTGCAAACGTTTCGATAACTACTGTTATCATCAACAGTGCATTGCAAATTGAACTGCAGTGATCCTGGCGCAAGTTCTTATATGGTCAGTCAGGAGAACAGCGCTATGAAAAATGAAATACGCCAAGGGCTGTTTCGGTAGTGACGTAGTGGCGCGAAGCATACGTAGTCACATCCTTGCCTTCGTCCTTTACAAACAGAACCGTCGCCGGAAGGTCTTAAATAGGGAGGCTTTATGTTTATGCAGGGGGGCTTGACATTCTAAAATTTGACAAAAAATCCACTGATTTTTAGTGTTTCATAGTTCCATTTGGGGAGCTTGAAGATTTGTTTGGTGAGGGCTAAGCCCACCAAAACCCCCTGTGGCAACGGAGCTGGTGTGGCGGTCGGTAGATGGCGCCACATGTAAATAAATGGTCACCGTTAGATGGTGCCGATGAGTAAAAAGTCACTGTGATAGTCACCACAAGCGAATTATCGTAGTTCACTTATCCTTGTATAATGATAGTGCAGCCGAGTGGTAGTAGAGTGAAGTCAGTGATGGATCTCTATTGCTGCTGGTTGCTTTCCTGTTAGTTAATGCCCCGAATTGCCATCTTTCTCTTGTGCTTTCCTCAGTAGTTCAAGGCGATGCAGTCAACTGCAACACTGGTTACCAAGAGACATCTATTTCAAAAGCTGTATTACCAAACCATGCCAAATTCATCAAAATAAGAGCAACACCTTTTCTAAGCTTTTCTTGTTGAAAGGACTTTTTCTATGACTGCAAATGTTAGTATACCGTTGAATAAAAGGGAGTTCTGCGAAACTCGGCTGCCTACCAGTTGGCTCTGATTCACTCTACTTGCAGTTCAAACATACAATCTGAGCTCTGAGTTAGCCACGCAAACACATCAGCTGCACTACCCGCTTCAAGAACGTCTTTTTCCGACACCATTGCTTCATGCGGAAAAACAGCAGTTGCATTGAAACTGAGCAATTTTACCTTTGCAAATTCTTCACTTCAACCGCCAAAATTTATTGTTGATAACCAGTGGTGAAAGTAGAATAATTTTCTTACCGGAACGATGCAGTATTTGTCAATACCGTCCCAAAATTTCAGCCATAAATGTAAAAAAGCAGTCAAGAGCACGTCTACTTTTGGCCCACCCTGTATTGTACATTTTAAAAGTACAAAAAACGTACGGCACATTCTGAAAGCCACCACTTCAAAATCAACCAAAAAGCGTTATAGGCTACGTACGGCAACTTGCGCTATCTCCGAAAGTAGTTCAGGCAATGCAACTTAAAGTTGTCTAAGTTTAACACCTCACACTATAGCCTACTTGCTAATACTGTATTTGCAATCTACATACCCTAAAATAGCAAACCTGATACTAATACTTTATATCGTTTACAGAGCCCTAGGCTGTTTTAAGGGGGCTCTTGTGGAAGGTTCCCGATTGATGTCATACAAATTAGTACTACACGCAGAGCCAGATTTAATTGATGCGAGGCCCTAGGCTAATCCACTTGTAAGGACCCCTCTTCCATTGTTGCGAGGGAAAAAATGGAAAGCGTCAATCAATTTGCGAAAATCGGAAAATAACGCTCTGAAAGTACGGTCTTAAAAATTCTCAGTCATTACTGAAGTGCCCACGATCACTGCGTTTTTTGCTAACTTCGACGCAAAAGCGTTAAATTGCACGGAATTGTTGGAATCCTACTTGGCTGGCGGGAACAGGATTATTAACTGTCACAGGCAAACCAACCGAAATCGCCACAATTGAAATATTTGACAAAACACATGGTCTACGTTTTTTATAAGAATCACATCTGTTTTTTCTTATCTGTGTTAAAAAAACAAACACACTCCACCTATATAGTATGTGTGGCATAAAGACTTTAAAACACAACGTGAAGACCACGTTGCAACTCGTTTACCACGGCTGTAAAAATCTCACACGCACGAGCAAAACACGTCACGTAAAACGCACCCAGATGGTTGTAACTGTTAGGTTCACGATTCGTGTAACTTCACTCCACAGGTGAAATAAGCAAGGGATAAAAATCTGTGATTCCTTGCTTATTACACCTGTGGAGTGAAGTTGCTTGAATACAGATATGCGCAAGTTTGAAACATCACAAAAAGAAGAAAGCAGAGCCCAATCGGCTGATTCCTCTAAAGCCTATAGAAAACCTTCTAGAGCTTTCAATTGTTCACGATTCGCGTGTTTCTTACTTTTTCAAACTGGTAAGAATCGAATGCAACTAAACTGTCGCGTGAAAAGATGTGGAGTTAAAAATCAGAACCGTCGCCAGAAAGTCTTGAGTAGGGGTTTAAATTTTCACAAGGGGCTTGACATAATGAAAATTTGATTAAGACTTTACTGATTTGTAGTGTTTCTTATTTACATTTGGAAAGGATGAGCTCACAAATGCCCACCGTGGCGACTGGACTGGTTTAAATTTCGCTTATGCTGTCATTATTGAAATACGTATAAAGAAATAAAAAGCTGCAATCATCAAATCAAGTAAGGTTAAATATATCACAGTGAACAGTTAAAAAGGTTTTGTCCTGCCTTCTTTATAACAAAATTATCTAAGAATTCATTACAATTTGTTTGCCCTACGTTTGTCACTTTTAATGCACCGAATGCTTGGTGTGGACAACCTCTCCTGGAATATTGCGGCCCTTTAATTCATTTTCAATTCTTTTGAATCTTGAAAAGGACCTTTTGCCTGAGCAATTAGTGACCATCAAGCTAAGAAATAAGGCTTCGTGTGGTTACATAAACAACAAACACTAATCTAAGGCATCAGACCCAAACGCCCTTTTGTCATTTTTCTTGCTGTTTCCGTGTGTCGTTGGTGAAGAGTTCCGCGGTTGCCAATTGGCAAAGTGGCTTTTACTTGCTATTCAAGATCATCAAGATCTTTTCTGATTTGCTTAGCATGGGAGCAGTACAAACTTGCGTAAGTGCTCAATAGCAATCTGATTTCTGAATGACTTTGCTGAAGAAAATTCAAATTGGAAAAATCACATCTAAAAATATCAATCGAGCTTTACGCGATACAAACGCTGACAAAACTACAGCATTGCTCAGTCACCTAAGAAACAACTATTCTTTTATTGTAGGATACTGCTGCTAGTCCTACACATTGCTCTTATCTGCAGTACAACCTTGCTTTGATCAGGTGCAGTGACGCAACTAGAGATTTGAGCCAGGGAGAAACTTAGCTGAAGGGAGCCCACTGGCTAACACTCAGAAAATAGTTGAGAAACAATAGCAAACCCGGTATTGAACAGCTATACAAAAACCCGAAATCACCAGAAAACACTCAAAAAAACGCAAAAAAACAACAATCTACTGAAACCAAAAGAATAGTAACTACCAAAATACAAGCTACGTAGGGGCCCGGCTTCTACATTTTGCTTGCCGGGGGGGGCGGTTCGTCAGTTATACCACTGATCAGGTGCATTTCAAACATGAACACCCACAAGTTCTTTTGATAGAGTACACGTAGCAATCGGTACGATTCAGCAAACGCAGGATGCAGCCAGCGTGCTTTGAGTATGTCGACACAATAGTTGGCATACGGCTTGACCAACCGTCATATTGTGATTCATGGAAACTCGTTGGAAGACTCTGGCGTTATCACACGAAAGTTGAATAAAACTAAATTTTGTGAATAATAATTAAGACATCAATTTTTGAGGAAGTTTAATCTGACTGATTATATACCGGCCATTGACTCTATGCGTACCACAGTTTGTTGGACCCCCCTTGGATCTTGAGGCCCTAGGCTTAAGCCTACATAGCCTATAGGCAAATCCGACCCTGAGTCTTCACGTGCTCGCTACATTCATTGAGTAAGTTGTTTGAATTTGTAAACATATTACTTTATTCTGAACTCCCTCGATATCCGAACAAAGACAGTCACAATGAAACTTATGAAAGAGGCAGCGGTGAACAATATTCCCTCTCAGGTGCGCCACTGCGCAGTACCACCAAAAATCATTAACAATTTTTGGCAGAAATAGAACGTTTTCTGAGCATGTTGCACAGCTAAGATTCGGCAAAAAAACTGGAAAAATGTATACTGTATTTATTCGAGTGTAAAGCGCGGTTTACAATCAGGACAATCGAGGGCGACTTACATTTTTTCTTGAGCTTATCGAAAGTTCTAGATCAGGGGTTCAAAGATGCGGGCCGCATGTGGCCCGTGAGGGCATTTTGTGCGGGCCGCAATGCTTTTTAGGAATTTTCAAATAATTAAAATTTACTTTATTTAGGTTATTCACCGGTATTTAAAAGTGCTAGGCTAGGGAGTGAACAAGTTCCTTTGAAACGAACGCAGAGACGGCTAGAAATGATTTGCCTTGAACTCATATGATACCTTTCTCAGGAAATAAGATGTAAAAGCTGTTTCTAGTAAAGTTCAGGTACCGCCGTTGTTGTGTCAGCGTCATAACACCAACCTACTAGAAATTCTGACCGGAACGCCGTACCGGCAATAATTATTTTACCGGAACGGCGTTCCGGGCCGTTCCGGCTTACTTTCACCTCTGTTGATAACCCCACCTAATGACCAGGCTACAGCTTATGCCACTTCTTGGATATATCTCACGGAACATTAAAAAATAGTATGAGATGTGCCAAGAAATGCCTTTTTTAAATTTTGGTGACGGCAAGACGGCAAACAGCGATAAGCCAACGCCTGAACTGTGTTTCTTGCCAGGGCGGTTGAGGTGAACAATCTTCCTAAAGAGCGCTACGGCGATTCACTCAGTTGCACGTGGATCAAACACCCAACCCTCCAATTGAGAGGCCGACTAGCCACTGCCGCCCCCAATGAAATGTTAGTCGCCAATGCGTAGGTATTAGGTGATGTTATGATGTGCGGTTGAGGCTTTGTTAAAGAACCATCGATAGGAGGAAAGGATTAAGCTATCCTTGACTTTTTGCCGTTATTTAAATGCAGTCTTTTATCAGATTTTGAGAGAAAAGGCAATATAAACCTCGAAATGCCTGATCAGTAATATTTTGTAATCTGCAGTTGAATGTCATCATCTCTTCCCTTTGTTCTTTAAGGTCTTTTGACTGGGATAGGGAAACGGCTATGTCTGGAGAGGAAGGTGTAAGGACTGGGGCGCAATTGCTCCCCAAGTAAGTGTGTCAAAAGACCCTGATTTCAAGACAAACACCAAGGTAATTTAGCACATTGGATTTGACCCAGATTTTGGAGTAAACATTTCATTAATTTGCTCTCTGCACAGCCAGATGTGTTTTTTTTAGGCTAGCCTACCAGTCTAGGGCTTCTAAACACAAAAACTGAAAAGAGTTAGACCGGTTAAAACTTTGTTTAAAAGTAATAAAGAAGAATTATAAATTTTAAACTCTTTCCTAAATTTAGTTTTTATCAACAAAATGCAGCCCCCCAGAAGGCGCCGCCCGGGGCTCAGGGCCCCCCTTGCTACGCCACTGAGTACACGAGCTTCTATGATAGAGTTTTCACAACATTTGCATCTCTTCGCTTAAATCGTCACTTTTTTCTAATCCCCTTGACGTGACGAATTAAGCCAATTCTACTGCATCAGGGCTTTTTATGGAAATTGTTAGGAACCCGGTATGGACCTGTAGGGACCCGATTTCTCTGATTCTATGGACCCGAATCGGGTCCCTAAAATACCTTAAAAAACCCTGTCTGTATAACCAACAAACTGTTTCTAGTATCTTCGTGTTTTAGTTTGTGAAAGTTGAGTAACTGACTCACTTGCAAACTTTGCCAGGAGAAGGCATTTCATTTATGTGCTTTATGAAATGTACACAGAGGGAATTGAGTTTTCTGCAGGGCACCTATTTAGTAAAGTCCATGCCAAGCAAGTAGCCTACAGAAAAATTTTTGCTTTTAGTTTTAACTAGTGTTTGGATGAACACATTTTGCATAGTTTGTTGCATGTCTCAAATATGTGTAGTTGTACAGACAATGCTGTGAGTCTCACGGCCAAGTCATAAGATAAATAATATGATACATGGCAAATACCGTATATGTCTTAGAGGAGGAAGTAGCTTTAGGCCTACCTCAACTAGGTCTGAGGTTCTTTGCTGACAACAACAGCTGGAATCTGAAACCTCAGAACTGTGAGGAAGATGCTTAAGAATACCAAGTCAACTAGCTTCTGACAACGTTCTTGCACAGCCTAGCGTACGTTTTTTCAGTTGGATTATTATTGACAAAATTTCAATTTTCAAGTCTATGAAAATATGGTAGACGGATATACAATGTACCAACACCTACCGAAAATTTGTTGGGAGAAAGTTCGTGGCATAAAAGTGTTTCAGGTAAATTTGGGGTTCGTACACCTATGCCCTAGCATCCTCTTTTCGTTTTTCAAAGTTTCAATCCCTCACCGGACCACTTGCAATAACGCACAATTCGCAAAGTCGAGAATACGCCTCACGCCACTCACGAGCAACGCATAAAATGCAAATAAATGGATACGTGCAGGGCCGGTCTTTAGGCGATTGGACCGATTGCTTCCAATCGAGCCCCACGCCAAAGGGGGCCCCGCGCTACGCCCACTAACTTACACTTTCAATCGAAAATTTTTGTGTAACGCCGGCGCGGGACCCAAGCTATTTTTTAAATGTGGGGCCCGTTGTCATCGAAAACCATCGGAAATAAAAACGAACCGCGCTGTTTTTCAAAGCCATCAATCATCATAATTCGTTCTTCAGTCGTAACAATGGTCATTGTTTTCCGGCAATGTCTAGCCTGAGTTTTTTCTATAGTCGCAGAGAGGATAATGTTTTGAAGCTGTTTTCTGTTTCAATTACAAGCGTTTCGTTTTTGGCAGGTCAATTTTCAATAGTTACTACATGATACGGTTCGATAGTTATTGCTAGGGCCACCAAAAGTCAATAAAGTCAAAATTTTTCTGTCTTTTTAAAGCCATATGAAACGTCCACAAACCAAATTTCATGCTCATACCATGAGGGAATCCCAAGTTGTTAGGTCAAAAAAAGTCAAAATTTATCATTAGGTCAAAATTTATCGTTGGGCCAAACTTTTCTTGCAGCGCAATTTTGTCCTCTTTATTGATATTTTATTGAAACTACAACAACAGATATTGACATGCTTTTGCAAGTTTGGTTGCAATGCTGCAATAATAATGGGTTTGTCTCCATTTCTGACGTAATAATGTGGCTTGCTCACCTCTTGACGATTGAATATTATGTAGGATAGGACACTGTCTATTGAAAGAAATCCTTTCTCAGCACAGAATCAGACACTTAAGATCTTACAGACAGGGGCGGAGCTAGGGGGGAGCCAGGGGGGCCACTTCCCCCCAAAATTTTGCCTGGCCCCCCCAAAATTTTCCGCGTGACGTCAGGCGGAGTAGGTCTCTTTCTGAAAGTCCTAACAGACCATTGACAGCTGCACTTGCTGCAAAACTGGCCCCTCCAGTGGCCCCCCCAAATGAAAATGTCTGGCTCCGCCCCTGCTTACAGAGTATATATTTAGCCTACAAAGTAGGCATCATCAGCTCTTATTGAAATATAATTTATATGTAGATTCTACTATATATATATATATATATATATATTCTATATATATGTAGATTCTCTCTCTCTCTCTCTCTCTCTCTCTCTCTCTCTCTCTGTATATATATATATATACGCCTATATGTAGGATAGGCGTGGTAAGGCAAGAAGCGTGGTCGTACAGTACTTGGTTTGGTAAATGCCCAATCCATTATGCATATATAGTGTTTGATGCTCTCAGGTTTGACTCTGCTGCTCAATCCATTATGCATATATACACTTTATGATGTTCTCAGGTTTGACGCTGCTGCAGTTATTTATGTACGTATAACATATCATTCCCGAAGTTAAACAACCAATTTTTTTTAATTTCGAAGCATAGAGTGCATTAATATGCTTCTGTATTAACCTCAACGCCTAAGACTGGATTATTGTGCATTTGCAAACGCAGAAAATTTATAGGTCAAAATAAAGTCAAAATTTTAAGTTTTTAGGTCAAAAAATTGGTTGCCCTAGTTATTGCTGTTTCCACTGTTACTGCTACTTGTCTTCTGAACGTTTAGTTTAGTTCGTAATTGCAAATGCGTGCTGCTTAGTCAGTCTTATTCAATTCCACTCTCGTAGAGATCTGATAAGGCAGCCTGAGATCGGCGATAAAGTTTGAAATTAACTTAGTTTTTATTATAAATCACTGTTTCCGGTGTGGAAAACATAGTGGTTAAGAAGCAACAGAAAATTTCTTTAACGAATATTGACAGGTAAGTCATTTGCAAAGTAACGGAAGTGTTGGAACCACCTCCTTTGGCTAAAGACAAGTAACAGTTAGGGAAGGAAGCCTTATGAAGTTCTTGAGGTGTGAGAGTTTCATCATGAAACACTGCCGAAACAAAGGTTATGGCATCGCTCTCACACAGATTGGCATTGTAGTTCTCAAATATAGCCTGACAAATTAAAAGTTGCAAAAAGTCTGAAAAGGTGCATATAGGTGGGATGACTTTTGTGGAAGTTCTAGAGCAGCTATGTCCAACCCAAATGGCTTGCTGAGCCAAAAATTATGTCACTGTCTTAACCAGGGCCCCATAATGAATAACATATTAATGAGGGCCGCACACTGAATGGCTTACGTTGATCATAGGAATTAACTTCAGCCAAAGCTAATGTCCTGAAAGTGTTCGAATCCTGACTGCAATAGTACCAGACGTGAGAATGTGGCACTGAGGACCACCTGCATCAGAAATGTCAAATTCAAGATTATCAAAATAAGGACAAGTTGTCAGTACATAGGATACTTTACTACAGCAAAAACCTAAACTGGGGCGCACAAAACAATCGACTGGCCCGCATGAGGCCCCCGGGTTGGACATAGCAGTTCTAGAGGCTACTACAATACTTGCCTGTTTTGAAATTTTTCTTAAAAGTAGGTTTAGAGTTACTGGAAAATCTGCAATTACTTTATATTTCATGTTTGAAGAAAAAACAAATTTTTAACTATTCCTGGATATGCAAAACCTGCTCTAATAAGCGGTTTGTGCTCTAAGCGGATTCCACTGTAACCCAGGGGTCTCATACTCAAATTGCTCCGAGGGCCAAATGAGGACAAATAAAGTAACCCAAGGGCCACATTATGACGCTGTCGCAACAATGGTGGTACCTGAAGCTTACTAGAAACAGCTTTTACATCTTAATTCATGCAAACGTTATCGTGAGTTATAAGCAAATCGTGAATAATGAACACCGGTGAATAAACTAAATGACATAAATGTTAATTATTTGAAATTTCCCAATAAGCGTCGCGGGCCGCGTGTTTGAGGCTCCTGCTGTAACCATTATCCAAGTGTGAAGTATATACTCAAGTGATAGTCAGGTCTCATACTTGTGTTTTGCTTTTAACAGTCGAATTTAAGATAATTATTTCTAAATATAATTTTTCTGTAATTAAAATAAATACTGAGTCAAAAGCCACAAGAGACATAGGTCGAAAGTTTTAAGTGTTAGTGAAAAGAGTGTTAAAGCTAGGCAAAAAAGGCCAAAACAGAAAATGAGAAAGGTGCATTGGACAAGAATTTTAGCAGAACTACTTCAGAAAATGTCCAAAAACTCCAGAAGAGCCAAGCCACAGTGAAGATGGCAACAACGCAGACAGCCAGCCTGACGATGTTATGCAAGATAGTCAAAGTGGAAGTTTATGTACGAGAAGTGAGATAAGTCGTTTCGAAATTGTTGAGTCTGACAAAGAAGAAAGCTAGTGCATCTGAGGCTTGTGAGAACGAAAATTAAAAATTTGTCAGAACCATTGGATCAACAAACGATTCTTGCTACATGCCCAGGTGTCATGAGTCGGAATGTTTGGGACTATTTAGCTCAAAGAAACCACAATCACAACAAGTTTTCGCCAGAAACGAGAGTGATGAAAAACGGTTTTCTAACTTCCACTGCAAAAGCTACTGCAAAGGGTCGAAGCGGTAGACTGCCCATGGCTTATATGGTCGGCATCGAAAATTGGACCTGTTGCTGCTACTGCAAACGTTTTAGCTCTGGATGTGCAGTGTACTAACTCATGCATTTATTGGTGTTACGGCGTTTTCCGTTGAAGCCTCTGCTGGAGAGGTGAAACTGGGGGTCATACCCAAGACCTCGCTCTTTCACATCAACGATTCCGATCATTATGACTTGATGTCTTATCAAAAATTTCTGCATACGCCACTGAGTGGGACACCGCAAAAGTGCTTCCAATCGGGCCCCGCACTTGCTGATGCCGGCCCTGAATATGTGTGTTGACGTAAAAAACATCCTGCATGTCATCAGGGTCGTAAGAACCTTTATTTAGCTCAAAACCGCGCATGGAAACAACTGTTGATGACCGAAGCAAGGAACAAAATTGGGAAAAGTCAAAACGAGCCGCACGACGCATCCTTTGGACACCAACGAAAAGGCTGAGTACACACTAACAGAACTGGCCGCAAGACACACATGATTAACTTAAAGCATCAATGATAACTGCAAATTGCGGTTCACGAGGTGTGATGTTTTCAACAATTTTATAAAAGTTGATGCCGCGGTTCTGCCATACGAGTAAGAACTTAACGGTGGTCTTGCCCTGAGTTCCTCGCACGATACAGCATAACTAATTGTCGATTGCACGAAATATTAAAAGCAAGACTCACCGACAACTATTTTGCAAAAACTCTCGAGTAAACATGCCGCAGATGTTAAGCGGGTTACTGCAAAATGCTGAAGCATGTGAATTGACGGAGGAAGTGTGTTTCCTGCGACGTCAAAAGTGCTTGAATAAAGTGAAAAGGCGCAAATATTTGAGTGGACTTCAACAAGCAAAGGTACGTTTTGCAGCTGTTAACTAAGAATGGCGAATAGTGCAGTCCATTTACTCACGGTCAACTCAGGAGAGTGGTTTGCTTTTTTTATTTAATTCTTATCAACACAAACGGCGCAATCAGAATTAACACGTGAAAACGCAGCACTTCAGTTTGGCAATGATCATCGACTTTTTCGGCACATCAAAGGCAGGCCCAGGGTAAGTTATTCTTACAAAAACAAGCGAACTTGTCAGAGAAACAACGCAGATGCAATTGCACGTAAACACGTCTGAGTGGCAGTGTTAACGGTTAGCTCTTTGCCAACAACAACAGCTAAAATACCTGAGACTACGCGGATCACCGACTTTCACGGTTCGACTGTTCAACACCAACAAACAATAACGCAAATCAGTGCGCCATGCATAGAACAACAGTTGCAAGAGTATTTGAACGGTTAGCCAGAGTGCAGTACAAGCGACAAGGCAGTGTTTTGATTATCTCAAGGCAAAGGAAATATTTTGATTGCTTATTCGCAGGGTTGCTGAGTCGGAGGTAAAATGTCCGACTCCGACCTTTACAAAATTTCCGACTCCTTCGCAGAACATGAAGTTTGGTTGTGAGCATTTTCGTAGCAACTAGCAGTCAATGGAAATCGAAGTACACAGCAAGAATTATATGTATCAATCAAAGTTTCAAAAGAAATTGTACCATTTTAACAGGCACGAGCTAGGATTTCCAACCCTGGAGTGCGATGAAAAAATGATTCAATTGGAATACCGGAGTCGGATGAAAAATCCGATGGGTTGCATTTGTCACACTTCGCTAGAACGGTTAATCGAACAAAGCCAATCGGAAACCACCCGTTCTTCTGACCTTCGCTGTGTTGCAGCTGATCAACAACACAACTGAAAACGAGTGAGATATAACTGGTGGGATTCGAACTCATGACGCACATCTCAATGTTTGAAATGACGCTTTACACGATACGTACACGAATTATTATCGTTGAAAGTAAAATTTGCATCATTTCGACAAAATCGTGTTTCGAAACAAACGCTGAATGCAGGTGTTGGTGCAATGCACCTGACAGCTCTGGGTTTACTGCAACTTACGAGGAATCAGCCGACTGGGCTCTGATTTCTTTTTGCGATGATTCAAGCTTGCACATATCTATATTCAAGTAACTGGTCTCCACAAAGGTGACACAAGCGAATCAATCGAGCAATTTTTTTAATTTGTTTGCATCACGTGTTAAGCAGGACTTTTGTGATCGAAGAGCCCGATCGGCAAGTGCGCAAAGCTTCACACCGTGGCAGCAAGCAACAGTAGAGATCTCCCGACCAGATCACTCTTATTGCTTGTTCGCGCCACATACATATGGGTGTTGCTCTTCGCGAACATCCCGTTCGTGCGTGATGAATCGCAAATTCAACGCAACGCTAAACCAGACGTTGCAAAAGTAGAAATCCACAGAGCTACTGAGAGCAGCAGCTGGACGTTTGGGATGCCAGCCTGGCAAAGCAAAAATTG
>Ga0210059_1011966_pt1 | contig 13192 bp, 13 predicted proteins | sample Ectturendosymbi2_FD_188042 | JGI IMG/M metagenome (GOLD analysis project Ga0210059, IMG submission 188042) | Ecteinascidia turbinata endosymbiont from Florida, USA - Sample 2 (SPAdes) (version 2) | ecosystem: Host-associated > Tunicates > Ascidians > Unclassified | place: Key West, Florida...
GAGAGCTCATCAAACCCTCTGTGGATTCAGCAAGTCTTCCAGTTCAGACTAAAAAATATTTGTCCGTTTTGGGCTTTCTGGGGTAATGTCATAATGATGGCATGTTTTCACCTTTTGGCTAAGTTTACCTGTCCCTGGGCGCCAATCCAGCGAGCCCTTGTTTTGGCTCAAGTTTTTGGAAACTAGGTCATCATCCGTGTCTTTAGAGCCTTTTATTGACTTTCTAGCGGATCTGGAGCCAAAAATATGGGTCAAAAAACAGTTTAAGTTGTTTGAGCTTGTTAGGTCATCTTTCTGGTGAAATCTAAAATTGATCGGCTAAAATACTTCCAATATCGATGCACATAAGACAGTGATTCCCACATTTTTAGTGTCGTGTACCCTTTTGACGATTTGGCTGAAAGCTGCGGACCTCCTCAATACAACCAAACAAAACCCTGCTCATGGACATGTAACTTGTGACTAATCTGCCGAAATCAGTTTTTAAATCGATGTTATCATTTATTAGAATTAATGCTTGTAGCTGATTCTTTCAATAGCTGCAATTTAAAGTGCTCTGTCGAGTAGCCATATCGTAACTTGCATAAGTTTTGTATTTTGCAAGTTACGGGGAGTAAATGCTCAATCTGGCCCTGCTTTCATGACGCATACCAACAAGATTTGCGCAGTTTGGCCTTTGGTAACTGTCGTGCAACAAAAAGAATATGTGCACATCTTCGTCTATGGATACCTGTCGAGTAACGAAAGAATATATGACCAACAGGCATGCGTAGCCAACATCACGTGTAACCATTGCGCATGCAATAGCACTGGATAGGCTAGCGCAAAATTTTAACTAGTTTATGAGCTAAACCATGAAGGCATTTGGGCTTGAGGACCTTATGAGGCTAAAAAGTGCAAACGCACACGTGAAAAGAACATACTGTATTTATGAGGGTTGCGGAGGCGGAGTCGTACGGAGTCGGATGTTTTTGGGTGGAGTCGGATTCCTAACAACACTGGGAGTCGGAGTCGGATTTTTTGTCCACTCCGAGTGTCCAGTTGGATCATTTTTTAAATCACACTCTTAAATTGGGAATTCCTGTTGAAATGTTAGAGTTTCTTTTGACACTTTTGTTGAAACAAAAATTTCTTGCTGTGAACCACGATTTCCATTGATTTTAACAACGGACAAATTTCATTCCCTTTATGTTAAGGCGTCGAACATTTTGGAAAGGCGGAGTCGGATTCTGGAGTCGGAATCGGAAATTTTGGAAAGGTCGTAGTTGGAGTCGGATATTTCACCTCCGACACCGCAACCCTGATATTTACATGTATCAACTTATCTTGCTTCTGTTGCATGTAGAACCGCAAGCTCATGTAGAACCGCAAGCTCATGTAGAACCTCAAGCTCATGTAGAACCCCAAGCTCGGGCAAAACATGATTTTGATCTTCAACTAAATGTCAATATTTCTTTGTTTTTCCTGCCTTTTTGGGGTTTTTACTGTGAGTTCTTCATATTTTTTTGAAAATTTATTTTTGTTTTTTTAATTGTTTTTCAAGTGAGATGAGCTTGTGAATTGCTCAGCAACCACTGATTTGTTGAAAAACTCGCCTGGGCTTCCTAAAATGTTTCAGTAAACCTCGGTGATGATGGGACAAAATTCTTGCCAGTTTGGCCTATTTTGCCAACAGTGTTAGTGTTCACTCATGGACTTGACCAGGGGTTGTTACGTGCAAGTGGTCTCTACTAGAAAAGTTTATCAATCATTTGATTTGCAGTTTAAAAATCACGAATATTTCATGAAGCTTATCACGTAAAAAGTTAAAGCTCTAGATTTGCTAAATTGCTCCAACTTTTCGAGAAATCAACCGACTTAATTCTCCCCATAGACGTAGCCAGGGGAGCCATGGTCTCCATCCAAACTTCTGGCATATCATTTCATTTTGTGATTCGAGAGGTGTTGTATCAAACCAAACACTGTTCCTCGGTTAAAGTCAAAATATTTGGCATCTCCAAACAGTTTGGGCTGGCAATGTCACTGGCATTGCTTTCCTCACTTTTCAATGATTCAAATTTGCAGTTATCTGTATTCGAGTAACTAGTCACCACAAAGCGACACAAGTGGATCTATCTGCAATTTTTAAATAAGAAAACGATTTCGTATAAGCGTAAAACTGCACATACTCAGTCCTGCAAACTGCAAGTAATACTTCCGGGTGAAGTTGAAAGGCTGAAACAAGAGCAGAGAATGCAAACAAATTCTTGAATAAAATTAAAATAAATAAATGCAAACAAAAGCTGCAGCCATTACAACAATGGAAAATACGTTTTTTTTTAATAATTGCTTTCACTGAAACTGTAAAACTGTCTGACGCTACTAGTCAAGCAACGCATCAAACCCACGTTGACTTTCGCCGTTGTGACTCAAAAAAGAGCGTTACGATAAAAGGTGTAAAAAAGAGCAGGCTTATTTTCGTTCTGTTGGCAGCCGGATAATATCTTTACTGTTTGGCCAGCATATTGCTGATGACATGCCTTACAACGTTACAAGTACGGCTGTGGAGCCGACACTCAAATTTCAGGCTCTGGCTCCAGCTCCAGGCATTAATTTTTCTGCTGCAACATCTTGATCCTTTCGGATCCGGCTCCAGAACAATTTGGTCCTAAAAACAGAAAAAACGTTGAGGAGGTGGGGCACAGTAGGACTAGGGGCACAGTCGTCTTTCTTGATTTGTTCAAAAAGTGAAAAGTATTGAACTTTAAAATTTGCATGCTGATTTAGTCTGATACCAGCCGTAGTATTAACATGAATTTTTCCTAGATAGGAAGCCGTTGTTACGAGTTGCAGAGCAAGTTGTGCTTTTGCTACCCAAACGTAATTTTTTATCTCGGATTTAAATTTGGGTTTCGCCCACGTCAATCAACATCTTCTGTTCTGAGTTTTTGTGACGTTGTAGTCACGGCAGTGCAACATTATTCGAAAATGCTAGATTTTAAATTATTTTTAAGTTGAGTTGGTACTTCTTCATTTTATTTTTTAGGTATGCATGGGGCATATCTGACAAAAAAATGGGGCACACTCAACACATTGCCACTAGTTCATTCTAAAAAAGGCAAAGCTTGAGGGTTATATTGAAATGCATTTTTAGATTTGCTTTGTGATGAGAGGCACATTATATTTGTTACGGTCACTTCGAGAGTTGTTGCGATTGCTCGCAACGGCTTTTTCGCCGATTGGCGTAATCAAGCGTGCCGCGCGACTCAATGATTAGAAGTAGTCCACTCGTTTTTGTGAAGAAGGCGCAAAGTTGATTTATTGCAAAGGCACAAGGCCGACTGACTTGTTTTTTTTGCTGTGAAAAGTAAAGGCATAAGACCGATTTACTGTTTCTTCCTGTGTAAAGGCAAAAGGCTGCTGTATTGTATTTACGTTGTAAAGGCACAAGGCCGATGTATTGATCTCATTTCGTGTGGAAAAGGACAAGGCCTGATCGTGCGGTTAAAGTCACTGGTGCTGTGATTTTAGAAAAGTCACACACGACCACTTCGCTGAAGTGAATGATTTGCGTCACTGATGGTTTATGATCGATGTGAGGTTAAACGAGTACGATTGATAGTAGGCGAGTAGTAGTGCATTTTTCATTTTCAATAATTGTATTGTATAACGTCTTCACTCCCACACGCAAAACGCTAGATTTTTAACATGCATCGCAGTTAAGAGAAAAGGAAAACGCACTTACACAAATGAAGTCGAGGATGTATACATTGCGGTAGCGTAGAGTATGCGCTTGATGGCGCTAATGCATTTTCTGCACTTTGATGAAACACAAGCTTTTTAAGACACTTTTAGGATACACGCATGAATGACTTTTAGGATACACGCATGAATTTTCACTGAGGAGTTTACGTAACAGAAGGTTACATAATTTTTCTAAACGGCTTCGGTGCCTTACTGGATAGACTGGAAGAAGCTGGGTGTTCGACGCAGACCTCAGTATCTGAATTTCAAAGTGGTGTTGTCAACGAACGCTTGGTAAGCATGAAAAGGACAAGAAGTGGTTTCATCGCTAACGTGTCAAGGATTCAAGGTGAGCTGGGCGTTCTATTGCTCGACATCGAATAATCATAAAGAGGCAGCTGAGAAAAAGAACGCTCTGGACGATGCATTTAAGTGTATTCAGCACTGCGAGAAGTATTTTCTTGCAGTTCCCGTTTCTGATAGTTTTGAAGACGTTAAGCGGAGGCAAAAGAGAAATGCGTTGAAATGCAAAGCCGAAAGAGTGCTTGCGAATTAAATTGCGAACAATATCTTCAGCGCTGCACTGATACGCACCGCTCTGCGAGTGTTTCTTCAGTTACTTCGATTCGAACTTAGTCGTCGTCGTCGACAGCGAGAAGACGCAAAATGATCGCGCTACAGATGGAGCAACGTGAGATGGAGTTGAGGTTGCGTCAAACGCAGTTCGAGCTTGAATCAAATATGGCTTTGGAGCAAGCTAAGTTAAAACTAGACGCAGATATGGCACAAGCTCGCGTTAATGCACAAATGGAATTACTTAAGCTTGAAGAAGTCATGTCAGAAGGTGCGCGAAACGAAAAAAGCCGGTAATTTTGCCTAAGACCGAACCGATAAGCGTTCAGAGCAAACGCGATAACCTAGTGTCTGGTGGGAATAGTGTTCTTAACATGCCGTCTGTTGCTGTATCAGATTCTTGTTGATTCTCTGCAGTATACACCTGTCCTCCTAGTTCCCAGATTTTGTTTCGTCTGTGAACACCGTCCCTATGTCAAGCTTGGAGCATGCGAAGGAGTTTGTACCTGCAAGTTCCCATCGTCAGCGACAACACCGTATCAAACCGGATTTGAAGAATTCTCATTCTTGCCTAAGACGGCACGCCGAAACAGAGGTAAAGGTGTTTCAGTGGAGCCGGCTCTGCCGCAAGCGACCTCTAGAGTCAGGTCAAATGAAAACGACGCTAACCTGGCGGCTCTAAACACCATACAAAATTTAGGTTCTGCAATCCGAGAAGGTATAACGATGCCAAAAAGGAATTTACCCGTGTTCGATGGTGATCCTTTACAATACTTTGGCTTTTTGAAACGCTTTGAAGAAATTGTACTGAAGCAAATTTCAGAACCACCTTTGCAGTTAGAATATCTCATCGATATGTGCGTTGGTAAAGCTGCTGATGCTGTGCGATCTTGTATCCCGCGTCTGCTGCATTGCAAACGGCTCTCGACAGACTGGCAAGTAACTTTGGCCGTAAGCACGTCGTGGTTCAAGCACATTTAGAGGGCATCATCAAAGGTCCTCCCATAAAGTCGTGATAAAAATAATCTGTCAAAGTTGGCTACAGGTATGTACAACTGCCAAATAACTCTGGAGACCTGGGTTACGGTAGTGAACTGAATAGTTCACAAATTTTGGGTGATGTTTTTCGCAGATTGCCGATCCACTTGCAACGGAAACTAAGCGATCGAACTGATATTAACTCTGTAGGTTACGCTACAACGTTCTCGCAAATGTTGTCATTTATAGAGGAAGCTGCAGATCGAGCAAATACTTTATTCGGTAAGGTATTGGCAGAACCTTCCCCGAAGAAAAGACAAACATCAGACTCCAAGATCAACTGCAAGAAATGTGTTCTCTTCGCAGTCCTGACAAGTAGCAACGAAATCTTATCAAACAACCTCTGTCAGTTGTGGATCAAACCATGCTTTGTGGGAATGTGACGCGTTTCGAAATCAACGGTAAAAGACCGCTGGAATGTAGTAAAAGCAAAACGTTTGTGCAGCACTCAAATTCCGTGTGGTGCATGGTTGCGGAGCTACCTTTAATGGATGCGCGCTCAATGAAAGTTTGTTGCAAGGTCCCGATCTAACAAACACCTTGCTCGGTGTTTTATTGCGCTTTCGACAGGGTCGAGCGGCATTTGGCGCAGACATTGCAAGCATGTTTTTCCAGGACAAACTACATCCAAGAGACTGGGATTCCCTTTGCTTCTTGTGGTGGCAGGATGGCGATCTGTCTCAACCGCGGCAAGACTACCAAATGATGGTGGATTTGTTCGGAGCAAAATCCTCCCCAGCGTGTGCACATTGCGCTTTGAAACGTGTGGCAGAAGACAACGCGACCAAAGCAAGTTCAGAGGCGGTCTTAGTCATTAAAAGAGCGTTTTATGTGGACGACTGCTTGAAGTCTGTCGATTCAGAAAGGGCAGCCATGCATCTGGTGGCAGAGGTAAAATCGTTATTAAAATCTGGTGGTTTTAACCTTACGAAATTTCCAGCAATTGCCGAAACGTTTTAAACGCTTTGAGCGAGGACGGTCGGTCGCCTGAAATCAAGACCTTGGAGCTCGGCGCCCTCCCAGTTACAAACGCTCGGTCTTCACTGGAACATGAACAAAGATACCTTCGAGATTTATGTTAATTTACGTCCGAAGCCGCTCACAAGACGCGGCATTCTTTCTCAGGCAAGTCAACTTTTCGATCCCTTCGGCGTAATACAACCGTTCATACTTCCTGTCCAACAGTTGCTTCAAAGATTGTGCCAGATGAACTTAGGCTGGGCGACGAGCTAAGTTCCCATGAGCAAGAGCGTGACTCGTGACTCACCAGGGTTCAATTCTTGGTAAAGATCTCGTAGTGCTTTGAGAAAATTGCGACCCGTCTTAATCGGTGGTGTTTTACGTATAGGAGGGCGTCTGCAGAATTCGGATTTGCCGTTCGATGAACGACACCCCATTCTTCTTCCAAGAAGACATCACGTTACCGAGCTCGCGGTCCATCATTACCATGCTAAGGTTGGACACTGCGGAACCCAGTATGTTCTGGCGGCAACGAGAGAGACGTTTTGGATAGTTCATGGCCACTCTACAGTACGGTACGATTTGAAGGACTGCAGGAAGTGCCGCCTGAGCAAGGCTCGTGCATGTGGCAAGGTGATGGCACCCCTCCCCAAGTGTAGCGTCACTTCCGGCGCACGGCCTTTTACCTGTGCGGGCGTAGATTATTTCGTTCCTCAGTTTGCGAAGGTAGGGAGAAGTCACGTAAAGAGATATGGCTGCTTGTTCACTTGCATGGCATCGCGTGCTGTACACGTTGAAGTTGCACATTCAATAACAGCAAGTTCATTCCTGCAGGCGTTTGTCAGATTTGTTCAACGCAGAGGAACAGTTCGCAAGATATATAGTGATTGCGGCTTGAACTTTCTCTCTGCTGAGCGTGAACTTCGAGGAGTGAAACAGTGGAATCAACAGACCCTTCACGAATCTCTTCGACAGAAGGGCGTTGAGTGGCTTTTTAATCCTCCGTTTGCACCAACCAGCGGAGACGCCTGGGAGATTTTAGTTAAAGTTGTAAAACAAATTTTAAAGTTGTAAAACAAATTTTTATTCAATTGCAGGGAACGAAGCTTGGATGATGAGTCTCTGCAAACGTTTTTTGTAGAGATCGAATCGATCCTGAACAATCGCCCGCTCACACCGCTCAGCGATGATTCCATTGACTTTTCTGCTCTTAACACCGATGTCTTTGCTCCATGGGTCTATCGATCCGATGTTTCCATTGGACGTTTTCATGGGATCTAATGGCTACCGACGATCATGAAGAAGAGTTCGGTTGCTTGCCGATCGATTCTGGGCTGGTTGGCTGAAGCAATATCTTCCAATGCCGCAGCTTCGCCAGAAGTGGTTGAAACCCACCCGTAGTCTACGCGTCGGCGATCTTGTGCTGACGAAGGATGAAGCAGTGCGACGAGGTAATTGGCCAAAAGCTTTGGTCACAGACACTTTTCCGGATCAGGACGGTATTGTTCGACGAGTACGTATTGTTTGTGGTATTGTTCGACGTGTACGTGTTCGCACATCAGCATCGTCGTATCTCCGAGATGTTCGAAAGTTGTGCCTGCTGGAGGCATCGGACTCATGAGATCTCGTGAATATTTCATTCGCGGACATTAACGTATTTCCAGGACGGGTTCAGCGTCCTCACGTTTTTTGTTTGTGGTAGTGTCTTAGTTTGTTTCAAGCGAGTGTATTTAGCTGCTTTACTGCCATAGGCGGTCCCGTTACGCTTGACTGCCTCTCGATTGTTATTGTTAGTTTTCGAACGTCGAGGTAGTCTGTTGCGATTTATCCCGTTCTCGTTTGTGTACACTCTCGTTTGTTTAAAAGTAGCCCTCTCGCTGTCTGTAAGGCTGTTCTCTCTTTTGTTCCCGTAATTTGTTATGGGAAATAACTCCGCGCTGTAACTTGTGCTCGTTCTTTGGGGCAGGTATGTTACGGTCACTTCGAGAGTTGCTCGCAACGGCTTTTTCGCCGATTGGCGTAATCAAGCGTGCCTCGCGACTCAAATGATTAGAAGTAGTCCACTCGTTTTTGTGAAGAAGGCGCAAAGTTGATTTATTGCAAAGGCACAAGGCCGACTGACTTGTAACGGCTTGAGGCCGATTTACTGTTTCTTCCTGTGTAAAGGCAAAAGGCTGCTTTATTGTATTTACGTTGTAAAGGCACAAGGCCGATATATTGATCTCATTTCGTGTGGAAAAGGACAAGGCCTGATCGTGCGGTTAAAAGTCACTGGTGCTGTGATTTTAGAGAAATCACACACGACTACTGCGCTGAAGTGAATGATTTGCGTCACTGATGGTTTATGATCGATGTGAGCTTAAACGAGTACGATTGATAGTAGGCGAGTTGTGCATTTTTTATTTTCACTGAGTTTACGTAACAGAAGGTTACAATATTTATATGGAAAAGCATGAATTTCAGCATACTGCATTGGTTTAATTGAATATTTTGGTAATCATCAAATTTGTTTTGCCATGCAGTGATAGTGGGTAATTAGAATGTGAAAAAAGTGGAGAGGCAGTCAGCAAGTGACTATTTTACATGGGATATCACATGAACATTGTGCAATGCATGCAACCTCACTTTTTACTGACCGGTCAGGTGTGTCCCATGCTCATGTCGAGTGTGCCGCAGGCATGGGGCTTTCTCAGAGGGTTGGTAAAGTAATTTTTCCAGGCGGCCAACAGTGGGGAAATTTCGTTTCACCATCATTGAAACCAAGAAAAAAAAATATTTTAACAGGAAAGTTCACAGCAAACAACAACAAATTTCAAAATCCAAGGATGGCCAAGGTTTCTCTTCTTCCGACACCTGTGGAAGTCACAGACTATCACTGATATGCCTGGACATGTTCCGGGTACTCCCCGGGTGGTTTCCCGCATCAGTCAAATTTGCGTGTGAGGAAGCAGAGCGACAACCACGGAGTCAATCGGGTAATTGCTCACCCGAAAGTTTCAAAAACATGTTTAGTTGTTTGGTAAAAGTTACCGTTACTTTGCCTCTTCCCCGAAAATATCAGCTGGTTGCTGACCTGCGCGTGGGCGTTTATATACTTTCGTGATAGCGACCAATCGGCATCTGCATCGCTTGCCATATATCAGAGGTGGACAAATCTACTCTATGTATGAGCCGCATACCGTAAAACCCAAGTTATAAAGAACGGCAACATAAAAACAAAAAACACCAATGTATTTTCAATCTACTTTTCTGCAACATCATAATTCTTCTTGGAACGGCCTGGAAAAGTCATACTGCATTTCACACTAACTAAAACGGTATCATTTTGCACATCTCTACACTTTGCAATAGAAATATAAAAGGAATATATAATTTTTCAGAAAACTCGAAGAGCCGCAGTTTGGCCACCGCTGCCATATACTGTTTTATTCTACCTTCGAGATTTCAAGCAGTCCTCCGACTCTGAACATAGACGTGATTTTTACCTGTCTCCCCTTGGAACGTGGGAAATATAGCACTGCGCTTAATTCTGGTCAAATTGCATTACGCTGCCGTATTGTTTATGACTTAAAATGTCCCACTAAAATTATGATTTCTCGTGCACATTTAAAAATTTAATCTGTCTCTCCCTGTATTGAAATATTGTTTAAAACCTTGGGCATAATCTTTAAGAACATTAGAACAGAAATGCACAAGACGGTGCACAACCACATTTGACCAAAAAAAAATCGGTTTGCGGATTCAAAAGCAAGTACAATCCTAAGAAGTTAAATACTTGATTACCTAACGTGTGAGCTCTGGGAGCAGTTCGCCATGGTCAAGATTATTGAGAATATTATTGTTACCGCATAAACCTCTTTATGTGGCTGAATGTACAGCTGAATAGAACAAGCAGTTTTTCAAGCTCATTATGTTCCATAACAACACGTGTAAACATCCACAAAACGTTTTGTATGAGACTGAACAGTGGCACGCTTGAAACAACACACTCGCAGGTGAAGATACAGACACACAGACACACAAAATACAGACACACAAACAAAATATACACAAAATGCAGACACACAAACACAAGATAGACAAAATACAGACGCGCAAACACAGGAAAATGATATTTGAAGCATGGCGAGGTGAAAAGGAAGAGGTGATGGGTACAATGATAAAATCGCCGGCAATGCTCCTTGTGCAAGTACGCACTACGCAGGTGAACGTGAACGAAGATGAGGAGGATAAGATGATGTCAAGTGTTCCCTCTAAGAAAAGTCTACACTGGGAAAATGTTTGTTTTGTTGCACACTAAGCGCATGCAATTGCACAACCATGCAGACACATAAACAGTGAAGCGTTCACATCGTTAAAAGGCCAGTGCGATACATATACAGTTTTAAATTTAAAATATTGGAAGTGCGAGAGCTCTTCGCAAATTGTCTGGTGGTACTGCGCAATTGCCCGCCTTAGAGAGAACACTGATGACATCATACATGACGTTGCACGCATCTATGACGAACACGTTTGTTCTGCGAACCACAAGTTACACAAACAAGCCGATGAAAACGCGCTCGCTTGACAACGAGATGTTTGAAAAACGCACTCACTTTGCAACAGTTCGTTTACATTTGAATCAAAGCAAGCAAAACAAACGCCAAACTTGCAACAATGCATGTGCGGTCTGGACCTCTACACGAGCTTCACAATCCTTCCAAGGTCTGGTTGTAACGAACGTGATTCCGGATTTTCACCCCAGTTTCAGGTCAAGGTTGAACTAAATAAACTCTAGACGTTCTGGCAATGTTGATCAGAGTCAGGAAGGTTGCCAATTAGAGTTGATTTGAATCAATTACAGATTGCAACGTTTGGCAAAGAAATTGTTTCAGGATTTCCAGCGTAGTTTGAAGTCAAGGTTGAACATTAGAAAAAAAGATATTAAGCATTTCGTTTACAGCAAATTCAAATCATGCACCAATTTTGATTAGTTTATTACTGAAGACCGTGTGGCTTGATAGTAAACAAGCTTTCTGTGCACTGCGCTGGTTTCAACGTTCAACTTTCAGCAACTCCGGGAACTCTAATTGTTCTACACTAGGGCTACTCAATTATTTTAAGAAGGGTTCCAGTTACAAATGTCAAAACTTTTGCGGTCCGGCCACTCCCATAAAATCATGCAAATGGGACATGACTTGGATTTTTCTAACAAAAAAACATACGAGAATTTGCAGTAATACGATTATACAGTGTATAGATACACAAAATCCGGTAAATGGATACAGATATTAACAAACGTTATCAGCGTTATTTATTGTTCTGGTGGTGGGAGCAATGACATTTTGTGCTACTTGGCAGTTACATAAATGTTTGTTCCAATGTAGTGACCGCGAGTCGAAGGTAGTGGTGAAGGTTTTTATTGCTCACACAGATGCGAAACTTGTTCTTTATTAACTTCTTTTTTGAAAGCGTCGACAATCAGCAGTGAGTGGCGTAACTAGACAGGAGGGAAAACCGGGTTGGGGAGTCGTAAGAAGTCGGATGGTTTTGGGTGAAATGGGATTTCTGGCAACACTGGGAGTCGGAGTCGGATTTTTTTGTCCGACTCCGGATGTCCATCTGGATCATTTTTTACATCACACTCCTAAAATGGGAAGTCCTGGTGAAATGATACAATTTCTGTTGCAATTTGTTGAAACAAAAATTTCTTGCTGTGCACAACGATTTCCATTGATTTTAAGAGCCAAATTTCATTCCCTTTGTGTTAAGGAGTCGGAGTCGAAAATTTTGGAAAGGTCGCAGTTGGACCCTGTGAAAAAGGTCCACTAGCCACTGTAGGGGTCGCTAGCAACACTCAGAAAAAAACTGAGAAATGACAGTGAATCCGGATGTGGATGGCAATATTAAAACCAGGCCCGTAACCAAAGGGGGCGCAGGGGGAGAAGCCCCCTAGAAAATTTTTCGCCCCACCTGGAAAAATGTGTTGGACATCATTTGAAACTACTGGACATAGTTCAAAAAATTTGGGCCCCTCTCAGAAAACTCTTCGCCCATCTTGGTGTCCCAAGCTGGTTACGAGCATGATTAAAACCCTAAATCCCTAAAATATACTCCAATAAAAGCAAGAAAACTCTGAAAACCAAAAGAATACTCAAACTAAAGTTTAAGCTAAGTGGGGGTCTGAGTTTTGCATTTACTGTAGCTTGGAAAAGGGGACAATTCTCCACTGATAATTTGCGAGGAGTGGAAAAAATTTTGGAGACACCTTCCGTCGACAGGAAGTTCTCAGGTGTGCCATCAAAAAATATTTCTTTCACTGCTACATTCTATTTGAATTCAATCAATTCCAGTTGAACTTTGGCTGCGCCAACAGCAGTGGTGTCAAGCTGCCAGAGCTCCGCTCCACCACCTTCATCAGTGAATGATTGTTCGTTGCCTAAAAATATAAGCGAAGATGCCCAGCAGAGGTCCGGCACAAAAAATTTCTGCTACATCTTCAGTCCACAAATGTCCATGTGCCTTTCTGCTTCAGTTGAGAATTCGGTAATGTCTATCACTGAAAAGGGTTTTGAGGAAAGAGTAGCAACTGTTTTCGAAAAGAAAAGTCGCCAAAGTGTTCGACGATGTTGGTAATCAACTTTCCAGTAAATTGAATATTGCTGGATTCATCTTGCTTTTATTTTCCTCAAATACCTCGGAAAATGACTAAGTTCGTTTCGAATGACGTGTTTGAAGATACTAAACTTTTTCTGGAAAGGGTGAGCAGTGGCGTACGCAGAAAATTTTCATGGGGGGTTTCAAAGTGCCAAAATTTTTCTTTGCACTAAAATCGAAAGTATGATAAGAAAAAATATAAAACAAGCAGCAATACAATACGTAAACGTTGTCAAGCAGTTATAAACACATATTTAAACGC
>Ga0210059_1011967_pt1 | contig 13191 bp, 6 predicted proteins | sample Ectturendosymbi2_FD_188042 | JGI IMG/M metagenome (GOLD analysis project Ga0210059, IMG submission 188042) | Ecteinascidia turbinata endosymbiont from Florida, USA - Sample 2 (SPAdes) (version 2) | ecosystem: Host-associated > Tunicates > Ascidians > Unclassified | place: Key West, Florida...
GAGTTAACTGACCTAATATCTTGGTTGGTTTTCTTTCGTGATTTTTAGTGATATTCATTTGGAACTGACTTTGATAATAGCCGCAGTAGTTCCATTTTCACCGATGCAATAGACAATTGAACCATACAGTTTGTTTTAGTATTCAATGTTGGAATGCAGTCATTTTTTAACTAAAGTATACAAGGCAAAGGCATCCTGGGAAGCACTGCAAGCTGCATATTAGGGAATGCTGCATGCAATAAAATTTGCCAACAGCATTACAAGCTGCAAATGCTTGACAGACAAAAAGGAGCGCTTTGGTGCGAAAAAGTTTAAAGAAAACTGTTTTGGCCTTGCGTGGAGCTTTTTTTGACAGTCCTGGTTACCAATTAGATAAGTCACGTTTACGAGCATTTTCGACAAGAGTCTTGTGAACAGCGTCTGTATCGATTGTTAGAGTTAAACGGTTAGCTTGCTTATACTTTTTATCAGATTTTATAGTTTTGGTGAACTATTTTGATTTTTGAAAAATTCTCTGACTTGCCACACGTAACTTTCAATCGATGTTTGACAAAACAATTTTTGAAATCATGGCTTTTGCTGTTGGTTCTTCAAGGTTTGTTTTTATCTCTAATTAGTTGATCCACATTTCTCATGGACAAAAGTTTATATACCGATATCCTGATTTCTGTTTGATGTTTGTTTTATGCCGTGAAAGATCACTGTTGCTGTTTGGCCTGTTGTTTGATGAAGTTATTTAGTTGACCCTAAGAACGGATTAATCATTTAAGAACTGATCAATCATTTACGCCAAAGTTTACTCCATGGTTTAGGAAAGCATGATCTGCATTGGAAATATCTGCAAAAGTTTGCAGGCCACAGGTGTCTGGAAAAACATTTCTTCCAAAATATTCGGTTTGATCTTGTTACAACGAAGACTTATTGTTTTTATTTACGTGTTTGTCTCATACACAAGGTCCATATTACATTGGTTAAAAGATCACAAGGGTGCAAGAATGCTTGTAGACAACGCTTGGCACGGTAGGAGTTAGTTGGTACGTGTAGTCGATACTGCAAAGCTTTTTTGAGAGTGGCCAATGCACTTTTTGTCGGCGATCGCGTAGAAATATCCATGGTGTTTGACCAATTGGAATGGCCCTTTGAACAGTGCGGCGATACGGCCATTTGGTCTTTGTCATTTTGCAACCTGGTTTGTTCGAATTACTGCGGTATTATGACCACCTGGTGGAAAACGTATTGGTATATTGGCCAAACTACGAGACAAACATAGTAAATAAAACACCTTTACATGAAGCATACATTGTTGCTTTTGTAGAACAACCCAGATCTAACTCTCTAGATACGTGTGAAGAAAAATGATACCATCAACTTGACGCATTAGTTAATATTCAGAACATTATCTTGCCCCGTATGAAATATTTCTTGATACTTTTGCGTTGTTCTTTGACGTGTTGACCTTTTTCACCACCCAGTGTGCCAGCAATATTGCTGACTGTCGTCACAGCGTTTAGCATTTGATTTTAAAGGCCCACTCTGCGCACTCTGAGTTTCGTTTCCAACGTTACGAATGCAATTCGGCCCAGGCATTCTACTAACCGCCCTGAGTCATGAACGGCATGTTGCATTGGCGGGGTTAATTGCGTTGCTTGATCATAGCTGTCAGTAAATTTTGAAGTTCCAGTGAAAGCAAGGAAGGACGTATTCTCTAGTTTTAATTGTCGCTGCTTGTGCTCTAATTTATTAATTTCAGTCTTGAGTTTGGTTGCTTTTTCTGCTCGTACTTTAGCCTTTCAACTTTTCACGTGTAAGCATTGCTTGAAGATATTAGGATTGAGGATGCGTAGTGTTACGTGAAATCGATTTCCTTTTAAAAGGTTTGCTGATTGATTCTTTGTTTATCTCCCTTGTGGAGGGTAGTTACTTGGTATAACCTGTTTCGTTTTTTTTAAATTGGGAGGTATTTTTATTTTTCCTGAAATACTTTTTGGTAATATCCAAAAAAGTACCGACATCTGCCATAAAAGGTTTGAATTTAAGACTACAAAACAGCTAGCTTGCGAAGTGATGCATTATAACATCAAGAATATGAAACTCACCTGAAGCGATCACGCTTTCACGACGCGATTGCCAAATGCTTACTTAGTGCTATTATAAAGCTGTTCTTCAAATTTGTTGAAGTTAATTTTACAAGAAACTTATCTTTTTTTGGTTGCTGCGCACTGGCCGTCATCACGTTAACTTATGTGCAGATAATGTGGCCACGGCTGATCGTTTCATGCGGAGAACAACTAAAAATAGCTAATCAGGTTTTTGTCCCCAAGCAACGGTTTATGATTTTCCACCTGAAGCCTTTTATTTACCTTCTTTTGCATCGGATCTGCCACAGAAAAGGAAACGGGTGACGTACGACAAACCTCACTGCAATCGGCAGCTTTGCATAACACAGGTTATGGTGTGGATCACGAGTGGTGTCAAGGGGTTGTTTGCGAATGGAAACATTATCGCGGGGTAAAGTCGTGTCTGCGCACGGAGTGAGGCGCATTTTGAGGCCAGCAGTACCCAAGGCGAGGCATGAGAAAACTGGTTGCGAATATCAGGTAGAACCTTTTCAGTCCGTTTTATAAGAGAATACCTCACGCGTGCTGAACCGTATTGACCACTGTGATATTTGAAGCTACCAGGCGACAGGCTGGTGTTTTGTCAAGTGCTTGCAGATAATATTACCATTCGCGTACAAGGCTTATTATCGCTTGTAGCGAACATGGTGAAAACCTGGCAAAAGCAGCAAAGTGAAAATGCGTTTTGGTGCGTAAGAAAGATTCTGAAAGTGAAATGCAACCACGCACGTTTTGTTATTGTGATCATCAATTATGGCTTTCATATGCAATGCGGCTGCAACCGGTATTTCTTGCTTTGAAAAAAAATTTACTTCAGTGATTTTCCCTTTAAGAGTGATATTTGATTTAAGGGCTTCTGTGCATTTTTGAACTACAAATGTCAACAGCAAATATGTAGAGCAGCATTGTAAAAGAGTTGTGAAATAGTAATCTCGCACCTAAACTGGAAGTAAAATACAAAATTCTACGTTTGGTTTCACCGATCGCTTTGCAGTAAAGTACGAGTAGGTCAAATCGTTGTGGAAATTGGCTTCCTCCCAGTAGCGTTGCCAGCCCAAAAATTGGGGGAGGCCAAAAAATTTGGGAGGGCTAAAATGCTTGATTTTAGGCGAATAACACTATTTTGTTTGGGATACCACCTCTCAACGCACAAAATGACTATATGTTCTAAAAATTGGGGGGGCATGGCCCCTTAGGCCCCCCGGCTACACCTATGCTTCCTCCTATTACATTTCAACGTAAATTCTCCCTTAAAGGTTTTCAGACATCAATTTAGTAGTGAAGCCCATGTTTTGGAGATTGCGTTTAATCACACTTATCAACACAACCACTGTAAGTATTTAACTATTGGGTTGTTACGTAAAACGTCCTCCAAAACAGCATGGCAAGGTTTCTCGTTGGCTGCATGTTGATGATTCAATATAAGCGCTGTTTTACTTTTTGTCATCAACAAAACGTCGTTGCGAATTGCGATAGTGAAAGATAACAAGTGCATTTTCTTTTCAGGCACTTATTTTCTAATTGTTTTCAATAAAGTTTCGTTACAATTTCGTTGAAAGCAGAGGAACAACTGAATTCCATGTTTGCACCATCCCTTCCTGTGAGCAAGCTTACTGGCCCTACTTACACATCAATGAGAAGCATTGTGAGTGGAGTCATTGCAAGACTCAACTCCTAGCACACAAACTGCTCTTTTGCTTTTTTTGCAAAACAAGGCCATCAAATCTGTTTCAACGCGAAGTGGAATTGCCGAATACATTCAAACGGGCATTTGATTGTTGGTTTCGTCCTGTGGGGCGTAAACATCGATCAAGAAGACAGAAGAGGATTTTTTCCAGAAATCCGGGTCACACGAGGGCGATATGGATTCACAAACGGACTGGACGAGGGAACGACAAAGAAAAGTGTTTTCTGAACCCGAACCCCCGTGAGTGTTTGAAGCTACACGCATGCATATTACAAACAAAAATCACGTTTCCCGTTGAGGTTAGGTCTATCTTAATTTGTTTCCTTTTTTGATCGATAATTGTTCAAAACAATTCTACCTGTGAGGGTTAGCTGATTTCATAAACTCAGCAGGGTACGGTTTTGTAAGTTTTGTCAGTAGATTTTATTTAAATAAGAGCTAATGATGCGTTTATAGTAAGTAAAATATATATTCTGATAAGATCATGGTATCTGATTCTTGGTTGTGAAGGGATTCCTTTTGATAGACAGTTTTTTCAGTATTACCTTTTTGAAGATGTTTCCTCACGCTACCACTTCCTCTAGGACCTGATGCCCCACTAACATTTATTTAATTAAAAAAATCCTGTCATTTAATCGGAGCAAGTTAATGATATAAGAGTTGTTTGAACAATCGCTTATGATGTTTATGATAAATGTTGATTTTATTGTATGATTTAAGTTTTATTTGCAAGCTAAGATGTATTGGCCTTTTCTCCAACATGGCTAAAGTATGTGTGGACGTGTGTGTGTGTGTTTAGAATGTTTTAAAAGTGGACTGGAATTGTCACGAAGCTGTTACGAAATGTTTCAATCATCACAATGACGTGTTTGTTCTTTTCGTCTGCCCAACTCCTCCTGTTATCAATATCCACTTTTTTCATTATACAACTCGTCTCATATAGCGTCCTCAACTCATATTGGCAAACTAATCCTTACCACGATGTGCTTCGTAGTTTGCGCTGAATAATTCCATGGAAAAGCACGCTCGTAAAGGTTAAGCCTGTGTGTGACGGTAGTCGAACAGAAAAACAGACGAACTGAAACAACATATGAATGGTCGAAAGCATTGCGATTAAGACTACTCATTATGCGAGACATATACTCTGTTAAGATCTTAGTGTCTGATTCTTGACTGTGAAATGATTCGTTTCGATAGACACAACATGTGTACGTTTATTATCTTCGTGTCACTGTCAACACACTGTCTACTACATGCAACGTAAACGATGTAATTTCTGCCCACACAGACCACTAAGGAAAAATTCTCCCAAAATAAATGTCACTGAAAAAACTAAAACCACATCCTTGTGCGTTTCAAAGCTAAGTAAGGTTCGTTTTGGAATTTGTTTTTTTTAATTTTGTTTATCAAGTGGTGATTATTATAAGTGCCTATAAACCGTGTACAGGGCTTTAGCATGAGACTTGTCTATTTTCTTTCATATGGGTGAAGGCGATTTTTGCTATTTTTTGACTTGGTCATGATCCTTGCTTCTCTGAGACTACTGCAAGACCCATGCTTTCAACTGTTCTCAGGAAGTGTTTGAAGTATGTATTTTTCCCATTTGAGATAATGATTTCGTTCAATGTGTTCCTGGACAACGCATCAGTCACAACGCAAAGAGTTGAAACCAAAGGAAAAATGTACATTTGAGCGATGTTACGCCGCATGCTGCGACCTCGAGATTGTTTGGCTGTTAGATAACTTTAGGCACCGACATTCTGCTGTCGTCACTATACGTCCGTTGAAAGCGGTCATTCTTGTGTTTCAAGTTTTCTGTGTTTTGTTTGAAGGGCTTATACTCCAGCGAATGTGGCTACTTTCGCTTACATACTCAGTCTAGAGCACTCGCGAACTATCAGGGAACTGACCGGAGTGCAGCGCCAACTAGCGGTCAACGCCAGTGGACGTCGTCGACGGAGATGTTCTTCTCTGTCGAACGCAGCGCCTTCCAACGACTGCAACAGACGTGGATTACCGTTCGCAGCAAGCGCACGCAGGCAAATTGCTAAAAAGCGAAGAGAAAGCAGTGTTTTTTGAATTCCATGGATTCAAAACGAATATTTACAAAACATTTTGTAGCAATCGCTACATAATTGCATTGATTTGTTGACTTGCTTCCGCTTCACATTTACAGTCGCCGAGAATCCATGTGATTGAAACACTTTATGATGAAGGCTGTGAAGCTCTGATATTTCTTGTTCTGACTGCTGGGAAATCGACGATTGGATTGATGCTTCCTCTTAGTGTATTTTTCAATGAAATCTTTGCTTACTGAAAAAAAACGTGCGATACTTTAGGTCAGGGGTCGGGAACCTTTTTGGCCAAAAGAGCCATGAAACCTACATATTTTGAATTGTATTTCCGTGAGAACCATATAATATTTTTCAGGCGCGCAACCAGGGGGGGGGCATTTCCCCCCCGAAAAATTTCAAAACATTGCATAGCAACTTTGACATTTGCTGAAACTTTCAAAGAATAAAGACGTAATTTTATATTCTTATCATTTTTTAGAAAAGTTTTATTTGAATTTGTCTTTGTCCTACTGGTTAATATATCTTCTTACAAGATTTATCTTAAGACAGGCCATCTGATCGAAAATTTCGTAAAAATTGGTATGTAACCACAAATACGCTGGAATTGTCAAAGTTTGGGAGATAGTGTGAAATGTTAGTATTTCTAAGGCGTATTTTTATGCTTTTGTTCGTGTACCACTTGTTTTCTGACACAGGTTTCAATTTGGCCTCATGAAACTTCATAACATTAGGGTATACTGTTGAACCGTGCAAACCGCTGAAACTTTCAAAGTAATAGGAGAAATCTTGTCATGTTGGTTGTTATTAAAAAGTTTGTGGTCACGTCAAACCGCTTTTTCTTCTACGGCCTTTTGATTACTTTTATTGGGGGCAAAACGGATCACCATTATTAACGTAGTACAGGGGTGGGCAATTAATTTGACTCATGGGCCACTTTGAAAAGGCCATGTATAGCGGAGGACCGTACCTTCTAATGACAATTGAAGCAAGTCTCGGTTCAAGTTAACCTCAGAACGAACGTTTACTGTGATGGGTTGGAGGAAATTTCAGATTTGAATATTTTCCTGAGCGGGCCACTGTAAACGCTGCGGCCGGCCACATGTGGCCCGCGGGCCGCTGTTTCTCAGCCCTGACTTAGTACATTTATTAAAATACGTTGTTTAATTGCATTTTCGGTTCGACACCTGATAGTTTTTAACTAAATTTAGCGTGAGGACCGTTCACGTTTTGTGTCTTCCTGGGTTCGTACCAGTACCACGGCTTGGGAAAAAGGGTTTAGTGAAGTGTCATATGAGTGCTAGTCAAGTGTTGAACGCACCTACCTACTTCACCACTTTGGCTCCAAATGACGCTTTACCAAACCCAAACGTTTGCAACCAGTGCAAGCCTTGATGCTCATATAGCCTTGAACTTGCTTTTAAAAACTTTCACACAACTTGTGGATGCCAGAAAATTCCGTTTTTGCCCCAAACACACCTGATCCGTTATGCGCCAAAGACATAAGACACCTGATTCGTTTTGCCCGAAATGGTAGCAATCAAAGATCCCCTCACCCTTGACATAAGCTATCTCTCAAGTTTGGCTATCTTCATTTGTGATAGAAATTCAAACATATTCTAGAACGGGGATTCCCAGCCTTTTTCTGACCGCGTACACCTTCAGCATTTCGACAGATGAGTATGTACCCCTAAACCTGCTTACGACAAACAGGCTGAGTAAAATCACAAAAATCCACTGAATTTTTAATCCAACTTTTAGATTTTTTGAACGATAAAGGTAGACTCCGTTTTTATTTCTTAAAGTTAGTTTGTGGCAGCTGTGCAATAAATGTACCACTTCAGATAGGCAAATGTACCCCTAGGCAGTGGCGTAACCAGAGGTTTGATCCAGGCGTGGGCAAAGCTTAGCTGAAGGGGCCCCACTAGCCAAAACTCAGAAAAAAAGTTAAGAAATGATAGTGAATCTCTGCATGTCGAGGATGTCTATTCCAGCTAAAAAAACAAAAACACCCCGAATAACGGAAAAATACTAAATATCAAAATTTCAACTAAAGGGTGCCCAGTTTTTACATTTAACTTGCCAAGGGGGGGCGGCTCGTCCACTTCCTTTCTGTCAGTTACGACACTGCCCCTAGGGGTGCATGTAGCCAAGGTTGGGAACCCCTGTGCTAGAAGAATAGGGCTAGAACAATTTTGCTAAAACAAGACAAAAAGTTAAGCGCGTTTACTATTAGCCCATACATCTGTCGCACTAAAACCATAACTGCACTAGTTGAGTACGAAACCAGGTGTTAAATGTATTAGGCTACTAATTTTCATTCTGTCCTGATCGTTCGGTCTGCATCTTGATGAAAACTGAAAAGTTATCATTTTCGGAATTCTTGCGAAGAGAAATTTATCTGTGGCCGTTTGCGAAGAAATTGTACCACGGTTGAATAAGCACGATGACGTCATCGAATGAAATTTCATGATAATTGCCGGTCTCCCCTCCGAAATGAAGAGCTGGTTGCGCCCCTGATATTTTTCAACACTTAATGCAACTAACTTAACTAACTAACGTGTGCATTTTTAAGCAAGATCAACATTTTTAAACAATGGTAAATGTCTGAATTTTCTCTTTAATAACATGCTTTTTACTGGCAATGCGACTTCTGGTGCTGCATGGTGCTCATGGCAGGCCCGTAACAAACTTGGGACACCTGGAGGGACGAAGAGTTTTCCAAGAGGGGCCAAAATTTTTGAACTATGTCCAATATTTTTAAGTTATGTCCAACACGTTTTCCCAGGCGGGGGAAACGTTTTCTAGGGAGGTTTCGCCCCCCTGGTTACGGGCCTGGCTCATGGCTTTGTGGTCTGGTAGATGGAAAATTACGGAAAAAGTTTCATTCGTAACAATTGTGTTAAGAAAATATCAAGCGAGTCAGATGTCGTCAGCAAAAGAGCCACATCTGGCTCGCGAGCCCTGGGTTCCCGACCCCTGCTTTGGGTGGTTCAGGAGGGTTTACTCCGCACTCAGCATTGACCACGTATGTCTATATGTCTATATGTCTATACACGTATGTCTATATGTCGATTGTTTACTGGAATGGAAGCTGTAAATAAAATGTATCGAGGCACTTCAGTATCTGTTCGGATTCGGTATTTTTTCTCGCTATCGTTGGTTTCGTACATGTTTTCAGAGTTAAATGTTCTCACACTCAAGGTTTTCAAAGTTTTTATGACCTTTTCTGAGTAACTGATATACGATAACTACTAACATGTTTGCTCATTACACAGTACAGAAGAGGCATTATTTTATACCCTCAAAAATACTGGAAGAAAAACGTATTTTCAACAGGCATCAACAAGCAGAGTTATTTCCCATATCATCAACCACAAGTGATACATATTAGAATACATCAGACGTTTCAAATGATTAGATAAAGAGGTCAGATGAAGATCTACCGTTGAAAAATTTGTGTGTGCATAACTTTCTTCGCATCAAACATCCTGACGAAAGGGAACCCACATGCTGATGAACACTTACTTTCTAGGAAATGTAATACAAACTTCGAGAGGTGTTGCTTAAGCTATGCAGCAGTCGTATACTACCAGGCTGTGAGTCCTGTTCCTGAATTATCAGCCATATTTTGACATACAATAAGCAAGACAAATGTCTCGCTGCAATTGAGCACTGAGCAAAGATACCTCAAACAAGGACGGATTTAGGGACCGCGGGTCCCTAGGCCCTTTTAATTTTTGGAGCCTCACGCAGGTTTGACCTATTTGGCCGTTTGTCTCAAAAGCGTGTACGCCCGTCTTATGTGTAGTTTCCCCTCAAAAATCTATCATTTGTTGTGCCAACTTTAGGTCTACGATTGCCTTAAATCTGGGGTCGGCAACCTTTCCTCAGTCGCGGACCGAAAGCAAGCTCTGCAAGGTATGGCTGCCGTACTAATTTCCACCAACAACGCAGCTGCCTTTGCTTTTTGTGATGTTGTTAAAACTAGAGAATTTATGGAATTTTAATCAAATTAACTCTGATTTTCACAGTTCATAACGAAAGCAAAAAATACGACATAGTGTACATGTATATCACAGTACGGTTTCTCATAAGTATTTCCTCGTAAGTATGGAGGGCAGATTCATGAAATATAACACCACTAAGCGAACTGTTACTGCAATTTGAACCGTTACTGCAAGTTACTGCAATTTGAACAGGGGCTGCGGGCCGGATGATTTTGCTTGGTGGGCCGGATCCTTCTTGCGGGCCATAGGCAGGGCCGACCTTAGCAAGTTTCGTGCCCGATTGGAAGCACATTTGCGGGGCCCCACTCAGTGGCCTGTGCAGAAATTTTTGAGGGTGGGCATCAAATCATAGTCATAGAAATCATTATTTACGTGAAAATACAAGGCCCGGAAAGGGTAATGCCAAGGTAGTGTTGTATGGGGGCACATCCCACAGTTTCAGTTCTCCAACAGAGACTTTTCACAGACATTTCCGTAGCACCCAATAAATCCATGAGTTGCTACACTCAATACCTCCTCTCTGGCGAGGTAACTACCACAGTATGCGGCAGGCCAATGGCCATGTGTTAAGGGAAATTAGCAACACTGCTTGATATAACCATCCGGCAAAGATAAGATATAATAGCTCAGCAACAAAACATCAACAAACGAAAACACGTGTTAACAGGACAACACACAAACACTGCATTGCAACATTGTATTATAATGCTGCAAAAAATGGCGAAGCCGAATGAAACAGACAAATAGGGTGTGGAGTCGGACCCAGAGAACCGAGCCCAAGGAATTTTGGATGATTGCAGTTGGAGCCACAGCAGAAACTTTTTCATGGTGGAGCCGGAGCCTGAAATTTGGGTTCCCGTTACAAAGCCCGGGTTTGTGGGGCAAGCGAGTTAACTTATTGCGGGACGAACGTGGTTTGTCGTATGTGTACATAATAATCCTCGTTTGCATGGTCGTTGGAAAAGGGATACAGGAGGCAGACATGGAGTAATTATCAATCGTAATCGACTACAATCGATTACAGTTTTTTGAGTAATCGTAATCGTAATCGATTGAATTGACCAAATATGAAATGTAATCGTAAACGAGTACATTAACAATTTAATCGTAATCGACGATTACTTCCGCGACTAAACTTGGAAATCTTCAACCTGCACCACTGTGCGCCGAACCGCGGTTTCGGTGGCTGAATTTCCTCCTTCATCATCGTTTGTTATAGTAATGTTTCAGGGGAGCTATTGGCTTGTCTGTGTGTGTTAAATCCAGATAATCCAGCGGCCAACACATGCGTTTGTAGCGAATTCTCGCTTTGTTCCAACTACTCTTCCTGTTGGCCGCCAGACGTAACGTAGTGAGTCTAATCTAGTGAGACGTAGCAACAAAAATAGGAGCTTTACTTAAAAACGGGTTGACACTTCGGCAACAGAATAGCGGGACATTACGAAGAGAGGTGTTGGTTTTATTTATATAGATTCAGAGTGAACTTATGAATGTAAGTGCTGGAGTAGGCTATGTATATAATTAGTACAGTGAATTTATATACAGTAAATTAACTATTTTCAGAGGAATAAGGTACTTTAGTTAAAACCAAGTCGAAAGCACATTTCCACGACACTGATAACTAGCATGTCAACCGTGATCCACCAGAAAATGGTAAAAAAACTCAGCGAAACCAGTGAGGTTTTTTTGACCATTGACTTTGTCGTCCAGTGACAGATGAACAGCTCTATTGGCGTCACTGTCCATTTCATTTCCAATTAAAAGCTGCATAATGCTATGCTGGCTTGTCTTGCAGACGATCGCAAACCGCAGTTAGCAGAAATCGTCAGCAATTTTGAAATTATTAACAAACGAATCTTCGGCGTTGCTGGACGAATGTTCAAGCCTGATTGATGTCGTTTGATTGATAAAACATTTGAAGCGTTGATGTTTATCAACTGTAACAAGGATGTTAAAAATTATCATTTTTGTTTAATTATTATTTTAATGTATTTGTTCCATTGGAGTAAGAGGGGCGATTTGACTCCCCTGGCCAGCTAAATGTAAAAACCAGGCCCCCACTTAGCTAATATTTCGGTTTTAATATTCTTTTAATTGGTTTTCAATAGGTTGTCGTGTTTTTGCGTTTTTCGGAATATTTTCCGTTGTTGGGGTTCTGGTATAGCCATCCACACCCGGATTCACTATTATTTCTCAAGTTTTTTTCCAAGTGTTCACTGGTAGGTCACCTACAGAAGCCTGTGTGCCTCTTTCAGCTAAGTTTCTCCTCTAGCTCAAACCTCTAGTTACGCCACTGGTTTGTTGGCAGCACGAACATCTCATTAAACAATTAATGCGATTTTTCCGGAGCTTGATCTTTACAGATTAGTGATTTCGTTTATTGCGTTTATTCATATCGTATGTTGTCTGAAAATATACTTACATCAAACCATACAAATAGGGTTTGTTTTCGTCCTGAAGGTGTTTCAAGACATATGTAATCGCGATTGTAATCGTGATTACTTTTAATGTAATCGTAATCGAGCACATAATAAACCTAAAAGTGCTCACAGAGTAGAATTATTTTCTACTGCATTCCAATATAACCTCTCAAACTTTACGTTATTTAGACTGACCTAGTGGCAATGTGTTGATTGTGCCCCATTTTTTTGTCAGATGTGACCCACGCACATCTAAAAGTAAAATGAAGTACCAACTCAACTTTAAAAGATTTGAAAATCTCGCATTTTCAAATAATGTTGCACTGCCCACACCACAACGTCACAAAAACTCAGAACAGAGGATCTTGATTAACGTGGGAAAAACCCAAATCTAAATGCGATTTTATAAATTACTTTTGGGTAGCACAAACACAACGTGCTCTGTAACTCGTAATAACGACTGCCCATCAAGGAAAATTTCACTTTAGTACCAAGGCAGGTATGAGTTTTAACAGATCCAAACCGTTTTAACAGGTCCAAACGACGTTCGTTCTGAAAAAAATTACTTTATTATTTTGATGTGTTTTACAACAACTGTAAGCGAAAGTGAAGAATCTATGGCCAAATCGTCACGTATATAACAAAATCCGCATGGTCACTAAAAATAAAACCAAGCAGACAAGGCACCATCGCCACAGGAAGCGTTCTCAACTCATAAATCCCACTTTGAACAAGCAAGTTTAAGAGGTCTCGGTTTTTGTTCACTGTGCTGTCCGCTTTGTTTTGATTATGGCGTTTATGTGAAATGATAATAAATTTACGAATGATGAAAACAACGCAGTTAATGGTTTTCAACGATACATTTCTGTCATAGGCTACTCTCAC
>Ga0210059_1011968_pt1 | contig 13191 bp, 4 predicted proteins | sample Ectturendosymbi2_FD_188042 | JGI IMG/M metagenome (GOLD analysis project Ga0210059, IMG submission 188042) | Ecteinascidia turbinata endosymbiont from Florida, USA - Sample 2 (SPAdes) (version 2) | ecosystem: Host-associated > Tunicates > Ascidians > Unclassified | place: Key West, Florida...
CCGACCCCAGAAACCTCTCCGACCCCAGAAACCTCTCCGACCCCAGAAACCTCTCTGACCCCAGAAACCTCTCTGACCCCAGAAACCTCTCTGACCCCAGAAACCTCTCCGACCCCAGAAACCTCTCCGAACCCAGAAACCTCTCCGACCCCAGAAACCTCTCCGACCCCGAAACCTTTCCGACCCCAGAGCCGTCGATTTTGTTCATAATAAGGGTTCGGTTTTTCGCTGACGTCCCAGTTGGTCTTTATCACGCAACACTTTTGAGACATGCAGTGCAAGAGACGATGCTGCAGAAGTCGGTCGGCCGCTGTGAGCTTATGAGAGAACAACAGCGACGTCAGCGAATATAGATTATGTTTATTTGAACTCTTCCTCCGATGCTGGGTTTTTGACATGATCCTGTCGTTTGATATGTGCTGAACAGCATTTGGTAAATCCATAACTTTTAGCTAAATCTTGAACACTTACTGTAAAACATCGGTAATGTTTTATATAACTGTTTCAAACAAAACAACTTGAGTTAACTTTTTGATTCCGTGTTCGGAGCCAACTTTGCGAAAAGTGTTACCTCAGTTTTAGAATGGCTTGTGTGCAAAATGTAAAATCTCCTCAATCAATGTACTTCCTTCGTTCGTTTTACACCAACTGTCCATAACGACCAAGTCAGTGTAATGTGATTTCCATCGATGTAAAGTTTGGAACAAGACGCCCTTCGGGCCACCCAGGCACAAGATGCCCCTGCCCGGGAGATAAAGTTCACACGGGTATTCTGCGGAGCCATGTTCTTCCCAACCGTAGCAACGATTGTTGGGAAATTCATGTTTCGAAGAGTTGACGGAAATTTGCAAAGAAGCATCCTTGTAAGTATCTGCATGAGTTGGGCAACTTTTGATACAGTGTGTCAAACAGGAGCTGATGATAGGCGTGCCCGCACGTAAGCTTTTTCTGTGTTGAATGCATCTGATAACTGCGGGTCAGAATTTAATAAAAGACTGTCTGATGTATCGCTGCTGTAGGGCTGGGTTCGAGTAACAAAATTTTATTGTTTAAGTAATTTCTAACAGATTACTCAAGTCACTTCAGCAGATCAGGAAAATAGACATTTAGACTTAAAATCGCATGTTTTTGTGCGATTTTGATGCAAGCACATCAAAATCATAGCAACTCTTAAATCACATAACGGGCGGTTCTGACAAAATCCGCAACTGTTGGCCGCAGTTCAATTTAATGCAATGAGCTTCTAGCTCCAAATCGTAACCACAATGACAATCAACAAATGTGACTCACAAAGCGTTCCGTACAGACAAGAAATCTATTCGCCAAAATGGCTTATTTTATGCGTGATGATGCATGTCATGTATAATATTGTCTTTACAGCAACAGACGTGGATTCTAAAATCTAAATTTTCTGAAAACAAATAACTTGAAATATCAAGTAACGGCAAAATTACTTAATCAAGTTGTAAGTAAAGGTTTTCAAGTAAGTGATAACGTGTTGGAACCCAGCCCTGATTACTGCGTATACCAGCTACAGAAATAGTAGCACAATGCTAAAATTAAAAAATGTCCGAAAGAAACGTTTTTTTTGCTAGGGTGGAATTGCGTTTGTCGCTATCAAAGGAGTCCTGAAGATATATTTAAAACAGCAAGTCTATTCGAGACTTGGTCGCAGAAGAATCGCCAACTTCGAAGAAAACTCATCAGGGACGGCAACGTAGTTTTTTCTCACACGTTTGTTGAAAGCAAAAAAACGTGTTAAAGACGAATAAATTTTAGTTAAACTTAAAGCGGTGTTGTTATTTAAACGCTTATGATTTAATTCATATCAAATCTTGTCGCTCAGGTTTCATAAGAAAATATTGTAGTGTTTTGTTTCCGGTCGTTCACTGGTGTCTCCGGCTTTCGCGACAGGTTGTTGTGACATGAGTGCTTTGTGTGAACAAGTTGAATTTTGCTGCATGTGCAGTTCATTGAACGACCAACCTCGTGGTGGTGAGGCTGATATACTTCTAACGGCATATCTTAGCTGTTGACCATATCCACCTCCTTGCCTTGTTCAAACTATTTCTGAAGATGTTGTTGCTTTGAACTTTTATATTTTTCACTGTGTGCTCGGAACGGACGTCACGTGATTCTACTTCGTTGTTTTCGAGTTGGACTTTGGAAGATTCGTGGAACAAACTGTTTGAAAAATAAGATGGAATTAACAATTCCCATAATAATACGCTCCTGAGAAGGGCACTTGGTTGGCATGGCAATGTACAAGTTCCCACTCCATGTTCACGTCTCTCCCCCAGTGCAACTTATTGCAACGTTGTTGGTGTAATGTTGTATTGGCGCCTCCCTGCACGTCTGCATCACCTTTTCTCCATTATTAGAGCCAGGGATTATACGGGGCCTACATGTTTTTGAATAAAACAACTGACTGACATCGCCAGTTCTCGCACTTCTTTCCAGAGGCACTTGTGCCAACAGCTACAATTAACCGCACGTCATAATTCCCTCTCTTCATGGCGTGAAGTTACTGTATGTGCCTCCTCCTCCTCACCTGAGCACGTGTCTTGCCGGGTAAATCGGCATGAGGCGCCTTCGCGTTTAACACCCTTTTTATCCCTGTGTGTCGTCTGCTAAGTTTTGCAATTATGTAATAAACGTTTCTTTACTGATTGAACATGCTAATGTTTTACTTCTAGGTGTGCGTCAGTTGCAGATTAAACCGGCGATTAGCTCAGTGGTAAGCAGGGGCGTAACGAGGGGGACACAGTTCCCCTGGCGCCGAATCACTATAGGGGCGGCGAATCACTGCAGGGACGCTGAAACTCCGAAAAAGTGTCACAAGTACTTTCTTCACAACAGTAAATTTCCTTTCGAAAGAGGTCAGGTTCGGACATGGGGGCGCCAGACTTGCTTCTTGCCCCGGGCGCCATCTAACCTCGTTACGCCCCTGGTGGTAAGTGTCCGCCTCTCACTTGGAAGGTTTGGTGTTCCACTGAGTGAATCGCCGAAGCGCTTCTTGGGCAAGAGCGTTCACCTCAACCTCCCCAGCAAGAAGCAAATTTCAGGCTTCGGGCTGCCGCCGATTGTCGTTAAATATGTCTGTCGCATTGCATGCGATCAATAAATAGTTGTTATTAAAAAATTTCTAGAGAACCTGAAGTCAGTACCGATTGATTAATTCAATGACAGTATCATATTCGGTTCACTGTTCTGGTGTCATTCAGTGATCAGCTTATAGTTCACACCTATCCGCTCCTTTGCCTGCACAGACGGTTTGCGAAACTTGCAAGCGAATGTTCTAGTGTTCGTCTTTATTGCGTAACAATAGCGTGGTCTCAAATCTTCAAAGGTTCACTTCAAGTTACGGTAGTAGGAGTTCTGCTGCATGTGACTGTTGAACGCAGACATCTTGGCAGGTAATGCAGCGAGACAGTGACTCTGATAGCAGTAAGCCACGTAGTTTTATACTGTGTTAAAAGAAGCATGAAAGATGCTGTAGCAATTCTTCCACAAGTCTGAAAATCCATTAGTGTGATCAATGTGCCCGAGTGAATGGTTTAATCAACCTACACTTATGCAGACTTCTTTCCACACAGTATAAAACTAAGTGTCTTGTTGGAGTAGGTCTATCTGTGCAGGCTTGTGGGAATACGTCTTAATCTTTAAGGCCTAGTTCTGTTTTTTGAGTGTAATCCAAGACGTTTGCAACTATTCACTGGACTCCGGACGTTAGCAGCGCTTGTTTGGAAGTGACACTGACATGTCTTGCTACGTAAAAGTCACAATTTGTGGTTTCGTTGAAGACTATGACAATGCTTTTTTGAAAAGTGCCCTGTTTTTAAAATCAGCATATAGCCTATTGTGTAAATTATCGTGATGTACCTAACTATCATAGGGGGGCCATGTCCCTCCAAATTGCTAAAACATAGTCATTTTGTGCCTTGAGAGGCGGTATTCCAAACAAAATAGGTGTTATTCGCCTAAAATCAAACATTTTGCCCCCAAACTTTTTGGGTTGGCTACGCTACTGCTAGCTATTGCTGCCAAAGAAGCGTACTTTTGAGACTCTTACCGTAACATGGGGTATTTGTTGTTCTGCAGAATGGAAAAAGCGTTTTGTGAACGTCAAGAAAGCAAAATGTCGACGTTACTCTTTCCCTGGAAAAATTTCTGCGAATGCCCATGGGTCGCTAAACAAATTTAATGTGTAGACAAAGAACAATGTAAAATCAGATGACTTCACAACAATGTAGAATATGAAATGGATTTCCACGCAGAAGCAAATTCGCGGACAATAAATTTAATTGCTTTCAGCAAACAGTTTTTGTATAGCATGTGCAAAATATAGGAACCCTTTTTGTGATATAACATGAAAATTTTGAAGGCCACACATGGTACACAGAAATGACACAAATTGTGCGATGTGTTGGGGCCCCTTTCTGAGATTTTGTCTGGGGTTCCTAAAGTCTAATACCCACGTCTGGTTGAGAGTTGTGCATGTTGGAATTTCTGCGATTTTTAATGGCAGATGTACCTAGGAAGCGAAGTCGCGTTGCTACGCTTTCGGAACACAGACTATATCCAAACATCCATTGCAAAAGGTATGCAAAAAAGACGAGTTTTGATTTACAGAAGGATTTGATGCATCCTGGAGTTCACATAAGCTCTTCTCAAGTATTGTGAGACGTCGCCTACCAGAGGCTGGTAGAAAGGTTAAGAACCACAGGAAAAGCAGCTTCTTTCTCAAAAAATGAAAAACATATTAGAATGGGCAAAAAACATAAATACAGGACAGTCGAAAACTGGAAAAAGTGCCGATTTCAGATGAAAGTCATTTTTTCGTTCAAGGGTAACACAACAGATTTGTCAGGATCAGGAAGGGTGAGAAGTCAAGTCCTGCCCATTTCAATGAGGTGGTAAAACACACCAAAATAAGTTGTTCTGGGGAGGTTTTAGTTTTTTGGAGTAGGTTCACTTATACGCATTGGGGGTACGATGAATTTATACAAATGCAATGTAATTGAAAAAGTCATTCCAGATACATGGAAGAGCATTTCCAGATGGTGGGTGAAAATTCCAACAGGATCTTGCCCCACGTCGTTCGTCTAAAAAAGTGAAGACGATTTTCAGGAAACAAAAATTAAATGAGTGAAAATTGTCCTGAAAACTTGCCAAAGCTCAACCTCATTGAGAATTTATAATCCATAACAAAATCTCGCTTACAAAGATTAGATTGCACCACTTTAAACAATATGCAAAGGGACCTTTGAACCACCGGGTCATTGGTCCCTTTCTTGCGTGTTTCAAAGGTCTTTTCCGACGCCACTTTTGCATTAGCCTACGTGTTATAATCAAAACATGTGCGGTATCAATTCTCAAACTCTTGCAGTGTTAACTCTTACCTTGAGCGTTTAAAATCAAAAATATCCCACAAAAATAGATTTAACGGCTATAGCTGCTCGAAAACAAATGGACAAGAAAGCAATCTCAACTCCACAACCAAAACCACACAAACGTTCACTAGGTGGCGAAAAATAGCTTATGGCAATTGAGACCACCCTGGTTGAAGATCCCACATCTCTACTACGTAGGCATCGCCATCGAACCAGCTGCTTCATTAAAAGTCAAACCAGCTCTTTTATTGAAAATTTGCATACATTTACTCTACAAATGCATTTGCATTCGTTCTGTTTGTTCGTTTTTTTGTACTAGATTGCCCGTTTATGTATCATTAGCAGTGACTTAATTTCAAAACAAAATAATGTATTCAAAACAACACTAAAAAATACGTAGGGAGAGTTTTTAAGCAAAGTTCCTGCAGGCCAGTGGTGGGCAAATAATTTAGCTCGGGGGCCACTTCAAGAAGGCTGCGTTTGGCCTAGGGCCATATCTTCTAATTTCAGTGTAAAATAAATAACTAAAACAATAATGGTACACAGAAAAGGTTTCATTATTGTTCTTGTGCAAATACACTTTATCCAGATATAATCTCACACAATTCAACAAATTTGAGATTTGAAACTTTTTCTTGAACGCTTCCGCGGGCCACTGAAAACGCTGTGGCGGACCACATGGGGCCCGTGGGCCGCTAATTGCCCACCCCTGTTGTAGACAATTGAACAAAAAGGTTGCAGACCACTGTTTTAAGCAATGCTGTATGATCTGTTGACTTGTGTCAACCACTTCCTTCACAAAAAAAACAATACATTACTGCAGTTAAAAACATTTTCGTTTGCATGCCAGTCTGCGCTTGCCCATTGTGGTGTGCAGCTGGTAATAAACACCTTCGCGCCGCCTACAACGCCCATCGTATTTTGCATTACATCGGAAGGAATGCAATGTTTGCCCGCATTCAGTTACCTATTTCTTCAGGACATCTGGTGCTTTGATTAGGAACAATTTGCATGCTTCTGTTCGACGATGCGGATCTTCACCTAATTCTAACTGTTTTGTTCGCTCACTTTGCTTTTCTCCCACTATCTAACGCTTACTTACGAAGATGTCTGAATGTAACTGATGCTGTTTAGCATCAGCGTCTGCTCCACTTCAGTGTTGATATGTGTAACGAATCTCTTGATCTACAGTGAAACCAAAAGATAGCATTTAGATGCAGTAGTTTGTCATTTCATGGGTCCGCTTCATAACTGCATCAAGGACGATGTTCACAAGTCTAGCTTGCTTGATCTCCCTAATAGACTTCTGATAATTACTAAACAATTTTCCAGATAATAGCACACAAATAATATTCTCTAGTTATTTTTTATTAGTGAAGAAACATACATGCAATCATAAAAATAAACACTTACCAATTAAATAATGCATGAGGTCAATCGGACTCTCTCGAATCAAATTCACAGACACAAGTCAATTTCTGGGTCCATTCTTACGACCAGCAAGATCCTATTAAATTCTGAAGTATCTTCTAACTTAAAACCATTCATTGCACTTACTCCTTTACAAGTGAATGCCTTACAGTTGGGGATAAGGATTTTTAGACAAGTCTGATCGTGACTAGTGCTTTCAGTGTGAAGGGTTTCATTAATCAAAAAGGTGTTTTTTTGTCAGTTTCCGCAGTTTATAGTCACGATTTGCTTTTCGTTTTGTCACCGTTGCAGAGTTTTTATGTAAACAAAGTTAGTTTTCATTGGACAAATTTGGCAACAATATTTTTGGTTTTTTAATGTTTTGGAGTGACATAATTTCATTCGGACGATGCCAATTTATTGTTCAGAGTGACAAGGATTTAGTCGGACAAGCCACTCGTGTCGACCGAAAACAAGTCTTTCTAAGTGACTTTATTTTCAGTCAGAAACTCAAGCTGTTGAGGACCACCGTAGACACACAGTGAGTTTCGACAGCACTCACAACCAATCCGTCGAGCTAGGAAAGGCTGCAAGGTAGAGTTTCGTTTTTACTTCTGCAGCAAAACCATATTGGTTTAAACTACCGGAGATCACTCGCCGAAATCGACAAACGATCTGTTTTTCACTGCGAAAATCAGCCTATTTATACTCAAGTTTACTGGAAAGTCCCTAAAGGTGTTTGCACCTCCTGTACGTAGTTCTACGTACAAGATACTGCGTCATAATCCTAGGTAACGCCGCCATCTTGCGACGTCATATTGCTTAGCAATGATGCCATTGATTGTCTGGCGTTTCACGTGATTAGTTCGCAACAGGAAGTGAGAGTAAGAGTGTTATCTGAACGTGATCAGAGTGAGAGCAGAATGAGGTTTTGTTCATGTTCAACATGCAGTTCATGCTTGCTTCTTGATGCTTGGCTGGTTTCTATGTTCATCAGTATTTCTTTGGCTTCTTAGTGTTGGTGGTGAATCCAGTCTTCTCTGTTGTTGAGTATTGCCCTGTTTTGCAATACTTTATTTTAGATGTAGTAGACTTTATGTCTGCTACATATGCATGTATCAGCCAACGGCCACCTTGTGATGTGTTGGGCCCAGGGTCGCCGGAGCAGCGAGGTAACAAGTCACAGCCAACAAATGTTTGTTTCTTTCCAAAATAGTATTCATTTGACAAAACAAGATTTTTACGCCAGAAGACTTATGAAAATTCCTAAAAGCAGCAGAGAAATTTAGCGTCAAAAGAACAAACTGACAGAAAACTAACATGGTATGTAGTGTTGGCTGGAGTGACGAAGAGCCGCTGAAATTCAGCTTTAAACACATTGAAAAACCATTGTTTCACCGCAGAATGCGCGGCACACCACTGTATCGCACTCAGTGGCGTAGCGAGGCTAAGTGCCGCCCGGAACCGACCTTAAAAGTGCCGCCCTTTCCGCCCGTGAAATTTGCTTACAAAAATTTTAAATGAAAGTTCATGTTTCGTGCTTATTTAAAGATATAAGGATTAATAAAGCACCTTCAAAATCGCAATCAAACATTAACAAACTGAAATGTGTCTTGTTTTTGATTGTCGATTATGATTCTTGCTTTTTCTGCTTGTCGCCACCTTTCTCATCATTAATTTTCCTATTTTTTGCTTTCTTTGCATGGGCATATACGAACCCCATCATGTTTCGCCAAACTTCCTTCCCTATTGGTTTTTAAATCTCCGGTAAGCTCACCGCATGACATTTTAAGTTTACTCATTCCAGGGGATCGAACGGAAAAATTAAGGGTTGTGATGGCGGCATACCTATTTTACAAATGTAAACATTTATGTAGGTTAAAATTTCGTGTAGCATCCTCGTCTTCAACTAAAAATAGTATATATACTGCGTATAGCAGGTGATGTAAAGAACGTTTCATTGCTCACTTCACGTTTCGGTAGTGGTTTAATCCTCTTAGAATATACAGAAGACTACAAACGTTAACTCTGTGGGCACTTGCGCGGAGCCCTCTATAGGTGCTGGGACCCATTTTGAAAAAAATGCTTTAAACAGGTTTAAAATAGGCTATGATTGAGAAGCGCTTGCTTGCAGTCTTCACCGTGACCTGCGCACTTGGTCTAGCTGTTGTGTTGGACCTCTTCCACTTACACGTGCTTAGTGTTATTCCTTGCCTTTGTTCGTTACAACAGAATCATCACCAGAAGGTCTTCAATTGGGAGACTGCGTTTGTGCAGGGGGACTGACGTTCTAAAATTTGACAAAAAATCCACTGATTTATAGTGTTTCCTATTTCAATTTTGGGGCATTTATAGCTTTTTTGTGGGGCTAAGCCCACCAAACCCCCGTGGCGACGGGACTTGTTACCAACAGACGTCTATTTCGAAAACTGTATTACCAAACCATGCCAGCTGTGACATATAGGCCTTTTGGATGCTCAACAGTGATTACAACGTCTTACGTTCGACGGTTATTGCGATGAACCAATTTATTCAGTGCAGCTATTGCCAAGCTGCAGTGGCGTAGCCAAGCCAGAAATTTTGGGAGGGCAAAAATGTTTGATTTTAGGCGAACAACACTATTTTGTTTAGAAAAACGCCTCTCAAAGCAAAAAATCACTATATTTTCTAAAAATTTGGGGGGGGCATGGCCCCTTTGGCCTCCCCCGGCTACGCCTATGCCAAGCTGTACAACCATTTCGATTAACCCTCTTTTTAATAAAAGCGTTAATCACAATCATATCTGAACATATCGTTTACCCTTGCGTTAGGTTTTCAGACTAAGCTTCTTGCCTCAAATTCATCAAAATGAAAGTAAAACCTTTTTTAAGCTTTTCTTGTTGAAATAACTTTTTCTATGACTGCCAATGTTTGAAGTGTACCGTTGAACAAAGGCGACTTCACGAAAACCACGTTGCCTATCGTCTGGCTCTTATTCACTCCACTTGCAGTTGAAACCTACAATCGGAGCTCGAAGTTACCCACGAAAATGCACCTAGTGCACTACCCAGCTTCAAGAACGTAATTTTCCGACACCATTATGTCATGCAGAAATCAGCAGTTGTATTGAAACTGAAAAAAAGTTCTTCACTTCAACCGCCAAAACTTGTTGATAGGCCCACCTAATGACTGGGCTACAGCTTATGGCAGTTATTGAAAATATCCCACTGAACATTAAAAAATAGCATGAGATATGCCAAGAAATGTTTTTTTAAAAATAATTTTGGCGACGGCAATTAGCGGCATGCCAGCCCCTGAAATATGTTTCTTACCGGGGTAGTTTAGGCGAACGATCTTGCCCGAGGATCAGTGAATTGGACACACAACCTTCCAATCGAGAGGCGGACACTCTACCACTGGGCTATCGCCGCCCCAGCGAAATCTTCGTCGCCAATGCCTATAGGTGTCAGGAGACTGCTCTGTGCAGTTGACGCGTTACTGAGAAACCAACGATACGAGAGAAAGGATTAAGCTAGCCTTGACTATTTACAGTGATTTCATGCAAAAAAAATTTTATCAGATTTTGCGAGGGGCAATATAAACCGAAAACAACTGGAGCCCTAACGTTTTTAGTCTGCGGCCGAATGTCATCTCTTTACTTTGTGCAAAGGACTCTTGACTGAGATGGCTTTGTCTGGCGAGGAAGGTATAGGGACCGGGGCACAATTGGCCCCCAAGTAAACATGCCCGTAAATAGGGGGCGCAGGAAAATTTTTCGCCACCCTTGGAAAAATGTTTTGGACGTAGTTTAAAACTATTGGACATGGTTTAAAAAAAATGGGCCCCCCTCACGAAACTTCGCCCCTCAAACATTTTATCAATTCACTCACTCCAAAGCCACATGTCGTGTTCTTTTAGGCTAGCCTATCAGTCTAGAGCTTCTAAATATGAAAATTGAAAAGCGGTAGAAAATGTACTTAAAATAAAAACTAGAACTTTTAAACTCCTTTCAAAAATTAATTTTTGGTCAGCGAAGTACCTTCCGGGGCCTGCGTCCCCCCCCTTGCTACGCCACTGATCGCACTGTTACGTTTTTCGTACAATGCAAAGCGGCGTTTTGAGTGACACGCTTAAAAAAAGACATTGTTGTTTCTTCACAAGGGAAGTGACGTTTATATGGAAATGTTAAAGGTTGATAACTGAAAAAATGAAAACCATCAACGCTTTACCAGCACTCTGCTGGTTTGAGCTCCACCTGAGTATGACTACGAGTCACGTGAACGCAAGCTGACTCGAAACGAGTTAATCGAGTTGTAACAGATGGAAGTGCTGCTTGAGGTAGAGACCATAGATTCTTTACACATGTAGCAGTGGTTAGTTTATTCAACACAACCCACACAGAGCTGACCACACAGGAGGTAGAAGCGGACGTAAAGTTCAAGTTAAGACACTTGATTGATAGAAACACTGCATAAATACCAGTACACGTGGTGAAACTAACTGGGAATACTTCAAACTGAATTTACACTGAATGACTTGTGCTTGCAGGTTGGATGTTAGCCGACTCTAACTTCGAATATAATGTTGCCTTCAGGCGTTGTTCCGTCACAAGGGCAGTGACGGTTTCACCGACGTCACTGGCCAGGCAGGCAAAAAAGTGATGCAACAGAAACAGCGGCAAGATCTAAAACAACCAATGACGATGCGAATCATACAGCGTGAACTTTATCGGGGTGACGGGGGCATTTAGCAAGGGCGTAGCTTCCACGAGGGGGTCGCTGTTGCCGGGAACAGGAAACAGAGGGGGAATCACCTTATGTGGAAGCAGAACGAAAAGCTGGTTTGGATGCGACCAGAGCGTCTGGTGCAGAAGTGTCATTGGCCGACACGTCAATTTCCACTGGAAGTGAACAACATGCAAAATACGAAAGAAATGTAGACAGTAAGTTGTAATTGAAATAGACGTTTACGCTAATGGGCTGGTCGATAGTTCGTTTATCTAAGCCAGGGGTCTTCAAACTACGGCTCGCGGGCCAAATCCGGCCCGCGAAGCTATTTTGCCAATAATGAGAAAGTAATATAATTAGTTGACTTGGTACCGAAACAATCACATTATGATGTCCGGGCCTCGGACTGTTGCGTAACAACTTATGCGGTCCTCGGACAAAAAAGTTTGGAGACCGCTGATCTAAACTATAGCTAGGCCCTCCGAGAGGAATTTTATAAGGGGATACCAAAATCGATATTGCCCCCTCCTCTAGTTTCTGATACCGTCGTCGAACCTTGTATAGATTTTTGTATAGTAGATAAAACAGGTACTATCCTAAGATTTTGCAATAGATTAATTGTAGTGCTGGCAACTAGCCTATACACTAGTAATTTTGGTCTTGATTACAGAAAAACGTAGTGTGCATACTTTCATCCTACCGGGTCAGGGTAGGATATACCACTTGTAAACCCCTCTCGGAAGCCTTGGTGACAGCTTCATGCATATACGGGTATTTGAAACCGATGCAGTCTCGTCAGTGGTCCTGCACTGTTATAGGATCATTCTGTACACTACAACGCGCTGCAAGACATGTATAAAAATACAAAAATTGTACATAAGGACGTTTTGAAACAATACAAAAAGAACGGAGTTGAAAAACAAAAATGTACCAGAAGTTTTTCAGTCAAACCCTGGTTTCTCCGTGCTGTGTGGTAGCACCACCACCTTCGCTCTGGCCAACGTTTCCTGCAGCGTCACTTGCGCCACCCAGTGACTTTGTGTTTGGAGATTCTACGCCACTTGGAGCGCTCTGCGGCGCATGTCTGAGCAGATCAGCCACTGTCAGGTAGGCGTGGTTTTTAACGTTCCTCGCGGGTTGCTCAACTGACTGGCACGATAGACGGGCAGTATCCTGGGGAGTGGTCGCATCAGACCCCTCATTGGTTTTGGTCGGGTAGTCGACTTTCTGGTCTGCCGAACTCATCCCTTGAGGAGCGGCCGGCTCAGAAGTGCTGTCAGTCCGTTTTGACGAAATGTGACCTGAACACGTAAGATCAGTAACTAAATAGGAAACCTGATGTCACTCTTTAAAAAGTAGACTGTGACTTCTGTTAAAACCACGCAAAATGCCACTGAAATTAGATCTGTCATAACTGTTATTTCAAAATGTACGAATTGATGCTAATAACGTGAAGTTAAGTGTAAGTTTTCTAGAGAGTTAAACCGCTTGCTGATACATTTCCCGCTCTTCTCATTGTTTTCAGGTCAAGTGCCGTCACGTGACCATGCTCTGGGCATTGTGATTAAGACGCCATCTTTGTGTGTGTGAGTTAGCCTTTACGAGCGTGGGTGACGAATCTTTCGAATATTGCACAGTAATAGCACAGTTACCGTAGCTGCATAGTTAGGTAGTTGTGTTCC
>Ga0210059_1011969_pt1 | contig 13190 bp, 11 predicted proteins | sample Ectturendosymbi2_FD_188042 | JGI IMG/M metagenome (GOLD analysis project Ga0210059, IMG submission 188042) | Ecteinascidia turbinata endosymbiont from Florida, USA - Sample 2 (SPAdes) (version 2) | ecosystem: Host-associated > Tunicates > Ascidians > Unclassified | place: Key West, Florida...
AGGCGAAGAGCAGATATCTGGTCGATCGTTGAGCGGTTTGGCATGAAACCGGCTTGCTGTGGCCGCCTGTAGCGACGGATTGCTGGGAGCGAGCGACTGAGTAGGACACGGGTAAAAACTTTGCCGGGAATGGATAGAAGGGTTATACCTCGGTGATTGCTGCAGACCAGCTTGTCACCTTTTTTCTTCCAGAATGGCAATATGATTCTGCGTGTCCAGTCCTTGGGGAGATTTTCTGAGTGCCAGACCTAATTGATGATGTGTGTCATCCACCGAATGATATTATTGCCACCGGCTTTAAGCATTTCAGACGTAATCTTGCGGATGCCCGGGGCTCGGTTATTTTTCAGAAGTTGCACAGCCTTTTTTACCTCATCCACGGTTACTGGATCGGTGGAGCACTCCAGAGATGGCTCAGCGGCGTGCGAAGAGGCTTCCAGATCCCGATCAAGACTTGCTGGAGGGCGGTGGAGCAAATTACTGAAATGTTCCATCCACCGAGAGATGCAGCCGCTCTCATTGTTGATGATATGGCCTTCCCTATCCTTTTCTAGTGACGTCTTTATTGAGCGTCCAGCTCTTGCCCTCCGAAGAATTTTAAAAACCTGGGAGAAGCTGTTGGTTTGGGCCGCCTTTTCTAGACATTCCGCCTGATCATTCCAGAATTTCCGTCGATCACTGCGGATGGCAGCGTTACACTTTCGGTTCAGTTTGCGATACTCGGCCAAGTTTCCAGAGAGGCGAGCAGATCGACGCTGATCAATAATCTTCAGGGTGTCCCTGGATATCCAGGGTTTCTTGGGTCGGTATCTAATTGGTCCAGCCGTGCACGCAACCGACTAAGTGACTTCTTCCGCGAAGTTTTTCCAGTCAGATCGGGCTGCATCTGCCAGGGCATTGAACTTGTTGGAGATGGAGCATTTGTAGGCGGATGCGATTGTAGGATCCTCAAGCCGGCACGAGTCAAGAGGCCGTGAATTCCGTGCTGGTCGAGAGAGTTTTAAGTTCAATTTGAAAGTCCCCACTAGCATACGGTGGTCCGTATTGCCCAACTGCGCGCCGCGGTAGACACGGGCGTTGGTAACAAATGACCTCCAGCGTCGGGTTACAATGATATGGTCCAGGGCCTTGCAAGTTCTTCCATCTGGGCTGTACCACGTCCACTGATGAATTTTCTTCCTGGGAAACCAGGTCTCAACAATAGAAAGGTCGTTGAGACCGCATAGATTAAGGAGGCTTCTGCCATTGTCGTTGGTACGTAAGTCCACAAAGGTTGTTCCGATTGCTGACTTGGTTTCATCGCTGCGGGAGGAGCAGGAAACTGTTGCATTCGCATCGGTTAGGATGACGGTTATGTCGTGCGGTGGGGCATTTTGTACAACTTGATGAAGCTTGTCAAAAAAAGCATCTTTGGCGGGGTCGTCCGTGACATCAGTAGGCGCGTAGGCGACGATGATGGTCATCTTGCCATGGCGGTGGAGAAAACGGGCTGTCAGTATCCGGTCACTCATAGAGCTCCAGCTGACAAGCGAATTACGGATGTGGTGAGGAATAGCAAAAGCGACACCATACAGGCCGCGACCATCAGTAGGACTGCTCCAAATAAAGGTGTGATCTGCTGAAGAGCATTCTCCGCTTCCGGGCCATCTGGATTCGCATAGCCCGGCTATCGATATGTTGTATCGTGATAACTCATACGAGAGGAGCGTTGCTGATCCTGGGCGTAATAGTGTTTGGACATTCCATGTGGCAATTCGAACATTATGTTTGATATTCATCGGAGTTGGTCCGTGTCCATTCGCCGGTCGGGGACAGGCAGAGGTCCGTCTTTGTGGGTCACTCCTGTGAATTCTGGTTAGTTTCTTAACAGGTTTGTATTTCTCCAGGGTCACTATGGGGGCGCCAAATCAGTGCATGGGACGCCCAATGGCTGTGGGGGCGCCGAAAAGACCCAACAATGTCAGAAGTACTTTCTTCAATATAGAACATACTGTATGCTTCTGAAAGACCTCAGTTTCGAATACGGGGGAGCCAAACTTCCTTCTTGCTCCAGGCGCCATCCAACTTCGTTACGCCCCTACCCGGCACACGTAACAATAAAATTAATTAAAGTCAATCTTCCTGTTCATGAAGTTTGTACAACACCCAGTATGAATAAAAAAGAAATCATCTCATTTACTGTGATTGCTCCCACTGAATTTCATCCACCAGTTGTGAAAAATGTGGTTTTAACCCTGTTTCAAGGGCGTTTTTCATAAGAGGATCAATATCCTTGATTTAGTTTTTTTTCATTTTGTTTCGACAAGAGCAGAAAATCCTTGCTCGCGAAGGTAGGTTGTTGGCATGCGATCAAAAACGTAAATCGCTTATTGGGTAAGATTTCGGTATTCAGGAATGCTAAGAAGTGATACGCAAATATCTGCTAAGAAAGCGACATTTACAGCGTAAAAATCGTTTGCATTTTTCGCTTTAACAGCTCTAAATTTTAGTGCAATGGCAAGAGTGTGCAGGTTTTCTAACAAGTTTAAAAGGGTGTATCAATACAAAAAAGGTTGAAAACCACTGGTTTAACGCACGTAAAATTACGACTTTCTTCGGATATCCTGCACTACAGCCCTTTGCCTTAGACCAGTGGTTTTCAACCTATTTCATGCAGGGACCCGTTTTGCAACCTAATTTTACCTAACGACCCCCTTCCGAAACTTTCCAGTCAGGCATATGAAATGCAGTTATGTTTACACAATAGAAAATCACAATGACTGAAAAATAACGTACGATATCGCTATGTTGAACAAAGACTCATTTTTTAAATTCATGCACATGGCAGCATCAGTGAGAGAGGCCCGTGCCGTATATAAATCACTCCACAGCACAATTCATTGAAAGCTAAAATAACTACCAATTTAGCTACCGCATTCAGATATCAAATTCACTAACACAGCACATTCTTACGTCACAAAGTTATTCGTGCACTGCCAAACGCAACAACACTGTAATGGTCATAATCATACAATTTTGAATTCAGAAGTAGGCTAGCAAATTTGCCAGATGATCCTATTATTTTGGCTACGCCAAAAGTGGTTCCATATACGAAATATATAAGTAATTATGTATATGTTTATCAGAACCTCTCGCGACCCAAGAAAAATGGCTAACGACCCTCACGGGGGCGCGATCCCTCGGCTGAAAACCACCGCCTTGGACTATATACAGTAGTACAGGCCATTTCCATGGAATTTGTAAGTGTAGAAACATAAAAAACAAATGGGTAGAATACATAGTTTCTATTACCTTATAAAGGGTAACCGCATCTAACTTTGTAAGAAACATTGGTTGTAGATTGTTTTGGTTGTCGAAGTTTCGGTTTGTTTCTGATGTGTGCACCAAAGCAGTTTATATAAAATCTGTTGACCAATACAAATATCTGGGGATTTTATTGGATACTGAGCTCTCAGATGACAAAGACATTCAGAGACAACTGAGATATCAATATTGTGCAGCAAACAAGCTGCGAGCCTCTTTTTCCCGTTGTTCAAATGCAGTTAAAAATGTACTTTTTCGTTCCTTTTGTACGCCCATGTGTGCATACCAATTATGGTGTAATTTCAGGAAGTCATGCATGCAGAGGTTGCGGGTGGGATATAATTTTGGTTGCAGAGCTCTATACAACCTGCCCTGGAGAGCGAGTGTTAGTAGCCATCAAGTTCAATGTAACATTCCTACCTTTGAAGCTCTGCTACGTAAATACAAGCACCTGTTTCTCGAAAGATGCAGAAAATCTAACAACGTATGGTTACGTGCCTTGATGCAGTCAGATTGTTTGTACTCGTCACTGTTCTTTGAACACTATAATCGCATTTTACTCTGTGAATGAGTGATCGAAATTTGCAGTGTCCGTATGATCGATGGCATGACAAGCCACAATGCATTCGCATTTTACCTAGACTAGGAATTAGCGCCCTACTCCGCAGTAGTGCTGTAACAAGTGTTACGTGTTATCTAATAATAGTGTTAAGAATGTGTCTGTAACCCTATGGTTCTGACTTCAATGCAGTTGCAAAAAGTGTCTGTAACCCTGTGATTCCACCGGTTTCAATGCCTTGTACTACGTTCTGTTTTGTTTGTTTTTATCAACCTGCGTTCTGCAAAGTGTGTGTGTTCATACTATGGACTTCGTGTCTGCTCATAAACAAATAAATTAAAATTAAATATACACAATTAATCCATCTTCACCCAACTCGACGAAGTTTTGAGCCAGTATCTACTACAACTTTTCGCAATGTATCATTGTTTAATTTTAATGTTTCTATAAGCAGGTTATACCTTCAGAATATTGTAAATGAATAGTGTTTTTGGAAAATAATTTAAATTTTGTTTGTTGCTTTTATAGTACGTTGCTTTTAGAATTTACTCCGGATAGTTGTCCAACACAGGTTATTCACAGCACAAAATTTTAGTTCTTACTGTGAAAGTTCAGAAGTGTAAGCCTAAAACGTTTTTGTGTCTGCACGATACCGATGTAGTGGAAATTATCGATTTATCAATGCTATCTTATTCTACATTAAACAAATCCTTACATGTTTAGTTTGATGTATTGATGGAATAGAATCGTTCCTAGAAAATGCAATCGAACTAATGCCATTTGACTCATTGCCACTAAACACTTTTCTTATGCTCTTTTTAATAAGTGTGCTGATGAAATGAAGCAGCTGAAATACTACGAAGTCTATTTCACGATCACCAACCCGCTACCAGTCGCTTTAACCGGTGGTGTATTCGAGCTTGTTGGATCGGGTATCGAAGGAGCAACAGTGAAAGTACCGTAAGGATAATATATTTTCCGTACCACTAACACATAAGTTAAAGAGTGTGCTTCTCGTCGCCGTTTCTGCTTCGCTGCTATGCAACCTACGTTGTCTTCTCAGTTTCTTTTCTGTTGAACTGAATAAAACTGTTGCAAATGCAAAAAAATGATAAAGTTTCCCTTTTCTGAACATGGACATATGCAGAAATTTTTAGATTCAGAAGGTGCCCGTTTATATTTTGTTTGCTAAGTTTTGTATTTACGTGTTTGTCTCAGACCCAAGGTCCACATCACATTAGTTAAGAAAACACAAGGGCACAGAAATGCTTATACACAATGCTTCACAAGGTAGGAGTTAGTTGGTACACTTAGTCGATGCTGATGAGGAATGAACACTGAAACAAGGTACTGGCAACTACGACATCGGTTATGGTCATACGCAGGGCCGGCCCTGGCAGACGCGGGGCCCAATGCAAGACCTAGGCGCGCCTCTCTGAGCAATGGCTTTATGACGTCATGATGCTCAGTGAACTGTGCTGTGACCTTTTTGTTAAAGGTGTTTTAGCAAAATGGCCTATATGATTATCAAAAAAGACGGAAAAAGCATGCTTCTCTGGTGGACATTAGAGTCCTGCGCGGGTGGTTGAAATTTTTAGTCCACTCCCACCCCGCACCCGCAGGAGTTCAAGAAATCTTGTCCGCCCCCGCTTCCGCCCCGCACCCAGACGCTTCTAACCCACACCCACCCCGCAGACCATCCCAACCCGCGCCCGCCTCGCACTTTTTCGGTCTCAAACCTGCACCTGTCCGAAAACTACTAAAAACTCATAACTAGGGCAAGTTTTTGTTGCAATAAAATCGTGAGAAATGAGCCATTATTTTTTACAAAAGTTGCAATAAAAAGTTGCATTTATACACAAGCATTTTAAACTACAGTGATTAACTCAAGCGATTTATTTACATATAATGCTAAAAATTTCCAAACATTATCTGGCCAGAAATGGCGAGCTTTTATCAACAGTTTGCGTAGCATGCTAAAACTTTGCTCCACGCTGCAATAAGTTGTTTGGCAATTTACCAATTTGGCCTACAGTTCTGGACTGATATTTGCCCGGGTCATTTCTACAATTGCTTTTAGGTCACCATTCAGTTTAAATCGGTTATCAAAGGGAACATAACTATACTAAAATAGTTCTAAAACATGTTTTTTGAATAACGCCTTTACATTTTGCGCAATAGGCCTACTTGATGAAAGTTGCAGTAAGAAGTTGAATGCAAAAAAGAAAAAAGTTGCAATATAAAATTTCTGCAACCAGCTGAAACATCGTACTACATAAATTCTGAGTATTTCAGAAGCTGTTGGAAGTTGTAAAAAAAGTTGCAAATCTTGCCCTACTCGTAACGCCTGAAGACATGCCTGACAAGCACTGGCAGGAAAATCAAGCCGCTCATTCTTTTCATTGGCATCCAAACCGAAACTTTTCCACAGATCTGATCTTTCGCAGTCAACAGATTTGAGGTGATAAAAAACATGATTCAGTCCAGTTGTGACTAGCTGTGCGTCAAGCGTTGTCTTAACCATTTAGAAGCACTGTTGTCACTCTGTTGTTACGGAAAAGTACTAGATTTCATGATAAAAAAACACTAGATTGCCAAAAAAACGCTAGATTACAAAAGCAAACTTACACACAGTGAAAATGCCCAGAAAATGCATTGCAATGCCAACCATAGACATTGTGCAACTCATTGTAAACCAGAGACAAAGAAAACGGCACATAGCAGCAACGCTGGTGTTTGTTTGTACAGGTCACTGAAACTTGACCACGTGACTTCACAGCGGTTTAACTCAAAACATATTGTATTGTCTTGTGTAATTTAAGATTTAATTAGGTAGAATTTTTAGCAAAATGCAATCGCACGAAATCAAAAGGTCACAATTACAGTTACAATTACACAAAATGTTGCAATGAATTCATTCAGCTCACTTATAAAAAAAACACTAGATAGCCATAAAAAAAACACTAGAACACTGGATGAATTGAAAAAATACTAGATCTAGTGGAAAAACACTAGGGGTGGCACCACTGTTTAGAAGGGCTGCTAGACTGAATTATTCCTCACCAAGTACGAAGGTAGCATTGGAATTTGGAAAATGGTCATTTGCCTTGCCTACCACATGGCAAGAGCCTAAGCTAATGTTTCGCAACAACGGGTTGTTACATCATGATGTAGTAATTGCTGCAGGCCTACTGTCCTAAGCGCAATGCTGGAAAACACTTCAGTACATCCACGTGTTTTGCAATTTTTAAGCTGATTAAGTTCATGTGTTTTAGCTCTACACTCAGTTACCCGCACAAAGAATTTCTCAACCCGCGCCCGCCCCGCATCCGCAGCAGGTACAACCTGCACCCGCCCCGCAGCAAGTTCAACCGCACCCGCACACATAGCAGTGCGGGTTCCGCAACACGCGCGGGTTAACCCGCCCAGCGCAGGACTCTAGTGGGCATTGAATTTTGCGCTGGTTTGAAATGAGATTTTTGGCTATCACGTAGCGACGTATTATTCAGTGAAAAAACTTGAATAATTTATTCATTAGATTTATTATCGACCGGCAAAAAGCATTACGAACTTAAGATAACTAGAAGTAGTAGTACCGGGACGTTTTGCCTGACTTAGAGAAACAACCTGCGAGATGTAATGCTTGAAACTCTGATCATCTCCTCGTAATCAAGCTGAGATGCGACTTCATTTTCAATCGAAATTATCTTCCTCTTTTCATTGCCATTACGCTCTGTTTTCGGCATGTTTTTGTAATGTGAAACATCTAAGTTTCTCTAAACATATTTAGTTATTTCAACAAAGTCGCCCGACAACAAATACTATTAAAAAGTCGTTCAATTTTGCAGTTTTTTTGCATCAGTTTTGATTCGCGTTTGAAGGCATCAAGTATAATTTGCGATTAGATGGGATTTCAAGCTGTATCTTGGCAATTTCCTACATGATATAGTTTCAGACCGGAGGGTACTATTTCCGCTAGTAGTAATCCATAGAGGCACAGCAACCGTTTGAGGTGGATTACGATTTAAAAGAGTTTTGGGCTGTCATAAATTAAAAAAATTGGGGGCACAGTGAATATAAAGTCTATAATCAAATCTCGGCGCACTTTACATTTTCGCTCAAAGCCAAGGCCCCAGCGTGCAATGGTTGCAGAACAACGACCAACAATGGTTTTCGTAAAACCAGCGTTGCTGCTCAACAGCTATTGACCGACTGCCCGGACAGGTTGACACGCGTCAGTGTCCAGTACAACACTTGTTGCTGTTAGTTGAATCGTCAAATACTGGAGTCTTCGAACTCCCATAGGAGGTATATACGTTAACAGGTTCAATCTTTCATCGTTTGTCATTTGTCTCAATGTCGTTGAGTTAATTTTATTTTGACAAAAACATGTAAGCTGTGCTAAAATCTACCATAGAGCAAAACTGCAAGCCTTTGCCAAAATGCAGATGATTCGCAACCAACCACGACTTTCCAAAACAGAAGCATCTTTTGAGAACTAAACAACTTTGCGTTAGCAGAACTGCCATCAAAGTTTATACGACAGACACTCGTCTCGACCTGAGTTGAATCACTACACACATTGTTTCCAATAGCGGTAGGTCTACTGCGGCCTCAAGTGGCACTGCTAACAACTAAGTTCCATCCACAAAGAGTAAAGTATGGTGGAGCGCAGATATAACACACTAGCATGAGAACTGAGCACCTTTGATAACGTTCGATCTGAAGGAAATTCAACACATTTGTTCAAACAAAAGCATTGTTTGCTAGCAGTGAGATTTACAGACCTTTTCTACTAAATTCTTGAGTGGAATGAGTATCTGGAAAAAATGAACAACTTGCCCAAACACCATGGCACGGGGCCCTCAGAGGCGCGGGGCCAATGCAGCTGCATCGGTTGCATCAGTTTAAGGCCGGCCCTGGTCATACGGAAGCGCACGTAACATAATGGGAGAAAGTGGAGATTTGTAGAAATTGTCTTGTAACAGTTAAAAAGCAATTTCGTGTTCAGAAGCATAATCACAACAAGTATTAAGAAGCCTACTGAGGCTATGGTACAGTCAGACTGCGTCGCCAAGAAGTTCGAAACTAAGTAGACAACATATTCAGCCATCCACGGTTTCCAGGAGCAATAAAGTTCACCTGGCAAGATCACTCTGTTACTACTTGTTCACCTTACCCCTATATAATGGAGGCATTGAAAGGGTCTTTGTTGGTGGTTGTATTTATGTCTAGTGATTACGTGACGTCGCCCGTCACCCTGGAACCAAACCCACATAAACCATCAACAAACAGTAGATGATTCCCAACCATATTTCCCACAGTGCATCCTGCTGTGGCTGTGCACAACTGTACTCTAAAAGCTTGTCAAGTGAATTTTTGTTTCGAAAGTGTGTTTTTCCAAGAATGAAAAATTCCGAGTAGCTTTATCAAGGGCCGGCCTCAAGCCGATGCAACCGATGCAGCTGCATTGGGCCGCGCCATGGTGTTTGGGTAGACTGTTCATTTTTGCCAGATACACCTTGCGCTTGAGAATTCAGCAGAAACACCATATAAATTTTATTGTCAAAGAACGCTTTCGTCAAAACTAGCGAATTTCCTCTATTATCGAACGTTAGCAAATGTGCTCAATTCTCGTGTTAGTGCTTTACATCTGCGCTCTACCATGATCGTAACACGGTTGACTGAACAAAAATCACTGCTCAAAGGGCCCCGCACCTGTTGGGGCCTGCCCTGGCTTTATCCATTAACAAGCATCGCAAAATTGTCGTACTTGGATCACCGGGAAGGTTTGAGACGCCGTAAAGGCGAGCGTCCTGGACCACAAGAGAAGTCTCTTGAGATCTTACTTAGCGGCAAGCGCCGCAGAAAGCGCGCGCCAAGGACTACCGAACAGATCCAACCGAAATGAGTAGAAAATAGAAATTCAGCCCAATTCATTGCGTTTCGTGACGTAAAATATGCAAAGGAAGTATCCAACTTACTTTTTGTCTTAAGGCCTTGTCTTTGACTGTTAAGTTCTCAAAAAATATACAATACCACTGGTTTCTACGCTGTCTTCAGAGTGAAACTGCTCATTTTGCCAATTCTAGACATGTTTTCTTTGTGGTTAAGCGGCTTTCAATTCTGCATATTCCTTTTCTTGTTTCTGCATCTTAGTTTCACTGACCGCTGATAAGGTTAGCCTATGTCTGCCAAAACATGGGCAAGTGCCTCACCATTTGCAGTCATAGAAAAATTCATTTCTACAAGAAAAGCTTAGAAAAGGTGTTGCTCTCATTTGATGAATTTGAGGCAAGAACCTTAGTCTGAAAACCTAACGCAAGGGTAAACGGTATGTTTAGATATGATTGTGGTGAAGGCTTTTAGGGAACGTTAATAAAAACAGTTGTACAACTTGCCAATGGCTTTACTGAATAAAGTTGTTCAACTCACTTGCCGTCGAAGGTAAGAAGTTGTAATCACCGCTGAGCATTAAAATAAGGCCTATGTCCCACTTGGCATGGTGTGGTAATACAGTTTTCGAAATAGACGTCTGTTGCTCACCAGCCCTGTCGCCACGGCGGCTTAGCCCCCCAAACAAATCTCCAATTCTTCAAATATGAAGCACTGTGATTCAATGGATTTTTTGTCAAATTTTAGAAATGTCAACGCCCCTGAACACAAGTGAAGTCCCCCAACTGAAGACCTTCTGGCGATGGTTCTGTTGGTAACGTACAAAGGAAATAGCACTATGCACTAGGCAAGAAATAGCACTATGCACGTGTAATTGTAAGCGGTCCAAAACAACGGCTAGACCAGCTATGTCCAATTTCCCAGAAATTGACAATCTGCCTTTTTTGACAAACTTGTATTTTACAGTTTTGAAGCAGGTGATCCTCAGTGCCATTTTATCGCCGCTTTTACCATTGCAGTTAGGATTCGAACTCTTTCAGTACATCAGCTGAAGCTAAATTCACTTTGATAAGATCAAAGTAAGCCATTTATTGCTCGGGCCGCATTACTGTGTCATTCAACGTGCGGCCCTGGTTAAGATAGTGACATAGTTTTTGGCTCAGTAAGATATTTGGGTTGGACTTGCACTCCCTGCACCCCCGCCTCCTACACCACTGAGCTAGACCAAGTGCGTAGGTCACGATGAAGACTGCAAGCCAGGGCTTCTCAACCATAGTTTTAAACCTGTTTAAGATATTTTTTCAGAATGGGCCTCCGCACCTATAGGGGGCTCCGTGCAAGTGCTGACAGAGTTAATGTTAGAAGTCTTTTATACACACTACGAGGATTAAATCACTATTGAACGTGAAATGAACAATGAAAGGTTCTTTACATCACTGAGATCATTTTATCAGATAGCCTAGTATATGTAGTAAATATACTACTTTTTAGTTAAAGATGGGGATAACATACGAAGTTTTAACATACATAAATGTTTACATCTGTAAAGTAGCTAAGCCGCCATCACATCCCTTAACTTTTTCGTGTAATCCTGGAATGAGTAAACTATTAAAGAGTCGTGCGGTGAGCTTACCAGAGATTAAAAACCAGCAGGGAAGAAAATTTGACGAAACATGTCGGCTTCGTATATGCAATCTAAACAAAGCAAAAACTAGAAAAATTAATAAGAAAGGTGGTGATAAGCAGAAGAAGCAAGACTCATATTCGACAATGAGAAACAAGACCCATTTCAGATTTTATTTGATTGTGATTTTCAAGATGCTTTATTAATCCTTATATCTTTAAATATGCGAAACATATCTTCTTTCATTTTAACTTTTTTAAGCAATCGGAGGGGTGGAAAGGGAGGCATTTTTATGGTCGGCCCCGGGCGGCACTTAGCCTCGCTACGCCACTGGCTGGGTGTCATTGGGTTATAGTGGGCTGCTAAAATGGTTCGCGCTACAAAAAAGGTTGAAAGCCACATGCCTTATTCAGATGAGCTATCCGCGGCATTACACTCCAAAGATTTATGCTGATGTCACTGCATTCGCATAACAGTCAGGGGTAGGGCGTCCACTTTTCTAAGACTTTAAGAGTACGACACTACACACAGCTAAATACTGTATTAGAAACTGTCCTGAAATCGCCACTTGGGCTTGCGTACAAGAACCACTGCAATTCTCTCTAGTACAAAACGAAAGTAAAGGTGTGGTACAATTGGAACAATTGAACAATTTTTGCCAGTTCTATTTTGAGATCAGTTCCAATCGAACTCAAACCAAACCTCCTTCCCATCTGTAACTTGCGAGGTACTCCTTTTACTCTATGGCCATGTCATTTGGTATGCTTTTCAAACATTAATTGACAATGCAGTAAGCAGAAATAACTCTTTTCAGAAGACTAATCAGCTCGATTTCGTTTAAATTTAGGGAACTTCGCTCTGAAAAATAGCTCCATAGATAACTAAAGCATTTGTGTGAAGGCACAACAGACTGAATTTGGCATATGTTCAATGTACAGTAGTATATAAGAAGTCCAACGACTTTTTATTGTTCAATGCTGCTTACCGATTTCTGCTTATAAGTGCTATTTACAGTACTTCAAGTAACTTTAAATGTTCAATCGACATTAAGAAGGTACGATCGTGCTGAATTGCAAATCATGATTTTTCCAGATAAGTGATCCACACTCTTTTGTTGGTGTTAAAACTACCTTGATATGAACTAATTTCACAAATGCAACACCTTCAAATTGTGGCAAGAATTCCGTGGAAGATTGTGCTTAATATCCTTTACCTTTTTAAGGAGAGTTAGCAGTTTTTCGGGGAGGTTCTTAATCGCCAGAAGAAGTTTGGCAACGATTGCCTTCACTGATTTCGAGCTCGTAGTGCTACTGCCTATTAGCTAGACTCTAATTCTCCCAGTCTAGTTTGACTAATATAAGCAGTAGCCTACATAAAAGCTGTTACATACCCTCCTTATCTTTAGACTTTATTATTTGCCAAATATAGTATTTTGGCAGGGTGTCAAATTCAACCAGAGCAAAGTCAACTACATTTAGATGTTATATAATGGTAGAGAATGTTATTGGAAAAATTCCCATTGAAACCAAAATATTTGTCCCATACTACACCACGCATTTCTCATGAACATAATTAGGAAATATCAACTAAGCTGAGAAGCAAAGGCGCAGCCAGGGGGGGTGCTGAAGGTGCTCAAGCACCCCCCTTAGCGATCAGGATATTGATGTTTATTTTCTTAGTTTTTCACCAACATTGTACTGTAAGTCGAGATCAGGTGCATTGCAAAATGTTCTTTGGCAGTCCCACAGGCGTAGCAACACATTCCTTATCAAACCAAGCGTTTATGAATTTTCGAGATTTGAGAAATAT
>Ga0210059_1011970_pt1 | contig 13190 bp, 6 predicted proteins | sample Ectturendosymbi2_FD_188042 | JGI IMG/M metagenome (GOLD analysis project Ga0210059, IMG submission 188042) | Ecteinascidia turbinata endosymbiont from Florida, USA - Sample 2 (SPAdes) (version 2) | ecosystem: Host-associated > Tunicates > Ascidians > Unclassified | place: Key West, Florida...
CTGAACCATGGAAATGGTCAGAGAGCGAAGTTCTGTTGTTCTGAAACGTGAAAAACTGTCCAGACGGCGGAGCTCTGTCTCTCTGAACCGTAGAAACGGTCGGAGAGCGAAGTTCTGTTGTTCCGAGACAAATCCGTCATTCAAAAGGCGAAATTTGCTATTAGTTAACATGAAAAGCTAAAGCGCCCTGTAAACGTTTAAGCACCAATCCGCTGTGCGGAAATAACGTACGAAACAATCCAGAGAGAACGTTATAAGATAAAAGGCGTAACCTAGAGAATATGCTGAAACACTGATCACGATTCAGACGCAGCTAACAGCAGAGATCTGTACATTGTCTGTCTGTAATGACCGTATCAGAATAGTGATTTAGTTAGAAATAAATTACCTGTATGCCTGTATTGCTGTATTCGAAACCATTCTGAGAGTAAAGAATGGAGACACATCTGTTTGGTGAGTACCATAGATTATATTCCTTTTATTTCATAATAAAATATACAAAACTGAACATGCTGAGTCTTCGATAATATTGAACTAGATTAGAAGTCTTCTAGGGGGGTCAAGCGAACATGGCTTTCGTGAACACCGTCCTTGCTACATCCATGGACGAACCCATGTAGGCATTTCGGATGTGGCTAAAGCGGAAAATGTATTATGGCCCACAAGCCAAATAAAATAATACTTTTTACCGTAACATCAGCAATGAACAATCGTGTTGCTTTTGAATGTCGGCAGTTCGCGCATATTGGTACTTTTTCGGAATCGCCTTTAAGTGCCGATGTAGACAAATTCTACTGTAGTATAACGAGTCACATACAGTTCGTTTGTAATTCAGCTGAATAGTAAAAACGTTTAGTTATGGTCATTGCTTGTATTAATATAAGTCAGCAGATGGAATGCTTACAAAATAAATCGAATAACTAAATTTCTATCAGTATTTCTCACGCTTATCAGTTTTGCATTTCATTGCTTTTTTTGGCTGATCGAGGTAGTCTACATTTAAGGTAGTGCGACGAAGTGTCGTGCGCCATAACATTCTTGTTGACTGTAGTGACATGTTGGCCCGTCTTTGAGAGTAAGGTGTTTTGAAGTGTTTGAAGAAGCAGATATAAGCATTATTTTTATATTTAATATAAAGCAGAACCGTTGTCAATTTCATATCATTTTAAATAAAAAAACAGTATGAAAGACTTCAATCTCACGTTCTGACTTCAGCGATCAGTACATTCGATCTTGATCAGAGCAGCAAATGAAAATTTTGAATGGCTGTAGCATTAGGTTCAGCCCGGTTCGCACAATGTTGCGCTTTACGATTTGTTAAGCTTTGGCCGTTTTTTTGAAGCTGTACTTCAGAACTAAACAACGCCAGGCTTCTAACAGTTTTTGCATACACAGGTATAAGCGTTCCCGTGCTTGAAACGCAGCCTGGATACGTCACCATCGACCCTAGCGACATACATCTGACTCCGGAGCAGTGGGAGGTAAGCTGCGTTTAAATTTACTCGCATAGGTGCCGCTTTCCGTAAATTAAATTTTGCAGTCTTATCGTTTCGTCCAAATTCACGGAATAAATTTGATCAAAAATAAAATAATTACAACTTCAATTTTGAATTTTTTTCGTTTCAAATTGTTGAAAGCGTGCAATACGCTTGCTGTTCATGCAGCAGGTTGACCGGAATGGAGTATAGTTTGAAGGAACAGTGATGGCAGTCCCGATAGCGGCAGTTTCCAAACCTCGTAAATTGCACAGCGGCACCTTTGTAGCGCATTACTAAATTTTAACGCGCCACAAAAAGAGTTGTAGACTGTGCCAGCACGTGTCCGGCCACTCTCGCCTGACATGTCCGAATACCGTATTTATTCGATTGTGAGCCGCGGCTTATAAATTTTTTTTCGTCATTTCGTGCGGCTTACATTTTTTTACCTTATCGTAAGGTATAGATGACGCTCAGTCTTTCCTTAGCTACGTTTTGTTGAGCAAATTCTCATTCTCTTTTTACATTCTATTTAAAGTATCATTTGCACATCCGTCACAGGAGGGATTATGATGAACAGCAGGCAGTTGTAGTGGTATAAACTTCATTACCAGCATTACCGAAAACACGCAATGTGCTAGTACGCGAAAGTATTTCAGAGGCTTAGGTCACCAATGTTCAAGTGCGACTTACAATCAAGGGCAGAGCTATATTAAGTTTTTGACACCATTTCGTCCGGCTTACAATCGAATAAATACGGTACTGCGCATTCGGCCAAGCGTGTGAAGGAGTGGTTTTGTGTTGTGCAACAAACACACTACCGAACTTTGACCCTACACATGAACTTTCGGAAAGCAGTTTACTCTGACAGCATTATCACGAGTTTGCAGTATGTATAACATCTGAACATACTGGGGAACGTGAAGACTGCGGGCAAGTTCTGTTTGGCTTGTACAGCAGATAGCGATACCCCGATTGGAAACTGGAGAGATACACAACCCGTCGGCCGTCGTACTTGCAGTTAATTGCTTTCCGTTCTTGAACTGACTATCATGTTGCACAGAAAATGCAATTCAATCTTATTTGCCTAGAACTTTGCCATTCTCCGTTCCATAGCACAAGGGCAAAGGGCCCGCGAGAATCAAGTTAACATTTGTGACTAAGCTTGTTTTCATTCAAGACGTTGCTTGGCACCGCCTTTGGGTTTTGGTAAGGATGTTGGCAAGTTTTACTGGCTAGAAGCGAAGTATTGAAATGATGTGAAGCCTGAACTTCGTGATTTTCACGCACGTTTGCTATGTTAAATGGTCAGGCAAAATGCTTGTTAGTTAAAAACGCATCAAATGCAGTGACCTTCGGCTAACGTTTCGCACCAGCAAACCTACATTGGTTTGCGGTTGGCTCACTGTATCGCCATGCTAAAAAGGCTGATGTTTTGAATGGTTTTGTCAGATTTTCAGACTCCTGATCCAGCTACGAAGTTTTTTCAAATTTGAGAATCCGACTCCTGTTCACACTCCGAAAACCATCTCTGCAACCAAAAAAAAAAAAACAAAAACCACATCTTGTCTAAACCTTTCTTTTTTGTGTAGACCAGGGTCTCCAAACTTTTTTGTAAGAGGGCCACATAAGCTATTACACAACAGTTCGAGGGCGGGATACCTTACGTAATGTTATTGTTTCGGGATATGTTACTTTCTACCAAATCAAATGTTTCGTAAAAATATTAATTTTCATTATTAACAAAATATCTTCGCGGGTCGTAGTTTCGAGATCCCCGGTTTAGACCAGGCAAGCTGCTACTGCCGAAAATAAAAAGTGACACCGGGTTCGGTTATCCACAAATTTTTGACTCTGGGTCCGAAAAAACAGAATCCTGCCGGAGTCGAGTCAGGCTTAGCTTTCGGCAAAAGAGTTTGGAGTGATTTTTACTCCTAAGTTTCGCGTAAAATTTGTTCAAAAGTGGTCTCCACTGAACATTTTGAGGCGCACGGACGCTGGAATATGCTCAGTAAGTATGGGCCATGGTTCGGAAAGGTGGAGGTTGTGATGACTCCCTTGCCAAGACGAAGAGACTTCAGTAACGTCCTCTGTCGAACCCAGTGGATCTCAAAGTGGTCGATATCGACCCCCAGGGGTGAATTGGACCATCCAAGTGGTCGATAAATAGTCACAGGGTCGAATGGGGATCACTGAATGGCCAGGGGACTAGGTCACAATTCTTAGCCTATTTTTGGATTGTGTATTGTTTTATCATGCATTTCAAGCAAAAAGTGCTCAAATTTATTTTGACACATACTTTCCTTATATTAGTAACTGTTCGGCTAGGCCACGGGGTCTACAGAAAATTTTATACTTTAATTGGGGGTCAATGCACAGAAAAGTTTAAGAAACACTGGTCTAACCGAACATCGCTCAATTAAATGTTTCTTAAATTCCATCCACTCTTTCTTGCAGTCTTTGAGTCGCGTGTTTCAGCAGCATCAGCTGCAGTACACGAGTGTGGACGCAGTCAAAGCTACAGAAATCTCCGGAAGCGAACCTGTACCGACCGCTACGTTTGTCCAATGCGTACCTCCGCAGAGTAGCACCCCGTCAGTGAGTTGCACCCGTGCTGCCAGTCTCGTGGAGCTTGCCAATTCGCACATTCAGCGAGGCGACATTTTTCTGCCCGAAACTTGCCTGCTGTCACCGTAAGTGGGGCTTGAAGTTTGTTAATCGTTTACCTGAACTGTTCGGTAGCACTACCAAGATTTAGTGCATTTTGCAAACGTCATGTATGAATTCTGCTGAGAGATGAATGCTTTTCCCTAACACCTTGGGTCGTATGACACTATTGTTTATACCGTTAGGTAATAAGTAATGCAGCAGCATTCGCCCATAACGGCAGTTTCCTAAAAAGACACTTTTTCGCCGGTCCCGGCAGAATTCCTGTATTTTGCGTGCATTCGAGTTGGGCTACAGTATATCGTCACGTCGCATATAGCGACACTCTTTGTCGGTCCCCGCAGAATGTTTTGTTAATTTATAACGACAGTTGCAAGTTTTCTTTACAGTTTGAAATGTAAGCTTTATGACCGACGGCCAATCATTGAGCCTTGACAGGTTTGACGAGAGAATGGCATGAAGGATTGTGCCATCAGCAGCAATGGAGGCAAATCCTTACATGAGCTTTTTCTGTACAGTATTGGTGGGAATTGTTGCGACTGTAGTTGGTTTGATGGACAGTCGTGGTGGAGCAGTGCGTAAATTATTATCGAACTAAAGAAGCAGTTATGCCATTACGGAAAAAATCTTGACGTCATTGTTTCGCTCAATAGCGAAAATGGTACGAAGTGCTAAAACTTCAAAAAGATTTCGTTGTTCCAACAACGACATTGACTACAGTTTCGAAAAACAACGAGAAAATCATTATTTCTTTTTTCTTATCAGAGTATACGTGAAAACACGATACAGTAAGCGGCAATCCTAATCCAAGAACACTTTTAGCCCATGCCGCGGTTTGGCATTGAACTAAAAGCCGTTACTAAATAGGAACGATTTATTGTAGTACGGCTATAACGACGCTTTTTCTCCGGTCCCATGCAGTGACATTATAGGACAATTCTCCTGTAATTTGATCAGTGACCACACATGTTTGGGATAATAAGTCGGAATAGACAAGGTGTGGTTTCACTGTTCGTTTTTTAATTCATTTTAATCTTCTTGTCTTCCGACATACGCGGAACTACTTTTTCGGCTGTTGCAAAACTGACACCTGGTTTAACCGCTTATCAGATGAAAGTTTACAAAACCATTTCTGTTGCGTTCGTTACCTTTTCCAATCCGACCTTAAGCGTTCTTCAAATGAAAATGAGTGGCAGGGTTTTCTGTGAAACGACGCTTTTCCGATTTACTCGCCAGTTTCGCTGTACATGTCTAAAATTGTGCTCTCCGGAGATTCGGGACAGCTTGTCAGACAAACGTTCTTCAATAACTATTCCTTACAGCTTCACAAAAGATTTTCAGCGTTGCTTGTGGTGAACCCAAACTGTTTTGTTCAAAATAGAATTTTTCCCCGATACATTTTTTATTTATTTGGAAAGGCTTTGTTGATGGTGTGCGTAGACTGCGCTATTTTGTTCGCATGAACCATTGCATTGCGTTTGGTGAACACGCATAAAGCAAAATGTGCTTTGGTAAAAGTGTAATTAGGTATGATGAGTAATGATTTTGATTTGGCTCTCTTCTCACGCAGCAAGCCATCTTACGTCGTTTGCAGTTGCAACGCCACGTTTATTGTTTTGCTCGCTCTTGACAATCTGACATTGCGGAAGAAGCTTCTTTGTAATCCAAATGTTTTTTCTGGCTGTGGAACAAAGTTGTAGGTCAGGCCGGGCTTGGGCTTAAGTTTGGCAAAATGTTTTTGACCTGCATACAAAATTTTCCCAACGACGGACACTTTTGTCGCCAGTTACTGTTTAAGCAATCGAGTTAGTTAAACCTTCACTAAAAATCATTATTGTTGTGAATTATTTAGTCATGTTTACTTTGATACGCCACCAATACTCCGCAGTTGCGCAAATCTTGACTCACTCGGTAAATTTGGCTTTTGGGCCTAAATCGAGGCCTGTTTACAACTTTTTGGAAGATCCCGATCACGCATGAAAACCGTTGTTGGTTGTTGTAATATACCGTACATTTTATAGCTAAATCTTTTCTGGCAAGATAGATTTTCACAAGGTCTTCCTGTTTGAGAGGCTACCTTAATGTCATTTCGCAGAGGAATGACTGAATTTCACGTAAAACCGATAACGCAAAATGTTGAAGTGGTAGGGTAAAAAATCGCGGGGAACGTGTTCGCTGACCTAATACGTAACCTGCGACCAGACCATGTCCATCGTTGACTTTGTAGACGATCCATACGGTAGCATTTCCGCTACTCGCGGAACCAGGCCTTTACGACATGACTGCAAGAATGCAGTCACCATTGCTTATTTCAAAAACAACTTTTAGTTAACGATCAATTTGTGTTTTTCTGTTGAAATAACGTTGTAAACTTATTACGGCATTCGCATGGGTTATGAAAGAACAAGAGCAAGATCGCCATCCTGTTTTTGCCTTGTCTGTCAACTGCCTTGCGATGCTAACATGCGTGAAATTTAAGGGATTGAATTATCCTTGACACGATAAAAAGCTATATTGCCAAAAACACTCTGACGCATTATAACAACAACATGTCAAATGTGTGCGATTTTTTTCAAATTTTTTCATTGTACTGAACAAAAACTTAAGCTACATGTTGAGCTGGAGCTCTCAATTGAATTACAAATTTTGTTTCATGATTTAGATTCCACTGTTATAGGCGCTCATTTGAGTTGCATCTTGTAATATCCCACCAGCTTTTTTCTTGATTTCTTAAAGCCCCATGTTGGAAAATGTATTTTATTTATTGAGATAAAACACTGCGGGTGATTTTAGGGTTAGTGACAAAAACCTGCTTGATCGAGATATACGTTTTATGAAATTCATCTCTTGCCTGCAGGTTAAATTTGAAAAATTGAAAGAGTTTACTGAAACAAAAGCTTCTAAAGAATGTAATTTTGAACAAACTATTGCAAAGGAGATTCTGTGAAAAAAAAGCTGGAAACGGATTTTCAAACATTTTGAAATTGAAAACCTCGAACGAACCAATGCGTTTATTTTTTGCACACCTGATGATTTTGCTCACTCTTCTGCTCCTAACTAGAAATTTTGCTTTTTGCAGAGAGCAGAACCCTCCCAGCATGTGTCATTTCGATGAAGCTCTGAATGCAGACGCTTTGTCTGATGACGTTGTGACAACGTCACCTGCGGGGCATTATTGCGTAGACGTCACAGATGCCGAGCGCATGACTTTGTGGAATGAAACTACCAGCCCAGAAACCTTCTTGTGATACTGACGAATTACAATGTGATCGTTGCCAGGAAACGTCTGCTAATTCGTGGCTTCACTGTAGTTCCGGTGTTTTTAAGGGTGCGGCCGAGGCTTTTTGAGGTTCAAAGCATCGCGTTTTTACAGGCAAAGCCATAGTAACTCTCCCCAATTCAAGGTGACATGGCGACACTTCAAAACCATTTAAACAATGTGCTTCGTGGTATCGAAAGGAATGGATTTATAAACAGAAACATTCTAATCAAGAGCAGAACATTCTAACTAGCTTAAAAGTTGTGGTGCTATGACCAATCACCGCCCTGTGCTCTCACTTTTACAGTTTGTAGAAACGATGTTGTTGGTAAACCGATAAATGCTTCAGAATTTTTTTCGACGCCGCGTCGACCTGGTGTCAGATCTATCAGGTGTCAATGTTTGGCGTCTGTGAAAAGTATGAAATGTAGGAAGCTGAAGCGAACCATCGCGAAAGATTGTTAATTAAGCTATTGTTTTTAACTAATCTACACGCGCGACCCCATTGTCTGCAACCCTTTGAGTCCCGGAAGCGCCAAAATTTTGGCGCAGCGATTTTCCCCAACGCTTTCAACCATAACCGTCGCCAGAAAGTTTTCAATGGGGGGTCTTGACATTCTAAAAATTTACAAAAACTCCACTGATTCATGGTGTTTTACTTTGGAGGAGCTAAGCCCCCCGCGGCGACGGGACTGCTTTCAACCGTAACTTGCCAGCCAATTGAGCTAGAGAGCTGTGGAAAGCCTCAAAAGATTCGGTTAAACTAGTTAGTAGCACCTCTGATTGTACAATTTTTTGTAAGTTTTGAAGTTGATTGGGTGGTGACATATTAGGTTGGAGTATAGGTTCAGGCTTACTTGGCCAATGTTAACTGACCCTGGGATACAACCCACAAGGGGCAATTTTTTGTTTCTTTTCTTTAAATGAAACTGGGAAAAAATCCGGATCTTTAGTCTTTGATTGGCCTTCCAACGCTTGTGATTAGAAAGTTATGGCCTTAAAACGACAAACAAAGAAAATTAATCCCATAGTGAATTTATGATGAAAATCACGGCCAATGAAAACGATATCAACGACATACTGCAAACGTTTCGATAACTCCTTTGAACTACAGTGGTCTTACTGCAAGTTCTTAAGGTCAATTAGGAGAAAAGCGCTGTGAAAAATTTTCAGGGGGCTTAGCCCCACTGGAAAAATGTGTTGGACATAATTTAAAATTATTGGGCATAGTTTAAAAAATTTGGGTCCCTCCCAGAAATCCCTTCGCTCCCCCTGGTGTCCCAAGCTGGTTACGGATCTGCGGATATACCCGTATGTTTGTATTTTAACAACAACCGATAAATTCTTAGACAATTGGTTTCACGAGATTTTCGTGATTAATTTATTGTGAAATCATGACACAGTTTTGTTGCAAATATACATACATGCACTGTACGAGCGTATATGAAGAAAATCTTGCATGTTTAACATTTACTGCTTCTACAACCAGGGGTGGATATTACAGGAGGCGTTCGCGTCGGGGCCCCATTTGAGAGTTTCGCACTTTTTGTGCATTGTTTTGTTAAAAGCTTATGAACCACTCTAGAGCCACATTTAAATAAGCCCTGAAGCAAGTCATATGTTTTCCAAACACAGCGAAAATTACAGTATGTGCCAAAGGGCGTCCCTCAACAACTTTAATGTGCAAACAAAGAACAATTTAAAATCAAATGACTTCAAAAAATTGCCATGTGGAATGGACTTTCACGCAGAAGCAAAATCCCTGACAAAACAAAAAATTTAACTTTCAGCGAATGAAGTTTTGTATAGCGCGCGCAAAGATAGGGGCCCTTTGGCCACATACTATAGCCTACAGATAAAATCGTTTTTGTGCTCAAACATGGACATTTTTAAACTCCATTATTTTTTATCAGATTCAATTTTATTACTCACTACCGGGCTCTGCCCCTCTGAAATTTTCGAAAACATGTTTAGTTTTTAGGTAAGCTACAACAAGTCACAATTGCGAACCTGCTCACTACTGTCTTCAGAAGAAGCTCCTTTTAGGCACAGGTTTCTCAATAAATTTGAACTAACCATCCTATTCACAACAGGATAGTGCATCAGCGCAATTGATTGTGTAGGCCTAGTGCTAATAATGGAATGCATGCTGATTTGAAATGGTCTGTAGGCTACGTGAAGATTGTTTTTTTCACTGTAGTCAAGTCGCAGGAAAGCTTCAAATAGGTTATTTCAGGTGAGGCTAGTAACTGGTTGCTTCAAACCAGGCTGGTTGTGGTAGCCTATGTTAAAAGTTTACGTGCTAATTCTAAGCAGGCCCGTAACCAGATTGGGACAGCAGAAGGGGCGAAGATAATTCTGAGAGGGGCCGAAAGTTTTTTAACTATGTCCAGTACTTTTAAACTATGTGCAAAGTATTTTTGGTTAGGCGCCTGATTCTAACATAACCTCAGCTCTTAACTTCACAAACATTTAAGTGGTTGTTTAGTTGTATTGGTAACATGTTAACAAAACAGTGCATGCCGAAACCCGAATTGTGCACTTTTTTTGCTATTTTGAAGAAATTAGTGTCATTGCAAAATGTGAGCAACTTGCAAGTGTCCACTGTCCGGCTTCAAAACTTCATATATTTTTGGTGCTTTTGTATGTATATTACACTCTTGAATTTAGCTCATAAGTTTAAATGTTGTGGCTCTTCGGTAGATGGTGGCCTTGTGCGAGCGTGGCGGTTGGGCATTTGCTACTCGAGTCTTGGGTAGTAATAAAGGCAGTTTTCTTGTCTTTGCTGCTGCAAATTTATTGATTATTTCGTCAAAAAAAACTGATATATTTTAAATGTGTCACATGCAATAGCATAGGAAAAATCTAATGCCAGTGACACTTCTTGGAAGTTCTAGTAGGTTATAAATTTTGTAACCCGAGCATGTCCACGGAGATGTTCAATTTATAGGTCGAATTTTCAGTTCATAGGTCGAAACAGTTGCGGTTCTAAGGGGGTCTGGGTGGGCCATGCCCCAAAGATTTTTCCCTGACCGCCTGCTTGCCCCCCATCAGTTTTGTTCTTAACTTCACGTTAAAGTTCGTTTGATTGACATATAAAGCAGATAACTTTCAGCCAGCAAAATTTTAAACAATTTGAAGACTTTCTGACGATATTCACAAGCCTATATTGGTTTTGATAGGGCTAATCACAGCAAAGCAATCTTCTTAATAAAGGAAAATCACCACTGCAGGAGAGCAAGGCCTCCAAGAGCAATCTTTTTACGCGGAATAAAACCCATTTGGGGCCCCTGAGACTTGCAAACTTATTTTGAAATAAAAAAAAGTGCATCAAGCTTCTGAAGTGTTCGTTTATTGATCATATGAAACATTATGTCAAAACATACCGGAGTAATGTGGCAAATATTAACATTTTTAAACATGACTTTAAAATGTTTGCAGTAAAATCGTATTTTTAGAAAAAAATGCCGCAGTATCAGAATGAATGGAGTCGATCGAGATTGAATTAAACGCTGCTAGTGAAATGAGACTGCGCCCTCACTGAGTAACTGTATCCTTTGAATGAGCTTACTTATTATAACTAGAATGAAGGGACAGAACGAAATATTTTGTCAGCCGACTATTATTTCTATTTTTGACCGCGAGCCACAATAAAAAGCCACACGGGTCACAGGCCGGCGACCACTGCTTTAAACTGTAAGTGGTTAGTTTCTCCTGTATGTTTTCGAAATCTTCAGATTTCTGGGTATGTCCGCTAATCTTAAATCAAGGGCGGATCCAGCCCGCAAGGTTAGGGGGGGCGATATCAGTAATATTTGGTAGTCAAGTCTTAATACGAAGACTGTTTTCCGAATTATATTACGAATACTGTTTTCCAAATTGAACAAAATCAAGGTAAATAAAGTAACTTTCGTTGGTTTTAGGGAGGGCGATCGCCCCATTCGCCCCCCTCCTGGATCCGCCCCTGTCTTAAACTCACATTCGATTAGAGCCTGTAGCCTATCTGCTTACAGCGCAAATTTAACAATCAGTATCAATTAGGGTTGCCAGATGGCCGGTATTTCACCAGCCTGGCCGGTATTTTACTGCTAATTTAGCGGAGGCCGGTAAAAGGCCTGTATTTTCAAAATCAGTGCCCAAAGCCGGTATTTTGAAAATAAATAATTTGCCGTAACTTTAAAAAGAACTAAACGCCAAATTTCTCAAATTATAATGACTCTGGTAGTAAATCTTGTCAGAAAAGTTCCTTCAGCGAAGTTTATTTGCTGCTGTTAACGCAATCCTCGGTGCGACTGTCACATCACACACACACCGAAATGTAATGATCCACCCAAAATAGGGGCAAATTACTTAAAAAATAATCTCCTCTATTTTCGCTGTGCCGCTTAAGAATTACGACAGAGCTTAGATCTGACACTGTTGACAAAATGACCTGTATTTTTACAAAACGCATATGACAACCCTAGTATAAATGCACAGCACACCTTCGTGGTGCACTATAAACACTTGCGTCCTGCAGTGCAGTTACTTGTTAATTTTAAACTTTTTAGTTATCTTACAGATATGCGCAACATTCGAGGGCTACTGTTGTTAGATTGGATTTTATTGTGAACTGGCATGTTTCCACTCAAATGTCACTTGAAGTATCTCTTAGTTTGCAACTCTTGGTTTATTGGAGAGAGTTTTTGTTAAAGATTTGTTTGAAAATGAAAGACGTAAAGGAAAATTCAGTTCAATGGACAGGCTGGGACAGTAATCGTGAATGTCTTAAATTCGACAAAGTAGGCAAACATTCAAGTTCAACATAAATAATTACTGCTAATATTCATTATGGCATTACATCAGGAAAATGCACTGCCAGCAATTCACATTAAAATACATTACACTAACTTACCAAATCATCCAGGCAAAACCAGTTTTATCACCGGGATTTTCGCTAGATTATTCCGAGTTTGTTAGAACAAACACTCAAATGTTCCTTCACTCTCGGGCCCCTCCGTAGCTGTCGGGCCCCGAAAAAATGTTCCTACTGGACCCTCCTCTCATAGGCCCTGGAGGAGAGACATTTATGATGTCCCCACTACATTTTCCTTGGCCCCAGTTTTTTTAATTAATGTGTATCTACCATACTGCAGTAGAGCTAATACTGATGAATTTTTACCATACCTGGGTAAATTGAGTCAATTATGTGAGGAGCTGCAATGCCCTAATATTTGTTTTGTGGGGGACTTCAACACTGGAACCACAAATACATTTGGTGGTTTGTTCGAAGACTTTTGTATGGAAAATGATTTTATCATTTCTGATTATGCAATACTACCCCAGGACACATTCACATACATTAGTGATGCACACAACACAACTTCTTGGATAGACCGTTTTGTCTCATCCTTTTCAGTGCATCAAGCGATGCTCAATATGGATGTGCTAACCGAGTGCATAATTTCTGATCATCGGGCTGTGGCAGTCAGCATTCAGTGCTCCCACCTTCCTGAATTTGACGACGAGGTGATGGAGCCCCAGCCAAGTCGAATTGACTGGCTTAAGGTTACGGCCCAGGAAAGAGAGGACTACTACCATAAAAGCAAAAACCTACTTGATCAACAGCAAGTGCCCAAAGAGGTTAGGCACTGCCAGAACTTTAATTGTACAGATGAGAAACATCTGGAAGAAATAGAAATTTTTTATGCAGAGCTTACCAGTGCTCTGCTTGTTGCTGCATCCTCTGCAATTAAACCAACAGGTAAAAAGAATGAAGGTAAATTTAACATTCCTGGCTGGAACTCAGT
>Ga0210059_1011971_pt1 | contig 13190 bp, 7 predicted proteins | sample Ectturendosymbi2_FD_188042 | JGI IMG/M metagenome (GOLD analysis project Ga0210059, IMG submission 188042) | Ecteinascidia turbinata endosymbiont from Florida, USA - Sample 2 (SPAdes) (version 2) | ecosystem: Host-associated > Tunicates > Ascidians > Unclassified | place: Key West, Florida...
CTCCTAACGAAAAAATAACTCCAGCAGTGCTTTTCCTTCTGATGCCTAATAGACACTTCCTTGTTAAATTTTGGAAATGCCAAAAGGCTGTGTCTATTTTGCCTCATGAGGCAAAAGCACTGCTGGATCTATTTTGCCTTCAACCAATCGTATTTGGCTAAAGGCAAAATAGCTACTGTAGTTATGTTGCCTCATGAGGCAAAATAGAAATCTATGATTTTATATTTGCGGATCAGGACTGGATCGGACTGACGATTTTCAAAAATTTTATCAGATCAGGACTGGACTCGGACTGAAAAATTTCACAGTCCGCTCATCTCTGGTAGTTACTACATATGCTTTGTCTTTTCGTTGCATTCCGGTATCTGATGCAGTTGTAAAATCAGTAGTCAGTCATATTCCTTCTCTGTTCAAGATGTGGAAAAGTTGTGATTTTAAATGTGTTTAATTTAAGACAGGTATCAATGCTGTGTCATTTTGCCTGTTTTTTAAGCTGTGTTCTGGGGGTGTTTGCAACAGCAGCCCAGTGGCAACTCCGGCACACGGGCGTCTTCGATTATGATTTATATCGGAGAACGGGAGCTTGCTTGCTTTGTATATTTGTGCCACCACCGACGGTCCCACTTCACTAAGTTGTTAACTCGGGCTCTTTTATTTGGGCCTTGTCACTGTTCATATATTTTCGTTCCACATCTGCCCTTTAGCGTTCATGTTGCAGGTGACCTGAATAAAACAATATTATTCGTAGTAGACTTCGTTCGCTCGCGCTTTACTTAGGCTCATCTGTTGGAGTCCTTGCTGCCCTATGCAACTAAGTATTGTTTAAAACATAAGTCATATCGGATTGAATGTTTTTTGAATCAGTGGATTTGCATAGAACATTGGATTTGAAGTCCAATCGAAGAGACAATTCCCATTTCCAGGATAATACCAAACGAACGAAAAGGTTTAATATGAATGAGCCTAGTAAGCGATGGATTACTGGCGTTATAATTGCTCTGTGACGTACGTTACTTAACACTGGAGAAGTTATCACGAGAAATTCTCATTTACTGTTTCGTAAATAACGTCACAGAGCAACGATAATGCCTGCCAGAATGAAAGCAAATGGAAATTTTAGTAACGCAACCCTCGAACGGTTTTATTCAGTCAGAATAAATCGGACGAGCCCGAGTGATGCTGTTGACCTGGGTCGCCTCTGCAACAGCTTATTTGAATTTCAGGTGGTTCACCGATACGTTTTCACAGTGGTGTAATTTTGTTTAAAATAGTGCAATTTATACCTTCATATGGTGTGTTGGTAATGACGTCATGTTTCAATCCTTGTGACGTCACAGTTGCCAATTCAAACCGCCAAAATTCTCTATAGTTTTTATGTCGTGCACTTGTGCCCCCCACTTTGAAAAAGTTTCTGCCACCCATGCTTAGAATATAAAATGGTACCCAACAAAATTCTTAACTAAAAGCTCATCTTTCGACTTATTGAAATCGTAAATCGAATGAGTCATTGAGTTTAGCGTGAGCAAGCTTAGAGTTACTTGAACGACATGTTAACAGAACTAAGACGTCCTTGATACTGTTTAATTCTTGTTATCAGTTACCGTTTCAAGTAACTCGATATCTGCCGGCTTGACGTCACGCGCCATCACTATCGGCGTGTATCCAGCTGAGTCATGTGACTACGTATGCTTCCCGTCACTATCGAAACAGCCCTTTGCTTTTTTCATTTTTTACAGCGCTTTTTGTCCTGAATGACCAATAAGAACCTGCAGCATGATCACTGCAGTTCAATTTGCAATGCACTGAGGATGATAACAGGAGTTATGGAAACGCTTGCAATATGTCGTTTGTATTGTTTTCTTTGACCGTGATTTTCATTATATGCCGGCTTTTCTTTTTATTGTTGCGTTTATTCTGTTTCAAGTCATTATCAAGAATTGTACCAAATAATGGCGATTCACATAAATGTAGTATGTACATGTCCAAACTTGCATCTTGGAAGTAAATAGTACCAGAGTTGGTATCAAACTACCACTTGACATTGCGTAAGATCTTCGCTCTTACACGCAACGCGCTATTCTTGAAACATGCATCGCAGTAATAAGGAACACACAAATACATGAAAACACACGAGGATATACACGTGGCGTATATACCAACACTGGCAGTCGCAGTCTTGCCTTATAACACCATGATTTGTTATTCTAAGCTAAATTCTAGTTACTTTCACCACTATTGAGAGACTTGACACTACTTAACAACTTCACAACTTCCTTCGGGGCTGTCTGCAGGACCGATGTTCAAATGACGTGGATACCACATGCGCATCGGAAACCGAAATAAGACAAGCGAATGGAATTCTTTAATTTTTAGACCTTGGAGTACTTACTTGTTATGAGTGTCGGCCAGACCACACGCCAAAGAGTCAACCACTTTTATGTCAACGAAACAATTTCAATGAGTGATCATGGAGCACCTACCTATTAGTTCCAATTGGCGATGGTATCTTTTCCAATGTAGCCTATTGTGCATTGTTCACATATTGCACTTTTTTACCGACTTAGGGATTGGGGGCCCCTGCCTGTAGCCCAGTCAGCACCCCCTTAATCCGCCACTGTTGGATTCCGAAGATGGAGGGCGGCAGAATCGCCGAAATCCAGAGTCGGCTAGTTATGCTGCTACGCCACTGCAGGGCAACTGTAAATGAATACCTCCAGACTTGGAAGCTAAAGCTCAGCACTTCAGAAACGGTGTTGGCAGCCTTCCGCCTTAATTACAAGGAAGTTAAACGTGAACTGAAAGTCTCAACTTCAATAACAAGACCCTCCCCTTCTGCTCTGAGCGTAAATACCTCGGAATAACGTTGGACAGGTCGCCCATGTACCGCCGACATCTTGAGTCACTTCGCAAGAAGCTGACATCACGCGTCGCGCTCTTGAGACGGCTTGCTGGCTCCGGTTGCGGTGCTAGAGCAACAATTCTGCGAACAGCCACCCGAGCCTTGGTGTTGTTGCGATCGGAAAGCCCGAGCGGCAAGAGCGCAAAGCTTTGCACTGTGGCAGCAAGCAACAATAAAGATTACACGCCGCGATCACTCTGTTGTTGCTTGATCGCGCCACGCATATACAGTGTTTTTCTTTGCGCACATTCCGTTCGCGGTGAACTGCGCAATCCAGCGCAACGCCAGCAGAGTGGTTGCAACAGTGCATTCAACCGCAAAGTACTGCACTCCTGTCTGGTGCCGCCGTGCTCATACCCGCCTTATCGACGCAGCCATCAATGACGCCTTGCAAATTATGACTGCGACCTACATCAGCGGACAGCCTTGTCATTCTCGCAGGCATCCAGCCTGCTGAGCTTCGTCGCAAAGGAGCCACACTCTCTCTAGCACGCCGTGCCATGGAGCCTGGACATCTGCTCCAATCAACGCCCATGCTGCAGAACCCGGGGGCTAGGGCAGTGCCGGAATAAGGTGGCACGGGGCCCATAGCATATTAACAGCGCCGGGCCTTAATGTTTAAAATACACTCAAACAAGTGAACAGCTGTTAAATCATGAATTCTATGGGCACACATGTGACTACAATTAGGCATACTGAAGTTTGTGTATACGGAAACCTGGCCCTAAACAGCAGATGGGGGACTTCATGAGCTACATACTTTTTTCCAAAAACGTATATACGTATGTTTTTACCAAGAAGAAATTATTTACTGCTCACAAGTGCAGTACGGAAACAGTAATTAATGCTTCCAGACTCATCAACAAATTCGATCATGGCTATATTTATTTAAGTGTCGAGATCCATTGTCAAAAGCAGCAAACCTACTGCATAAGATTGCATTTTCTATATTTTGCCATAGCGAATTTATTTACGATACTGGTACAGTAGTACCTATTTCACATAGAAGCTCATGCTCTATACTGTTTAGAATCAGGCTGTTTAGTTTGTTTTTATCAAAGTGCTCCTATGTTCATTCTGCCATAATGAGTTTAGAAAATGACCGTTCTCCACTGCAGTTGGTCACCATGAGTGTTAAATAAATGCGTAAATCTTTTCCCACATTTGTAAAAGAAAACTCCAAGAACACTACCCGTGGCTAGTGAATAGATGCCAAATTCAGGGTTGCCAATGAGATTTTTTGAAACACCCCATAAAAACGCACCAAAAATCAGATCTGAACATAAAATCCGAGGTAGTCACCACATTTGGTGAATTTGTTACTTTTTTTGCTATCTACCGTATCTAGGCATCTGTAAGTCACAAAACGTGTTAGTGAACAGCAGCGCAGCCAGCCCAAAAAGGCTAGCAACAGTATTTTGTTTTGGAAACCCCTCTAAAAGCACAGAACGACACGATATGCTTACCGCCCCTCCGGCTATAGCCCCTGTGCTGGCAGGGGTATACCCCTGTGCTAGTGAATACTTCCTGTAACTTTTCTAATGAACTTTTGTGTCTGCCAGAATTATTATATCGCAGTAACAGGGACTTGTTTGCATTTCTGGCGGTGACCTGGCAGCATTTGATATAATTAAATCTTCATTCCCAGTGTCCGTCTATAGCTAACCTTTGATATCTGTATCTTTGAACCACTCTACCTTGAAAGTGCTGCGTGTACCACTTAATCTTTTTCTCTAGGTTTGCTTCATTAGTATTTCTGTCACTTGAACTCATTCCACCTAGCTAATATTTACAGCTTATACGATGTCAGTTGCTTGTTCATCAGCTATGTTGAAAATTAAGGTACATTGATAAAACAAGGTAAAAAAGATGAAACCAGAAGTAAGAAGTACAAATACAACATACCCTATCTTAACTCACCGCTACGCATTAAATTCTAAAAACTCCAGATCTTCAGAAGAAAAACCCAGAAACACAGAAAGACATTCGAAAATCCAGGTCTGGGGCAAAAACCCAGGTTTGGCAACACTGCCCAAAATGTAGGAAAAACGTAAAAGTAGGAAAAACGCAACACAACTTATAGAACAGGTCAATATGCAGCAATAATATATTTTCAAACTGCCATTCATAACAGTACAATCAAGCAATATATTGGAAATTGCTGCAATAACCAGGGATGGATTGATATTAGGAGAGGCGAAAGAAATGGTCGTCTCGGGCCCCCTTTTCAGCGTTTCCCACTAAGTTTTTGCATTGCTTATTAATCACTCTGGAGCCACATTTATTAAGCTCTGAAGCAAGTCATAAGTGCCAAATACATATCCTCAATTACTTTTATGTGTACGTAAAGAACAATTTAAAATAAAATGACTTCCAACAATTACCAAGTGAAATGGACTTTACGCAGAAACAAATTCCCATACAAAATGAAAAATTAAACTTGCTTTCAGTGAATAAAGTTTCTGTGTAGCATCTGCAAACGTAGGTGTACGGGAAGGCATTTTACTGGGGGGGCGAAAAAAATTTGCCCTGAAGATAATAATTTGCCCTGAAAGTAACAATTTGCCCTAAAATAAGCTAATTGCCCTGAAACTAACTTTTTAGTTTAATCCGATCGGGGCCTGAAACCCTATGTAAATCTGTTCTATACAGTTGAATTCGTTTATAACAGCTTCCTCTGTAACGTCAACTCGCCCATAATGTTACATTTTGTTTGGTCGCGATGCCATCTTTTATATGCATTTCAATTCGCTTATAATGTCAATTCGGCAATAACGTTCTTTATGCAATTCTCTAGAGGTGCCGTTATAGGCAAATTCTGTAGTTACCTTGCTTGTCAACTCATGGGGTTGAAGTTCTTTGGGTGTTGTGCTCTCCCAGACAAGAAATTTTACGGTAATTGCTTTTACTGATACAAATATGTACGCGACGTCGATGATGCAACGCAATGTTTTAAAAGCGACGGTTCCGGATCGCATGGTCTGACTCCCTAAACCTGCTTATGTTATCGCTGCTGTGCGCTTGAGCAAGGCACTTAAAGACGCGCACTCAAAGGAGCCAAGCAATCTGCACGCCCGTGCTGCCCGCTTCTAAACTCCTGTTAATCAAAAAATCTGTCATCTTTACACCCTTCACCTCTTCCCAACGAAAACGAACAAAGAAAGGGTTACTGAATTCTTATATCAAGCTGTTGAATTATCGAAATCCGATTGTTCGTTTTTTACAGAAAACTAGGGCTTGGTCCAGATCAAAGTCACTATAAGCAACCACGACGTTGGTCCTGATTACAAACTACACTAGCCCAAATTACACAGATCGCCCCCAAGTGAATACACACTGTATTGAACATTTTTTAACCGTTCACGATTTTTCAGAAACTTGCACTTGCCCGAAAAACAGAGTTTCCCTGAAAATTTTGACTTCAGTGAATATACTGTACTTTTTACATTCAGGGATTTTTAACAACTTGCGCTTGCCCTGATAAACAGTGTGCCCTGAAAATTTTCACTGTATTGAATGTATTTTTTACTATTCAGGATTTCTGAGCAACGCCGCTTGCCCTGAAAAACAGAGTTGCCCAGAAATGTTTCACTGCAGTGAATATACATTTAATCATTCAGGATTTTTGAGCAACTTGCCTTGCCCTGAAAAAAAGAGGGGGCTCTGAATTCACAGTGCTGAAAATATATTTTATCATTCAGGATTTTTTAGCAATTTGCGCTTGCCCTGAAAAACAGAGTTGCCCTGCAATTTTCACTGTATTGAATATACTTTTTACATTCAAGAGTTTTGAGGAACTCGCGCTTGCCCTGAAAAACAGAGTTGTCCTGAATTCACTGTATTGAACATACATTTTATCATTCAGGATTTTTGAGCAACTCCCACTTGCCCTGAAAAACAGAGGTGCCTAGAAATTTTTCACTGTATGTAATATACTTTTTAAATTCAGGATTTTTGAGCAACTAGCGCTTGCCCTGCAAAACAGAGGGTGCCCTGGAATTGTTCACTGTATTGAATATACTTTTTACATTCAGGAGTTTTGAGCAACTTGCGGTAGCCCTGAAAAACAGAGTGTCCCCTGAAATTTTTCACTGTAGTGAAATTGTATTTTTTATCATTCAGGACTTTTGATTAACTTGCACTTGCCCTGAAAAACAGAGTTGTCCTGAATTCGCTGTATTGAATATACTTTTTGCATTCAGGGTTTTTGAGTAACTTGCGCTTACCCTGAAAAGCAAAGTTGCCCTGAAAATTTTCACTATTTTGAATATACTTTTTACATTTCGGATTTTTGAGCAACTAGTGCTTGCCCTGAAAAACAGAGGGTGCCCTGAAAATTTTCACTGTATTGAATATATATTTTATCATTCAGGATTTTTGAGCAACTTGCGCTTGCCCTGAAAAACAGTTGCCCTGAAAATTTTCACTGTACTGAATATACTTTCCACATTCAGGATTTGTGAGTAACTTGCGCTTGCCCTGAAAAACAGTTGCCCTGGAATTTTTCACTGTATTGAAATATATTTTATCATTCAGGATTTTTGAGCAAATCGCGCTTGCCCTGAAGAACAGAGTTGCCCTGCAATTTTTCACTGTATTGAATATACTTTTTACATTCAGGGTTTTTGAGTAACTTGCGCTTGCCCTGAAAAACAGAGTTTCCCTGTACTGTAGTCCCGGTCTGATGAACCAATGTAGTGTTTCCCGTCGTAGGAACCGATGTTAAGGTCTGGGGTGTTAGTTACCCAGCATAGGGGTTGCTTGCGAGGAATGCTTTCGGTGCATGCAGAGATGCTGGTTTCCCCAAACGCTACCAACGAGGCAGCCTATTCGTTGTATGAGTATTGTTCTAACTCCCGACTAAAACTGCCTGACATTTCAAGTTGCGAAGCCAAAGCAAGGCGTTTGGCTCTCACCTCTTTGATAGTTCGTTTCACAGATTTCCTGGTGCACAAATCTTTTACAAAAGGCTTCTGATTAGCAGCAGCAGAAATAGCTTTATGATGGCGCGACAGCAGAAACAGCCAACGTGGTCCGTGCGCTAGCGATACAAAAACTCGACTCACTGAAAACGTGATGTCCACGCCAATAGACCAAACTTCAAATGCAATGCGTATCGAGGTCACTTCGCAAACGTAGTGGAGCGCGCACAAACGGATTCCCTTGACGCTGATGACAAGTAATGCGAAAAGTTAAATCCACTATACCTGGAATTTTTCACTTAATTTAAATATTTTTTCATCATTCAGGATTTTTGAGCAAGTAGCGCTTGCCCTGAAAACAAAGTTTGTCCTGAAATTTTTCAAGGGCGGGGGGCGGCTGCCCCCCCGACCCCTCGCACGCCTATGTCTGCAAATATAGGGAACCCTCTAGGCGCCTCGGGCGCCTAATTCTAATAACCACATTCGCATGGCGAAATATATACTCTGTGAGATCTTAATGTGCCTGATTCTTTGCTGAGAAAGGATCTCTTTCCATAGACAATGTTAATAAAGAACACGTTTAACACAAAAGACCGCGGGGCCCCCAAAAGCGCGGGATCCATAGCAATTGCTACATTTGTTACTATTGTTAATTCGGCACTGGGCTAGAGTCCAAACATATAAATGAGAAAAACCTGTTCGTTTTGAAGTTCTCTCGTTTTCCTGTTTTGTCGTCGACTTCATTCTAAGGAGCTTTCTATTCACACACATTGAAATTTTCGTCTTGACGACTAAGAAATATTTCTTGCATCGTGCTTTATTGTTCCTATTATAAGTTATATAACTGTATTTTCGCTGCAGCAAATGAGCCAGTGAACTTCATAACGTCAATAGCTCAAGGCCAAGCAGCCTTGCAAAATATTACCACCGGTCAGAACTTTCTGTTTTGATCACTTCACAGTTAAAAATCAAATTGATACCAGGACAAAAACACAGCAATTCGAAGGCAGACTATCTGCAGAGACTCCCTTGTTCGAATTGTGCATTATTGGAAGAGGAGTATAATGTACATAGTGTTGGAACCTCTCCGTTGGCGATGCTCTGAATGTGCGGTTCAACACGAACGGAATGTGCGCGAAGAACAACACCACATATATATATATTGGGCGAACAAGCAGTAATAGAGTGATCATGGCATGTGGACTCTATTGTTGCTTGCTGCCACAGTGCGAAGCTTTGCGCACATGCCGCTCGGGCATTCTGATTGCAACACTAGCAAGTGTTTTTAAGGTTCTGCAAAGCTTTTATACAGGTAGGCTTGCCGGAAAGTTTTACGTCACAGATCATTCGTCAAGCTCAATGTCTTCATGTCACAAAGCTTTCGCTGTGTTTCGCACAAGACCGTTGCGTTCAAAACAACATCTCAAAATCTGCACTGCACAGATTGGTTTGCATAATTGCAACACTTTTAAGAACAAAGTTTAACAAATTCCAATAAATTATTACATATTGTGACACTGTGTCAAAATACTCACCATTCCATCGAGTGCAAATGCACGGCGCCTCAAATCGAGACACCCATTTGTACCCGCCGCACAACAACTCATCAGTTCCTCTGACAATAACATATGTGCAGCGCCCTGAGCGGATAACCAATGGAATGTGGAGTGGACTGTCAAGCCTACAATACTCCACATTTTCATCCCCAACATCAGCACCCATCCCCCCGGAGCGTTCCTCCCAAGAAGAGCCTGGATCCGACTTGACCGCCTTGGCTCTGGTATCGGGCGTTTCCGCTCGCGTTTGTACAAATGAGGTAAGGCCTCCTCTGCAGCCTGTGAGTGTGGCGCAGATAAACAAACCGTCGACCATGCTATCCTTCAGTGTCCAATCCATCGACCTCCTCATGGACTGCAAGGCCTGACGGTTCTGGACGATGAGACAATTGAATCGCTGCTCAACACCTGCCCCAAGATCTAGTGCGGCCAAGAAGTGGTCGGAACAACTGGCTCAAAAGAAAAAGAAGAATTATATTATTGAACACAGTGATGTTGCTGATGGGTTTATCACTTCAAAAAACAGATTCAACACGATTTTTCATAATTAAACCTATAGACACCCAGGTCCACTAAAAAGGCAGATGTGGGTCGAAAAAAACGCGATCATCTGTGTGCATAGTCATGCGGTTTCACCTGTACATTTTCTTCTCCATGTTCTGCATTCATTCGTTTTTTTGTTTTATGTTTTTGTTTTTCTTTTCATTATGTTTATTTGATGTCCAACTGTTGTTTCTCAACACTTGTCAAAAAATGATAAACGGGATTGGTTGACTAGATGACCGCCACGATCTTTCGCCAATCCTATATGACTCAGCGCCCCTCTTTGTTTATACTGATCAACTATTGTGCCATTGTGTTTTCATTTGCTCTAATGTTCGCTAGAGTAATTGTTGGTTTACTGCATACTATGGCTTTTATGGTGCTTCTGCTTGTTGGCTGAGTCATATGAAACAATAAACCATTGACCATTTACCATTGATGGGAGTCACATGCGGAAAAACACCTACTGTACAAGCGTAACTTAAACGTTTGTAGATTTATTGCCGTGTCATTGTTACGCAAAACACCAACAATAGAACATCCCCTAGCATGTGCAAAGCCTCGCACTGTGGCTGCAAGCAACAATAGAGTTCACATGGCAAGATCACTCTATTATTGCTTGTTCGCGCCACATACATATATTTTTGTTCTTCGCGTGCAAGCCGTTCGTGGTGAATCACACAATCAACGCAACACCACCGGAGAGGCTGCAACAACATCCCCTCCTTTTTACAACGAACCGCACCGATCGCACATTCTTTCTGTGAAGGCTGATCTCAGCACGACCTTCACATCCGGATCACAGCACCATTTTGTTTCGATCGGAAATCCCGAGCGGCATATGCGCAAAGCTTCGTACTGTGGCTGCAAGCAACAATAGAGTTCACATGCCATGATCACTATATTATTGCTTGTTCGCGCTACATACATATATTTTTGTTCTTCGCGCGCATCCTGTTCGCGGTGAATCACACAATCAACGCAACACCACCGGAGAGGTTGCAACAGAACAATGACATCATAACCCATGATTAGAAAGGACGTGGTACACGAAAAGCGGAAGTGCTAAATAGCCTTATAATAAATACTACGGCCAAAGCAAACGATACAACTGACATCTTGCAAACGTTTCGATAACAACTGTTATCATCTTCAGAAAGGACGTGGCTTTTGATTTTCTTTCTGCTTTGGAGACGCCAGTACTTCGATAAACAAACTTTTATCAGGCTCTACTGGCGGTAAAAACATAAAAAACACGTTAAAAACTTGCCAACGTTTCGACAGTTGATACAACTATCTTCATCAGGGCTAAAAAAACGAAATGCTGTGAGATGCGAGCACGAATGTTATAAAATGTGTGCGCTCTGCGCTCTAGTTATAAAATGTGTGCGCTCTCTAGTACCGTGCTGCAGAGATGAGCATTGGACAGGACTTGGATTGGACCCGGACAACAAATCACTTCAAAATTTAGGATCCGGACCGGATTTGGACTGAAATATTCGAAAATAAATGCTGCATTTTTGTTGTGAAAAGACTGCATTTTCAAAATTTTCTGGACTTTATTTGGACTTCAACATTACATTTGAAAAAAATTTTGGACTGCGGTTGAACTTGGACCGAGTTTTTAGAAAGCTGGACTGGATCTGGATTGCACAATATGACAGTCCGCTCATCTCTGCCGTGCTAATTAGAACCCGGGAGGCGGGGAACGCTGATCAAAAAGTAAGACAGTGAAAACAACAGAATGATGAACCATGTTGTGGACAGAACGAAAGAAAATTTAGAAAATTATAATGTACACTATTGTAACATGAACCGGTCGATGTCGGGGAACAAGGCCGATCGCTTTTTTTCCTTCGTTCTGTCCACGACATGGTTCATCATTCTGTTGTTTTCACTGTCTTATCTTTTAATCAGCGTTCCCCGAGTTCTTATCAGCACGGTACCACCTAGAGCGCACACATTTTACAACATCCATGCGCGTATCTCAGGGCATTTTGTTTTTAGCCCTGATGAAGATAGTTGTATAAATTATGGAAACGTTGGCATGTTTTTATGGCTTTTGATTGTTTTTACAACGTTCACGAACCGTGACGAGCAGTATCACGGTTTGTGAATTGCAATAAAGCCGCAGACGAGGACTTTGCTGTGAAGGCCACGATTACGACCGAGGTAAAGTGAGCCCGACTTCTCCAGCCGCACTTTTCTCAATGGATGCAAGATTCGTGCGTAAAATTGAAAAGTCTCAAAAAGGCTTAAATTGAGGTGATACGACAAAATAAACGCAATAAAATTAAAGAAAAAGTTCTGAACATAACATCCAAAGAAAAAAACTTGCAAATATGTTGTACCAAGCTCATACGAATTGTTCAAAACAAGCAAGTTTTTGAAAATTACCGATAATTCAACGAAAAATTACAATACTTTCCGAGGGTGTTATGACGACAAATCTTATATCAAAATCTTCGGAATTTGTCCAAATATTGATCTGTAAACAAATCACGGGAGTTATTTTTGTTTAAACGAAATGAGATGAAAAGTCGCAAAGGTACCCTTACACTAAAAATGCCATTCGCTGCCAGATTCTCGTGTTGCGCGACCATCGATTTCAATTCAATATCAATATACTTTCCTAGGCGGTAATGATGATAAATTTTATATCAAAATATTTGGAATTTTTAGAAATATTGATCTGTGAACAAATCGCGGGGGTTATTTTTGTTTAAACGAAATGAGATGAAAATTCACAAAGGTACTCTAACACCAAAAATGCCGTTCGCTGCCAGATTCTCGTGTTGCGCTACTATCGAATTCAATTCAATATTAATATACTTTCCGAGGGGATTATGATGATAAATTTTGTATCAAAATCTTTGGAATTTATCGAACTATTGACCTGTGAACAAATCGCGGGGGTTATATTTGTTTAAACGAAATGAGATGAAAAGTCGCAAAAGTACTCAAAAAAATGCCTTTCGGTGCCAGATTCTTCGCTGCCTGACGAAACCGCGCTTTCCAATTGCTTTCCTTGCAAGTTGATGCAGGAACTGTGGAACCATCGTTTGCAGCTATCACAACCCAACTGAAAAGATTAGGCAATAGTTAGTTAATTACTAGCAATGTTGTAAGTTCAGTCTGAAGTGGCTCCGGTCAATTTACTTCAGTTCTGAAACTTACTATAGCCTATTCATGTGACCAGATTACAAACCGTAATCATAATTCATTTTGTAGTATAAGCCTACACAAACGAAATTCTTACCCATTCTCCAG
>Ga0210059_1011972_pt1 | contig 13190 bp, 10 predicted proteins | sample Ectturendosymbi2_FD_188042 | JGI IMG/M metagenome (GOLD analysis project Ga0210059, IMG submission 188042) | Ecteinascidia turbinata endosymbiont from Florida, USA - Sample 2 (SPAdes) (version 2) | ecosystem: Host-associated > Tunicates > Ascidians > Unclassified | place: Key West, Florida...
GCACTGTTGACAAAATGACCGGTATTTTTATAAAGCGCATCTAGCAACCCTAGTGTGCGCTAATGCAGCTTCACACCTGTGCTTGCAATATGTAGATCATTTCAAACTTCCCCATTTGGCAGTTCAGGCGGATTCTGTCCCGTCGCCACGGGGATACTTGGTAGGCTTCGCCCCTACAGACTAAGTCCCAAGCCCCACAAATTAAAATATGAAACACTATAAATGAGTGGAGATTTTAACAAATTTCAGTATCAACCCTCACTGCACAAACGTAAAGCCTCCCTAGTGAACACGTTCTGGCGACGGTTCTGGGCGGATTGATCATAACGGCTCACACAAACGCGTATATGTTTTGTCCCCCAGTAGTTGTACATATAAGAGACACATAAATACTGTTAAAACGCAAGTTTTCTTGAGTATTTTATACGCATTTTTAATTCTTGTGGAGGCTAGTTCAGAAAGTTTCAAACTGTCAACCCTGGGTGTCCACCATCCCAGCCGGCAGCCACATACCTTCTCTGCTCGACTGCTATTCGACGAGACATTCGCGCAGCCGTTTTTCAAATTTGTGAATTGCCCCATTGTAGCGTTGAGTGTGTTTTGCTGCACTCTTTGAATGCGCAGCCTTATATTTTTGCAGATGTGAACTGCTCTGATGTAGCACTGAGTATGTTCTATTACCCTTTTTTAACGCGTTGCCGGATATTTTTGCAGTTATGAACTGGTTTATCTTAGCGTTGAGTGCTGTGTTTTGCTCTGGTCTCCACACTTGAAGCGCTAATTAATTTATGTGTATTACAGTGACACATGGTAGGCTACAATAACGAGTAAGGAGAATGCGTGTAGAATAATATGCACGCTGTGTCAACAAACGTCGCCAAACATCAACATGACATCATATTGTGACGTCACAAACAGCGTATATCCAATTACATTGACCATCATACTCCTCTCCACTGCTAAATACTAGAATCTGTTGGGGGCATACAATCAAGGAGTCGTCCCGGGCATCACCAGACCTCTTCACGCCACTGACCGAACCTCATTAAAATAGATGTCCTTTGCTGCATTTGGAACAATTTGTTTCACCGAGATTTACTATAACAATGTGAAAAATTACCGACAACCAACGGAAATATTCAAGAACATCTTTATAATTTTTCCAGTTTTGCACGACTTCTTCGAAAATAATCATATGTTCAAAATCAGAATAAGGCGTAGCTTCTTTCCTAGCTAATGATCCCATTCCAACAAGTGCATGTCGACTAGGAGGTTCTCCAACAACAGAAATGCAATACTCCATGGCGATTTTCATGGTATTTGAATACCAGTTGTAGATTTCTTGCTGTGACATTTCCACTGGGGAAATTATTTCCTGCTTTTTTTCAATTCCAAAATCAACCAGAAAATCTTCGTTTAATCGTTTTTTTAACTTTTCTCTGAGATCATGTATCATGTTTTTGAAAACAACAGTCTTTTCGCTGATATTTGCTTTGGCATTTTTTGCATTAGTGAGCAGACGAACATGTGAAATCAATTATTTGATATCTTTTTCTATTTCCAACACATTTTCAGGTTTTCTCACCAACGCTGCATTATAAAGAATTGCACTTTTTATCAAAGATAGTTTTCCTGGACTTTTTTGCGGTATATTTTACCTAAATTGTGAAGTATACTTGCACTTTCCTGAATGTCATATTCTTGTTTGTTTTGGTCACATACTCTCATAAGTTTTTGTGACAGTAAAACTTCAAGCACATCAATCATGTTGGTAGCATGATTAAATTTCTTTTTTGTTCCGATTAGCATTTGAAACAGATCACATCTGGCAAAAGAAAATTTTACATTTTGTTCCGCTTGAAGTTGATCGCTTTTTGCCATTGTTGAAACATTTGCAAATTACAGGAAATTTTGTGTTTCAAGTTTTTCGTCTACTTTCTAATTATTGTTTATGTTTAAATATCTAAAAACACATGTAAATACTAAACTCAACATGAAACGTTCTGAAAAGATTTCAGCAAGTAAATATTATTTGTTTTATTTTATTTTAAGTGTTAGCTGAGAAAGCGTTGGCAAGCGACGTAATGTTTGTCCGGATTTTCAGAAATTTTGTAAATTGGCAAGCAAACCCTGGCCTGCACACTTGGAAATCTGGCATGATGCACCACTGAGTTCGCTGAAGTAGAATGCTGAGAACGTTAACCATTTCCTTTTCTTTTTTTATTATTTTTTTCAAGTTGTAAACTCTTTCCCGTTTGTTGATAGTGGACATATGTTTAACAAATCAGATATTTATGCGGACCTCACGTTGGTTGGAAAATGGGGACTCTACGCTTATGACATCTTGGTTTCGTAGGCAGTACAGTTACTTTGATCTGCTCTTTTCCACGGAAAGTTCCCCGGATGTGTATCAAACCAATCACATTTTAAAAAGCAATGAAAAGTACCGATCCTGTTAACAATGAAATAGAGTAGAAAAGTTTTAGTGATGACTGACTCCATTTTGGTTGCAGTAGAGGGATTTTGGTTTAGTCTTATTAAGCGCATTTAACCTAATTGCTTTTATCCTGAAAAATGTAACAGAAAGAAACAAAAACACCATGACGTTTCTTCTTTATTGGCAAAAGTTGTTAAACGCTAAGTAATAAAGTACAAGTTAATTAAGGTTGTATGAAAGTATTTGGTTTTCTCATGACAATTAAATTTTGTGCTCGGAAATGAGCTGAAGGCTTCAACAGGTAAAACGTACGCAAGAAAACTTTTTTTGTTATGTGTAGAAGTCCAGCGAACTTTTAATTTTCTTTTTTCCCTGCTGAGACATTATCACATGCCTGAATACTTCTGTTTTTACAACTGCTGTTTTTAATCTCGAGCAACCGTTCTATCATGCTACAGAAACTGGTAATGTAGCCAATGCGGTCAGCGCATGCGCCGATCAACCATAGCAGAAAAAACAAAAAACAATTGTTTCTGATAAAATGGACTATCGCGGAACACAATCCTAAACATGCGTAGAGGACGAATGGTCTGCAAAAAGTGGTGATATGTTTCCTTGATGCAGACGATAACCCACATCCCCACCAAAACCTAATTATTTCTTTTTGGCCCATTTAAATTGCTACTCGAAATTTGCATGCAAATTCATTCCGTGGTATTTCCATTAAGTCGACAAATTAGCAAGCAAAAAGCATACAAAAATAATTAATCTCCTTGCGCAGGTAATAATTTTTTGTGACATGCCAAACTCAAGGGGGTTTAACCCAAACCCCCCTTGCGTACGGCCTTGATAACATTGCTGAATTGTTTTTATTTTTCTGCTACGCTTAGAATATAAAATGGTACTCAACAAAATTCCTTACTAAAAGCACATCGTACGACTTGCTAAAGTCGAAAATTGAATGAGTCATTGAGTTCAGCGTGAGCAAGCTTAGAGTTACTTGAACGAAATGTAAACAGAACTAATGCGTGCTTGGTACGGTTTAATTCTTGTTATCAGCTGACGTTTCAAGTAACTCGAAATCTGCTGACTTTTCTTTTATTCTGTTTTAAGTCAGTTATCAAGAATTGTACCAAACAATAGCGATCCACATAAAAGTAGTATGTACCAAAATGTCCAAACTTACATCTTGGAAGTAATTAGTACCACAATTGGTATTAAACTACCAGTTGACAATGTGTATTGTGTAAGGTCTTCACTCCCACACGCAACGCGCTAGACTTGATGCAAGCATCGCAGTAACAAAGAACACAGAAATACATGAACGTAGGGACGCCGGAACATCGGTAGGCCAGGGGGGGGTCAGTAAAAATGTTGAGGGAAATGGAAACTTATGCAAAACAAAAAAATCGTTACCAATGCTTGCTACTGCTCACCAAACATGCCAACCTCAAAAATAATGAAAGAAAATATAAAAAAATGTGTTTCAATTCCATCCTGATAAACTATAAAGTTACCTACGATGCTGTTATGAAAAATACTCCTCAGCCGCCGTTGTTCCCCTTTTGAAATGTCAGGGGGGTAATCCCTCCGCTCTCCTGCGTCCCTGCCTACCGCTATCAACAGTGCCAGTCATTGTCTCGCTGCATTACCTGCCAAAATGTCTGCGTTCAACAGTCACATGTGGCAAAACGCCATGCCGGCAAATACACTATCATTGCAAGAAATAAATCAATTAATCGGAATTGAGCTGCTGACGTCCAGTTTTTTAGAAAATTGTGATTCTTAGTCTAAATTTCCAGGGAGGGGCTAATGCCCATTTTGACACCCCTGCAAACGCCTATGATTTTTACGTACCACGAGTTCTAAACTGTTAGCTTGAGTTTCAGTGCAAAAGCGCATCCATAATAGTCATTTGTTTCGCATTTGCGTGTTCAACAACAATGTTGACCTCAAAACTAATAACAGAAATTGTAGAAAAACATTCTGAACTTTATGTGTGCGTGAATAGCTGCAATAAATTTGTTTCAAATTGATCTTGATAAATCATAAAATTACTTATGATACTGTTATGTAAGGGCACCTGTGCCCCCGTTGCTCACCTGTTAAAGGACAGGGGCAGTGTCCCCGTCATGCACCCCCGTTCCGGCGTCCATGCATGAAAGTACACGAGGATCTATACGTGGTATATGTATCAACTCTGGCAGTCCTGCCTTATAACACCATGATTTATTATCCTAAGCTAAAATCTACTTACTTTCACCTTTGTTGAGAGACATGGCACCACTTAACACGTTCACAACTTCCTTCGGGGCTGTCTGCAGGACCAGTGTTCAAGTGACGTGGATATCGCACGCGCATCGGAAACCATAATAAAACAAAAGGATGGAATACCTTCATTTTTTAGACCTTGGAGTACTACATGTAACTTGTTAGTGAGTATCGGCCAGACCACACACCAAAGAATCAAGTACTTTTATGTCAACGAAGCAATTTCAATGAGTGAGCACAGAGCGCCAACTTATTAGTTCCACATGGCGATGGTATCTTTTACAGCGTATTGTGTATTGTTCACATATTACACTTTTTTCCGACTTAGAGATTGGGGGCCACTGTCTGTATCCCACTCATCCCCCCTTAATCCGCCACTTCTGGGCTAGCAGTGATTACAACGTCGTAAGTTCAACGGCAATCGCTCAGAACAACTTTGTTCAACACAGCCATTTCCAAGTTGTGGAACTGTTTCTGCTTACGTCCCTTATAATCAAAGCCTTCACCACAATCATACATAAACATATCGTTTGCCCTTGCGTTGGGCCAGGCCTGGCCTGGCCGCTCGCGAGGCGCATGGGGCTATTTGCCCGGTTTCACGCGGCTTTTGCGTAAATACCGTATTCGTGCATAAGACGCAAACTTGTGCACTAATTGATTGTTCACCTAAGTCGGGGTGCGACTTACACACGAGATGTGAGTCATGTGACTTGCATTGTTACACACGCATTGCGTGGAAGTTTGCTTGGTGGTTTGTGCAAGCACATACACACGCCACGCGAGCGCATTTATAGGAAACACGTGTTAGTTGCCGTGTTGCGTGGAAGCGCGCTATATATGGTTTGCGGAAGAACATACGCATGCACTTGCGCGGGTAGATTTAATTGCAGAAAAGGTAACACAAAAGGTGAAACAAACGTGCTGGAGTGGACATATGTACTGTATACTCTGCGTGCGGATGACTTACCTGGAATTATAACGTAAAAGCTTTCCACAATGTCGTGCACGACAAAGCGTATTTCGTATGATGTTGGATTCAAGCTCAATTTTGTAAGTTTTGTGATGTGGCTCTTTACGGTAACACAGTAAGAAATGTGGCTCTTGGTGTCTGAGTGGTTGGTCACCCCTGTGTTAGGCTTTCACACTAAGGTTCATGCCTATAATTCACCAAAATGAGAGCACCATCTTTTGTAAGCTTTTCTAGTTGAAACGCCTTTTTCTGTCGCTGCAAAGGTTAGGGCACCGTTGAAGAAAGGATACTTCTACGAAACCCACATTGCCTATCAACTGGCTCCGATTCACGCTTGACGCTACTTGCAGTTCAAGCCTACAATGTGAGTTCTAACTTAGCCATGCATTGCAAACACACCAACTGTACTACTGTCTCGCTTCAGGAACGTATTTTTCCGGCACCTTTACGTCATACAGAAAAGCATCAGTTCTACTGAAACTGAGCAACGTTACCTTTGCAGAGTTCTTCACTTCAACCGCCAAAATTTAATGTTGATAAGCCCACATAATGTTGAGGACACTTTGCGCCTCAACATGTCACGAAACGAAAGCAAGTATACAAGAGCGAAGATGCGTTTTCATATAAAGAGAGACAAGGTTGATCTGATGTAGTAACAAAGAAGCAACGAATCAAGAAGAAGACAATGTGTACATTGGGAAGAAGATCAAACAGTGGTGTAAGAGGCAGGAGTGCAAGTGTACCCCCAAAAGTTTTGATTTGGTGAAAATTCGGGCAAAATTCCTAAAAACCTGGGCAAAATCTGTGAAAACTTCACAAACTCCCTGAAAATCTGGGCAAAATCCCTGAAAATGCGAGCAAAAATGATGCCCAACGTGCTTTGATTTGAGAAAATGGCGCCCAAACTCACACGAAGACGTTTTTTGGAGGTCATCCAGCCGAAACAAGATCTTCATGAGAAAATATTCGTACAAAAAGTGGCCCCAAAAATTTTCGGGCATGTTTGGGGTAATTCGGGCAAAAATCCTTTCCCCGAACAATTTTGCCTGCTCCTACACCTATTAGATCAAACACTGTAAACTGGGCAGTAACAATATAGATTTCAAAACATAAACAATTAGGTATTATTGCTCTGAATAATTTATTGTATTTTATCGCATACCTTCTTATAGAAATGCTCAAAATGGCATAACTGCCGATGAATATATAATTAACTGAAATTGGCAGGAAAAATAGATTGTATTTGAATAACGAAAATGGACACAATAAGGTGCTTACAAAAGTGGTATGAAAACAAACTTAGTATGAAAGATGTTTCAAAAGAACTAAAGATCAACGAAAGCATAATGTGGAGACAACCAATTGCGGAACAGCCAGTTGAAGAGGTAGTGAAAAGCATAATACACAGCCTATGTCATAAAGAAAGGACATGGACATTCGACGCAACTAAGATTTGCAATACCAGAAGACAACGCTACATAATACATACTATAGGAATAAAGAAGGCGTAAAAAGTGGTGAACAATGAATACGTACATCCTACACCATATAAGTCGGAACAAACGTTACACATCTGGGAGCCTGATATGAACTACGAAGACATTACAATACAATAGAAAAAATTGAGCAAAGCGTTGAAAGAGCTGAACAAATTGAAAGAAAGAAGAAACAACCTGATTTCAAACGAGTGATGAACCCAACATAGGAAGTGTATTGTCGTCCAACAACCTAACGTTGTAAGAACAACTCCATGCGTCTAGAAGCGAAATGACAGTAAAACATGAGACCAGAACCGTCGCCAGAAAGTCGTCAATCGGGGGGCTTTACGTTTGTGCAGGGGGGGCTTGAGGTTCAAATGTGACAAAAGTTCCACAACTTATAGTGTTTCGATATTTCAATTTGGGGAGGCTTGGAGCTTCGTTTCGGGGGGCTAAACCCACCAAAGCCCCCACCTGGCGACGGGACTGCATGAGACCTATATGTGAGAAGTAAATAATGCAATATATAATGGTGTAATGTATTGCGTATTTGAAAAGTGCTTAATGTATCGACTGAAATGGACCGGTGTAAAGGTTGCACAAGAACGTCTTTGGTACGCGTACGAGTTGTTTGATGAGTGTCCTAAAAGTATTCCGCTGCTGAAAGTGGCATGCAGTCGTCCACTATCGATGGTGGTTAAAAGACGGTTATTCGTGTCCCAGAGTGGTGAACCAAAGAGAAATTTCGCTCTCGATAAAATAAAAGAAAAACCTTGAAAATGCTCACTAGGAGCAAAAGTGAGCAAATGGTGCAACTTTTTGGGGAACAGTTGTAAGAATCCATCCTACGATCCTGTCCCACTGTGGACAGCCATGAATAAGACGCGAGAAAGCCCGTTTTGAAAATAAAGTGAGGACTGCGCTAAAAAGTATGAAAGGAGGGCAGATCTTAACAGAAATTCAGAAGGGTTTCCACCCACACTAGTGGTGATTCAACAAAAACTGAACTGTGGCTTTCAGTGGTTCTTAATTGGAAATACCCACCTAAAGAGGGCAAATTCGACCAGTTCGAATTTAAATCTCGATCAAAAAGCTGATGATTTAGCTAGATCAAAAAACTAATGATTAAGCTAGAGCTTGTGGCACTATTGAAAATATCCCACTGAACATTACACAATAGCACGATACATGTCAAAAAATGTTGCCAATGTCTAGGTGTCAGGTGATGTAATGATATGCCTTTGGGCTGTTGCTAAGATGCGAACGATAGGAGAAAAAGGATAACCGTGATTTCATGCAGAACCTTTTATCAGATTTTGAGTTGAGGGGCGATATAAACCTCGAACAACCGGGGCAGTAATGTTTGCTGGTCAGGCGTCGAATGCCATCTCTGTCCTATGTTCAAAGGACTTTTGAATGAGGTGGGGGAAATGGTTTTGGCTGGAGAGTAAGGTGTAGCGCCTGGGGGACAATTGCGCCCCAAGTGTATGTTAAAAAGCCCTGACTTTAAGGTAAGCACTGGGGTACTTCAGCACATTGGATTTGACCTAGACTTTTGAGTAAATATTTAATCGGTTTACACACTGCACAGCTACATTTCCTACTTTTTTATGCTAGCTACCAGTCTAAGGCTTCTAAAAAGAAAAAAAGGAAAATGATTATAACTTTTAAACTTTTTAAATTTGTTTAAGAATTATAAAGAAGAGTTAGAACTTTTAAACTCCTTTCAAGAAAATTATTTTTTAATCAACAAATTGCCGCCCCCTAGAAGGTGCCGCCCGGCGCACCTAGGGACTTCCTTGCTACGCCACTGTTTCTAATAAAGATTACGGACCCCTCAAGAAGACAACTTGGAATAAATTTTTGAAATTAGGTCTTAATAATCGTAGTAGTAATCGAAATATCCTTAAAGTCAATTAACCCTTTCGAAATGCCAGAGGAAAGCCTAAATCACATTCATAGACCCCTTAAATCACTTTCACCCCTTAAATCACCACATAGGGGGTTACCGACACCAGGTTAAAAACCCGTGCCCAAGATCATATTTGGTTGAAACGGGGTATACAATTGTGACCCTCGTTTTCAGCGACAATCGCTTATCAATTCGAAATCGCTTATTAATTCAAAGCGAGGGAATTTACGACTGTACCTTACTAAAATGCCTCCTGATATTGTCTAGCTTTGTGAAGGTCACCAAGCGCACATGCACCGCACTGTGCACATGGTTTTCACAGATGGTGTTCATTTCTTTAAATTAAAATATTTTTAAAAACTACCCTGTGTCTGCTTTATATTACGTAGTGGGGTGATAACTTTATATTACGTAGTGGGGTGATAACTTTATATTACGTAGTGGGGTGATAACGGCAAGTCGAGAACAATTAAGGGCGATGAAAAAAAGTTTTAGAATCATAGGGTTAGTCTAACTTACAAAAAAACTTTTAAAGTGCAGTTTGGTTAAGTGGTATGTCTTATGGTGTTTCCGTGTCACCATTCCGGTGGCGGGTCTTTTTGACCCTTCCAGAAGCTTTCCCATAATACACACTACTATACTCACATGTTTCGGAAAGTCAATTCGAGAAAATTTTGAATATGACGTACAGGGTATTACAATAGAGGGATGCGTTTTTTTCGCTTGCAGAACCAGGGACTAGACGAATGGCTCATCCTTGTTCAAGAAACTGTAAATAAAAATTGTAATCTTTGAAAAGCAATTTTTGCGCCCAGTCAAAGTGGCGCCAGTGGTGACGAGATCACAGATTGGAATTTCCAAGTCTCAGCCATCTTGCAATATAGCAGAAGAGCAAATTTAAAAGAGCTCTTCAGTGAACGACACTCCTTTTCAACAGTGCTCTGAGAGAGAAGCACTGAATTTTGACTAGATTTCACATTTTTACCTTATAGTGTTTTTCAATACTTTCCGTTGGCTTTGAAATGAACCACTGAATAAGTTGCCACTAACAATGAAACACGTTGCATGAGTTTTTAGTGGTTTTCAGACACACAGTGACAGGTGCAGGTTTGGGATGGCAATAGTGCGGAGGGTGCTGATTGGGAAAGGGTGCGGAGCAGGTACGGGTTGGAAGTCTACAGGTGCTGGGCAGGAGCGGGCAAGATTTCTCAAATTCCTGCTGGGTGCGGGGTGGGTTTAAATTTTGCGGGTGCGGGGCGGAAGCGGACAAAATATTTCCACCCGCGCAGGTCTCTTGCAACACTCCCAAAGGTTTTCTCGAGTAATTCGGTCGTACGCTTTTCCAGGTCGACAAAACGTTTGTAAACGTCTTTGGCATACTCCAAAAATTTCTCGAAAATTTGTTGGAGAGTGAAAAGTTGGTCTGTGGTGATACGGCCAGGACAAAGACCGCGCAGGTTATCATCTACCTTTGGTTTGATCATTTCGATACATCTTTTTTCAAGGCATTTCCCATAAACTTTTCCAGGGAAGCTTAGGAGAGAAATGTTCCGGTAGTTGGTGCATTCATTTCTGTCTCCCTTAGTGCAGTGGTTCCCAACCGGGGTTCCCAGATCCCTGGGGGTTGGAAACAAGATTTTTCAGGGGTCCGAGATGCGATTTTCGAGGGTGAGAGATTGTATGATCTTGGTCTTGGGTGTAAGTTTTCAAAAAAACGAAATGTATGAAAACTTGCAAGTACTATTACTCAAAGAAGCATTATACATGCTAATTATTCCAGCTAACGTTACTACTTTATCAATTTAAATTACTACATGCATGTATTGCTATTTCTGCTTCACGCTGCGGTTACTACGCAGAAGATGGTGATGCGACTGTGAGCGCATTGTGACTTTTGAATAGCTATGGCGCAGTTGCGGCAAGATTGTTGTTTGATGCTACAGAACCCGAAAGTTTCTGGTGTTTAATCAAGCAGAGTTACCAGAAATTGTGTATAAAAGCCCCGTCTATTGTAGTGTCCCTTGCAACAACAAATTTTTGCAAATCTGGATTTTCCTCGCTACTTCACTTGAAAAACATGTGTTGGAACCGTTTGAACCCTCGTACGGTTTGCGCGTGACTCTGAGTAATTGTGTACCAAGGTATGAGTAGATCATTTCAGAGAAGCAGCAACAAAAAAGCCACTAGGTTTGTTTCTAATGCCTAGCAAGGTATGAAAGTTAAACAATATTACTGAGTGTTTTCTGGCCTACGTACTGCGAAAAGTAATTTCAAAATTCTTTACAACACTGTTCTGACAAAAAATGGGAGGCAAAACGACCTTATATCGCGAATGCTGTTTTTCGAATTTACAAAATCATGGTGAACAAAGTTACTTTCGCAGGTTTTAGGGGGCCCTATCGCCCCAACCGTCACCCCCTGGATCCGCTCCTGTAAATCCATTCAATGTTAATGCACTCGGTGATGGCTGTCCAGTTCACCAACCGCCTGACACAAACGTGACTGCTGTAGAAATTAAATTGACCAAAATGCAAGAAAATCGGGCTCTAAAAAATTTCGTTAAATGCCACTTTACACTTAATTTCTGGGAACAGGTTGATACCCAAAATTTAAACGACTAGTATACAACTCATTTCTGTGTATAGCATAACATATTGCTGTGTATTTTTTTTCTGTGAAATGAAGTTCGTAAAATCAAACCATCGTGCAACCCTGAAAAATGAACACTTGCGAGAATTAATTCACACAGCTTTAACAACATACTGCCCAGGTTTTCGGGGACTAGAAAATCAAACAAAAATTTCATACTGGCAATTACTGTACATCATTTGATGTAAAACTTGCATTTTTACCGTATTTGTGTTGATACTACAAACTGGCTTTGCGGTTCGCTGGTGTTTTTGGTTTTCTGCAAATGACTCTTCTATTGAACAAGTTTGCCCACCCCTGGTTTATACTATATGTAAAGAAGCATGAGTGAAAAAGAAGCATTGCTGCCAATGAAGCACATCTTGTGCTTCCAACGCTCCCTCTGAAGGTGCACAGATGTGCAGTACCACCAATCCATTTGTGCAAAATCTCATCTCATACAATTTTCAAGATTCCAAACCATTGGAAAAGCACGAAAACAAGGAGAAACTATTTGAATTAAATGGTACTTTGTTCGTATTTTCATAAGATTTTGCACTTATTCTAAAAATTGGCACAGTTTGTAATTCATTTAGAACTCTGTTAACTCAATCTTAAAATATCCATGCTCACTAAAACAGACATTTGCTCAGTGTAAAGTTTTCTTACATGGAAAATAGTGTTTGCAACTGCTGCGGTAACACTGGACATTTTCTTTTCGTGTACGTCCATTTGCGTTGCATCGCCAACTATCTGAAAAAGATAAGCAAAATTTCGATTTTGTCCCCCCCCGTTGGAAAAAATTCTGCGGACGTCCATGCCTGTGTTGAGCCCCTGAAACGGCTCCGGGAAACCCTAGGGGTTCGATCGGTTCCAGTTAAAGAACCACTGATCTAGGAGTATGCGATTTTTGCCGTGAAGATGCCGGATAAGAGATTATTTAACTTTGTTTGCTTGCCACTGATTGGAATCCAGTTTACGTCCGAAATTCTCCCAAGATCGCATTTTGGACTTTTTCACATTGATTGCTGTGGACTTTTGCGCCTCAGCCTACCGCGAATGCAAAGAAGAGCTGGCTTTGTTCTGAAGCCATAGCCTGTAAGCTGCTTTCTTTTCTTGAATAGCATTTTTCGCCTCTTGGTTCCATCAAGGGTTTACATTTTTGCCATTATTCGCCACACCCAAGGTCGTTTTTGGACCTATTTGACCGATTTTACCAAATTGGGCCCCGCGCGCCTCAAGGGGCTCCGCGCCAGCAGCGACAGAGTTGCGGTATTCTAAGAGGTGCATACTAGGCCACAATGCGTGCGTTGTTTTGTTTCTATCCCGGTGGAGGCCAGCAGAGATAAACGACCAGGCGCGGACACAGGGGGGATGCAGGGAATGCAGGGGATGCATCCCCCCCACCAGACCTAAAGAGGTGTTGACATGACACTTGATTTCATTGAAAAGCATCGCCAAAATGCTTTGGTGCTGCACATTACTCGCTAAAGA
>Ga0210059_1011973_pt1 | contig 13189 bp, 7 predicted proteins | sample Ectturendosymbi2_FD_188042 | JGI IMG/M metagenome (GOLD analysis project Ga0210059, IMG submission 188042) | Ecteinascidia turbinata endosymbiont from Florida, USA - Sample 2 (SPAdes) (version 2) | ecosystem: Host-associated > Tunicates > Ascidians > Unclassified | place: Key West, Florida...
GGACTTGGCCAAAAGCCAAGATTTTCCGCATTTCCACCTCTAATTGAGTTCGGACACTATCGTACTTGGCTGGGGATGTAAAACTTCTAGCTTGCAAACCAACTGTTTCGTCACAGATAACATTGAGCCACAGCTAATCCGTCCGTCATATAGCTCTTTTTCATGCAATCAAAGAGAATAGAACTAAACTGAAATAGTTTTGTAGTATTTTTTTTAACTACACGTTTACATTTTGCGCAATACTTGATAAAAATTGCAGTAAAAGTAGCACGTAAAAATCGAAAAAGTTGCAAAAAGTTGCAATATAAAATTCTTGGAAATACCTCAAAACGTTGAACTACATATATTTTGAGTATTTGGTAAGCTGTTGGAAGCTGTAAAAAAAGTTGCAAAAGTTGCAAAAACTTGCCCTACAAATGACCAAATGTCACACCTGCATGGGGCCCCAAAAACTAAGATGTCCTAGGGCTCCGCATTCCATGAATCCATCCCTGCCTATGGGTATAAAATGTAGCCAATATAAGATTGCTAGCAAATGTTGACATTTAAACAATTCACTTGGAATACACAGGTAATGTCTCTTATACTCCATTCAATTTCCTGCCACTAAAAACTAGAGCTCGACCGATAAGGTTTTTTGGGCCGATACCGATGTGTTTCAATTTTCATTGCTGATATCCGATACTGATATTTTTGTATTACTTAAGCAGTATCTATTTTGCCTCATGAGGCAAAATAACCACTCTTGGAGCTATTTTGCCTTTAGCCAAACATTTTCAAACTTCAGCTGAAAGGCATTACAGTGCATATTTTTCTTCAGGCCACATAATTATTTTATGAGGCAAGATATACACTCTTGTTTTGCCTTGTGAGGCAAAATATACACTCCTGGAGGTATTTTACCACCAGCCAAACATGATTGGTTGGACTGGTCACATGACAAGTTTAGACAGCTTGACTGTCTCAGTTGACTATGACGTCTGTAAATGGGTCAGTCTGATAGACGAGTAATGTTATGCTTTCAGTGCTGGCAAGTTGTTAGCAGCTTCTTCCTTACATTGTGTGAACTGTAGGCTAAACCTAAACCCTTGTTTCTTTACGTATTTTATTTGTCAGTGATGTATTATACTTGTCAGTATTATACTTGTCAGTTGTCATGTGACCATTTCAACCAGCTGTGTTTGACTAAAAGGATGGTTTAATCCGTTGTGCCTACTAAAGTCCATAGCAATTCCTAGGACTCACAGTAGTCCAACTCTAAATCAAAAAATGCACAAACAGCAAGCATTTGTTGCATGTAAGTGGGCTTACTACTTGTGTAGACATCTGTGCTTACGCTCAGATGTCACAAGTAAAAAAGAGCACGATGCATTACAGTAAAACCATCACTTCACTGCGATGAAGAACCGTACAACATCGAATTCTGCACAAACCTAGATCCTGGTCACTGTGACGTAGGCACTTTTTTGATGCATGCTGAACACGAGACTGTCTAGCCTAGAAATACCTTGGTGAAACAGCTACCAACACAAAAGCATGTAACCTAGTTTGTTCATAGGCAATAATCTGCTTACCATGCCAAAACCTATGACCGAATGTTATGTCATAGAGCGTTTTGTCGGGACTGTTGCACAACGGTCTGTACGCTGTATGCCATGAACAGGACAGAGCATTTGTGTTAATCAATCAGGGTCACAGACGAAGTACCAACTTGGGTTCCCAACACTCCATGCAGAGCAACAGCACAACACTTTTATGAGCAAATATTGCCGATATATATCGGCAGAATTTTGCCGATACGATACATAGGCAACGTTGTCATATCGGCCGATATATATCGGTGTGCCGATACATCGGTCGAGCTCTGCTAAACACTCTGATACGCATAAATGCTTCAAACATTTGGATGTATACATACCTTCTTCAAATTGATATTCACCAACTTCAAACAAGGTTTTAGAAAAAGTGCTTTCATCAACTTCATTAGTCTCTGGAATCACGAACTCTTTTTCTTCCTGCACCATTACATCATGTATAGCAGTGCCACTTCCAGTAGAACCAAAAAAGTCATCCAGTCTACATTCCTTATCCCACACTACACGGTTTTTAAATTTAAAATACTGGATCCGATGTTGTGGAATGCAAAAAATATCAGGTCCTGCACTTGCAATGGGTATATCCCAATTAAATTCTGAAAAATGTTTTTCTATTGTCCCAGTAAAACGGTCTTCATATGCCACTGTGAAATAATTTTCATCCAGTGATTTATCCCATATGATTCTGTAAAAGAACAAAGGCAAAATAAATCTCAAATAACATAGAAATATGTAAATATGATTAAGTGACAAGTAGAAAATTAAAAGACCTGTTTATGACATCCTCAGCTGTTTTCATGGATGGCTTCTTACTGCTATCTTTTCGAGTATCACAGAGTCTTTGGGATAGACCTGGATTCTTTACAGGTTTGGGAAACACAGCTGCTATAGTAATATTTTTCTTCTGTGTTGCAGCTGAGTTTGTAGATGAATTACTCTTAGAATCTTTTGTTTCATGAGCATCACAACTGTTGTTTAGCTTGTTTTCCAAAAAAGGAACAAAGCGTTTAAAAGTTTTCAACAAGCAATTTTCATCCAACGTTGTTTTCATCAACATGGCTCCTAACGAACTCCGCATGTCCTCTTTTACTTCAGGAGGAAGTACAATCCTTTCGACATCAATTTTCCAATATTTAAGTCTCCCTAGAAAAAATTGATATGACTTGATATTTCAGATTCATTATTCTTTCTCATAAATGCTAGATTTCAGACAAAAAAAAAAGTTTACATTATACTAATCAGCCCTAATTCGCTACTTCAGGTGATATTTCAACAGCAATTTTTAATGAAGCATACACATCACATAAATGTACTGCACTTCATTCACTGATGGGCCATTCCGTGTCAATTCTCAGAAAGTGGTCAGGTCACCCTCTCCAATTTTCCTGAAATTTTATTCAAATTGTTATTACCCCATATAATGAACATCTGCAAAATATGAATGAAATCTGTCAAGCAATGGCATGATTATAAAACTTTTTTAGTTGGGGGTGTTTAGCCAGGGGACGCAAATTGTTCATATTTGACCATGTTTAAAGCCTTAATACTGCCAAACTACATTAGTGAACAACCCCAATTTTTCAGGGATGTTAGCAACTTTGCCAAATATTGAAAAAATAACATTATCTACATTGTGACTTTCAAAGGTCAAAGGTCATGGATGCCCAAAGTTTCTTGCTACAAATTTTCAAAAAATTTCAAACCTCACCACGGTTTCATTTCTTGATATTTTTAGCTCATATTTGGAGGAATTATTGCTGATAAAATAATTTTTGACCTTAAAAACTTTATTGCAAAATATCAAAAGGTTTGTGAGGTATCTTGGACCAAACTTGGCACGAAATGAAAAAACTAGAAAAGTGGGGTACCGTTGTCACCTCGGTTACCCATGGCCGCAGTGAAAACTTACATTGAAAAAATTTTGACATATTCATTATGATATGACAAGTTTACCATACAAAATTCATGAATGGTTCTCAATGTTTTCATAGAGAAAAATTTTGACAAATTTGTGCAAAAACTACACATTTTGTGCAATACAGAGGTCTTACCAGTAACTATTTTTCATTATACCATTGTTATTCATCTAGTATTGTTACTTAACAAATTCATTATTAAATTCTGGAATTCTCTTGTGCAAAATCAATTGCTTGTGTAAGTGGAATGAAACTGAAAAATTTTGTTTCATTTCACTTAACACTTTGCCGGGCGGTCTACGAATATATCGTACCTGGATTTCAGCCTAAACCAGCAGTTTTCCGTTACCTTACCAATGCCATAGCTCCTCCGCCGATTGCGCTAAAGAGCTGTTCAAGCGCTCAAATGGATCAGCCTGTCTTGTAGTCTGCACTCGAAAAAAAGGTTTTTTGGTCCGAGGTTGCAAATTTTTTGTGAGTGATGTCGTAAGTGAAGTAGTTTTTAGGTCATTTTGGCTCAAGTTGCTTGGCCTAGGGCCCAACCTTTAGGCCAAAGTATTTCACTAAAGTTTTCATTGGAAACTAGACTCGAATCCGAGTATTTTGTGCCCTTGATTGACTTTCTAACATTTCTGGTTCAAAAGTTATGATCTAAAATAAACAAATTAATTAATTATCTAATCAGCGAATTAGTCAAATATTTTTATTGCTTTAGATCATAACTTTTGAACCAGAAACCCCAGCAGGTCATCCAAAGTATGGAAAGACTAGGATTGTAGCCTAATTTCCAATGAAAAATTCAGCAATCTAACGGTTTAGGCCCAAGGCCAGGTGAAGTGGGCCAAGATGGCCTAAAGATCCTCCACTTATGACATCATTCACAAAAAACCAGCACCCCCAACCAAAATATTTTTTTTTCTTTTTTTTTAATTTTTTTTATTCAAAAAAGTGTTTTATTTTAAATTGATTACATTTGGTTTAAAATTAAATACATCGCTTTGGTTTCATGATCTGAAGTAATAAAAATATTTGTCTAATTCGCTAATCAGATAATTAATTAAATTGTTTATTTTAGATCTTAACTTTTGAACCAAAAACGCTAAAAAGTCGATCAAAGGCTTAAAAGACTCAACTTGAGCATAGTTTCCAATGAAAACTTCAGCGAAACACTTTGGCCTAGTGGTTGGGCCTCAGCCAGGCAACATGAGCCAAAATTACCCAAAAACTACTTCATTTATGACGTCACTCACAAAAACCCGCACCCCCAACTACAGAAGTATTGTTTTTTAAAGTTTTTTTTAATCAAAAAAAATTTTTTAAATTGAATACATTTGGTTTAAAATTAATACATCATTTTGGTTTCATGATCTAAAGTAATAAAAATATTTGATTAATTTGCTATTTTGATAATTAATTAATTTGTTTATTTTAGATCATAACTTTTGAACCAAAAACACTAAAAAGTCGATCAAAGGCACAAAATACTCGGACTTGAGCCAAGTTTCCAATCAAAACTTCAGCGAAATACTTTAGCCTAGTGGTTGGGCCTTAGGCCAGGCAACAGAGCCAAAATGGCCTAAAAACTACTTCACTTATGACGTTGCTCACAAAAAATTCGCAACCCCGGACCAAAAAACTTTTTTTTGAGTGCAGACTAGAAGACTGGTCAATCGTTTAAGCACTTGAACAGTTCTCTAGCGCAATCGGCAGAGGAGCTATGTCATTGGTAAGACAACCGAAAACTGCTGGTTTTAGTCTGAAATCCAGGTACAATATATTCGTAGAACGGCTGTAAAAGTGTTGAGTGAAATGAAACAAAATCTTTCAGTTTCATTCCACCTAAACAAGCAACTGATTTTGCACAAGACACAATAGAATTCTAGAATTTAATAATTAATTTGTTAAGTAACAATGCTAGCTTGAATAACAATGGTATAATGACAAATAGTTAATATTAAGACCTCTGTATTACACAAAATGTGTTGTTTTTGAACAAACTTTGTCAAAATTTTTTTCTATGAAAACATTGAGAACCATTCATGAATTTTGTATGGTAAATTTATTATATCATAATGAATATCTACAATTTTTTCAACGCAAATTTTCACTGCAGTCATGGGTAACCGAGGCAACAAAGGTACCCCACTTTTCTAGAATTTTCATTTCGTGCCAAGTTTGGTCCAAGATACCTCACAAACCTTTTGATATTTTGCAATAAAATTTTCTGTGGTCAAAAATAATTTTATCAGCAACAATTCCTCCAAATATGAGCTAAAAATATCATGAACTAAAACCGTGGTGAGGTTTGAAATTTTTCGAAATTTGTAACAAGAGCTAGAAACAGTCAACTTTAGGCATCCATGACCTTTGACCTTTGAAAGTCACAATGTAGATAATGTTATTTTTTCAATATTTGGCAAAGTTACTAGCATCCCTGAAAAACTGGGGTTGTTCACTAATGTACTTTGGCAGTAATAAGGCTTTAAACATGGTCAAATATGAACAATTTGTGCCCCCTGGCTAAACACCCCCAACTAAAAAGCTTTATAATCATGCCATTGCTTGACAGATTTCATTCATATTTTGCAGATGTTCATCATATGGGGTACTGACAATTTGAGTAAAATTTCAGGAAAATTAGAGAGGGTGACGAGACCACTTCCTAAGTATTGACACGGAATGACCCTGATATATTCTACTGAAAATAATACATCAAAAAATAACAGTAGTAGATCCAGCGAAGACAATTTGATGCAATTTATCCTCACCCCCAAACTGCTCCAATGAAGTGACATCCCATTGAAGCATTTGGGCCTCTTATTTTCTGATAAGATTATATAACACAGAAAAATCAGGGGGAAGTAAGATGATACTGGCATTCTTATTTATTTCACAGAACAAAAAATAGATTTTTTACTCTTCACTTTGCTTTCTACTGAAGAAGTATACTGTATAGAAAATATATATACATATTATTAAAACCAAGAAACAGTATTATCTTTATATCAAGTAGGTCAGTAGTAAAGTACATAATTATAGCATTTGGCAATCTACTTTTTGGATGTTAGTTATATGTAGATTTAACTCCCAGTTGCACAATCTGTGAATTAACACCTAAAACCATGAAAAGACTTACCTGAAAATGTAAAACAAACAGTAGTTTCGCCCACAATTACTGAAATCCATATCGTCTCCACATGAGGTCGATAAAAGTGAATTTTATATTCTTTTGACAATGCAACTATAATAGCTTTATAATGGTATAACATAACTTAAAAAATTTGTATTCAAATTCAAAAACACAATCCTCTAGTTCTTCTGTCACAAATTGTACTTCAGTAAAGGATAAGAGTAAAATTGTAAGGCTATCAAAGTCATTGTTAATTACATCTTAGTTGCATAATCAAAGGAACAAACCAGACATACTGAGTTTGATTCTATTAGAATCAGTCTCATTTTAATAAACTCAAGGAAGATAAATACCATTGTCACAAGATCTCTGTCACTTCTTGATTCAAATACTTGCAAACGTTTCTTGTAGTGATTTAATCATAGTTGAAGTGTAAACCGTCTACATTATGACCCTCTAATTGCTAGCATCCACAAGTCCCATTTCAGTTAAGACGACTTCACAAGGCAGATTATAAGTAGAAATTTACCAAATGCACATCACATGCCTACTAAATTTTAAACATTAATTTGATACATGAGGGAAAATGGAAATGCTCCAGCTGGAATTAAGTTGGACCTATGAACAAACAAGGACATTGACTAGGTTTCCTGTCATTGCCAATCTTTGCCAGAACTAAAGGAAGAAATCAGTGGAACAATTAGTCTTCCATAAAAAGAATAATATTTCTATCAAGTCTGGGTATGCAAAATCATATTGCAATTGTAATCCTTAGCAGATTCGACTGCCTCACATGAGATATTACAATCCTTTTAACCTTTCACTGCCGATGTATGGCATGATATATTCGTACTTTGAGCTACCACATTAGCCATTATTTTCATGGCACTTTATAACTCTTTTATTCAGCAGTTGATTGTGCTAAAGAGCTGTTCAAACTCTCAAAAGATAAAGCGAGTCTTCTGGTTTGCAATGAAAAAAAATTAGGTTTTGGGTTTTCGTGGGTGGTGTTATAAGCGGGGTGGGTTTTTGGCCATTTTGACTCAGGTTACCTGGATCGACTTTCTAACATTCCTGGTTCAAAAATCATGGTCTAAAAACAACAAATTAATTAATAATCTAATTACGGGATTAATTAACTATTTTGAGAACAAATACGTTCTCTTTGCACTATTTTGAGAACAAATACGTTCTTAAAACTTTTTTGTAGTTTGATGCCAACAATCGACAAACTTCCACATGCATAAACTGCAATGTAACTTACCAAGTATCAGCTATATGAAATTAAAATTAAAGGAAAAATATTAACCCTTTTGCAGCTGACCTGAAATAGCGCCATACCTCTCTACTCCATCTTCTCATAAAGTGTGTCAACATGTGTTTCACTCAGTACATTTGCTACTTTCTAAACCACATAGTCATATTTTAGTCTTTTTTTGGCAGCCCCTTTGAACCAGCACCTTGTGACCTTGGCAGTTGCCTAGTTCGCCTAATGGTAGCAGCAGCACTGTAGTGGATATTATGCACATAAACACACACTTTCTCATTTGGGAACAAGCACAATAATATTACGACAACATGAAAGAACAGACCACATTTGCAACACATCATTTAAACTCATGTCATCCAAACATGCCTTTCGAAAATTGCATAAGAAAAATTTTAGGATGTCTAACACAGCACTGTGATATCAATATTTGTGCAGCAAATAAGCTGTGAGTTTATTTTTCCTGGTGTTCAAATGCAGTTAAAAATGTACTTTTTTATTCCTTTTGTACGACCATGTTATGGTGCAATTTCAGAAAGGAAAGCATGCAAAGATTGCACGTAGTCTATAATTTTGGATGTAGAGCTCTAAACAACCTACTCTGTAGAGTGTTAGTTAGTCATCAGTAGGGCAAGTTTTTGTTGCAGTAAACAAGTGAGAAAGTTGCATTTATTTTCCACGAAAGTTGCATTTATGCGCAAACATTGCAAATAACAGTAATTTACTCAAGCGATCTATTTACATACAATGCTAAATATTTCCGAAAGTCAATTGTACTGACTGCTCTATTCTCTGCAGAAACTAACATTCCGCAACTCAGGCTAAATTATCTCAAACGGAACCACATAATTTTGTGATTCAACAATGCCTGGTATTACTAGACAACAGTAAAATCTTTAGGTGTATTCCCACAACATTACGTTATACGTGAGAGTGAGGTTATGTAGGCCTACACTCTCTGCGACCAAGTGAGGATGAATCTGTGTGCATAGCTGCTCTCCTTCTTAATGTCATGGAAACCAGCCACGGTTTATAGCCGCTTCTCGTAAAGAAGTGGTTAACTGACTAAGCTGTCTCAAAAGAATTTGGCTGCGAAAGACTTGACACAACCTATTTTCGTTTGCGCGAGCTTGGCCAAATGCCAAGATTTTCCACACTTCCACCTCTAATTGAGTTCGGGCGCTGTCATACCTGGCTGGGGTTGTACAACGTCTAGTTTGCAAGCCAGCTGTTTTGCCATAGATAACCTTGAGACGCAGCTAATCCGCCATATAACTCTTTTTCATGCAATCAAAGAGAATAGAATTAAACTGAAATAGTTTTATAGTATTTTTTAAAATTACACAGTAATTTTTTTAATTAAACTTTTACATTTTGCGTAATACTTGATAAAAATTGCAGTAAAAAGTTGCACGCAAAATCGAAAAAGTTGCAATATAAAATTCTTGGAAACAGCTCAAAACGTTGAACTACATACATTTTGAGTATTTAGGAAGCTGTTGGAAGCTGTAAAAAAAAGTTGCAAAAGTTGCAAAAACTTGCCCTAGTCATCAGGTTCAATGTAACATTCTTATCTTTGAGGCCTTGTGAAAAAAGTTTACCTGTTTCTCAAAAGATGTAGAAAGTCAAACAACATTATGTGATTGCATGCTTTGATGCAGTCAGATTGTTTATATCACTCAGGGGTCAGCAACCGTTCCCTACTCTAGTCATGGGCAAAAAAATACAAACTCGGCAAAGATCAGTCTGATAGGCCGCACTTATTTTCCACCAACAATTCTGTTTCCTTTGTACTTTACCTGGGCTCAACCTGTTTAGGAAACGACATCCTCCTCTGCAGTAGTAGTGTTGCACCAGTGTCACTGACCAGTTAGCGAATAATATAAATGTTAAAGTCTATAATCTCTTGTGGTTTGCCTCCAACGCTGTTGCAAAACATTCTGCTAGGAAAGTGTCTGTCACCCTGTGATTCCGCCTGCTCAAATGCCGTTGTGCATAGTTCTGTTTTGTCTGTTTTTATCGATCTGAGTTGTGCAGAGGGTGTGTTTGAACTAAGGATGGACTTCGTGTCTGGATACTACTAGTTCTGCTACAAAAAACAAATGAAACAAAATAAAGTAAACTCTTGCTCTACGAAGCATTTTTAATTTTTACTGATGATTTCCACGTCAGTAGAGCCCAGCGAACCGAGTAACCCAGGGCTCTTCATAAATCCTAGCTCTACTTGTTTCATAAATGGGCCACTACAAAATATACCGTATATGCAGTACAAGGCTACAGTTATACCTTCTGGTAGATGCCAACAACCTCAAAACGAAAGCAAAATTTCCAGCCAGGGAAATAACCTTATCCAAATCTGATATGGAGCAAGAATTGTGTAATCTGACTAGAGATGGCACGGGCCGCTAATGGTCCGGATTTTGGGCGGGCCGCTGAGGTTGAACGAGCGGGCCGCTAACGATATTTTTAGCGGTTGGACTTCACCGAACCGCTACGAGCCGCCCTCTGATGTTAAAAAAACCTTCAAAAATTTTTGAGTTGAAAGAACCACACGGTGGCAATAAAAGTGACTGAAACCACTTGACACTGCTTTGCCGTTGCTGTATTGTAAGGCAAATTTGCTTTTCCCATATGTGAGCCAGAGATGAGCGGACTGTGAAATTTTTCAGCCCGAGTCCAATCCTGATCCGCAAAAGTTGAATCCGATCCAGTCCTGATTCGCAAAATTTTTTAAAACCATCAATCTGATCCAGTCCTGATCCGTCCATACAAAACCATGTATTTTATTTACCCTCATGCGGCAAAATAGACACAACCTCATGAGGCAAAATAGACACAACTTTTTGGAATTTCCAAAATTTAATAATGCAGTCTTTATTTTGCCATTGTAGAGGCAAAGGCACTGCTGGAGTCATTTTGCCATTAGGTGAACCCATTCGGAAGAATTTGTCAAGTGACAAGGATGATGCACTTGGGTTATGCATGCTGGTGTCTGACTGGCTGTCATATGGCCTCAAACACTGAAACTAGACCCAAAGCTTAAACCCATAATAACGACTCAAAACTTGAACCCAAAAGCTAAACCCTAAAACTAAACCGAAACATTAAACTTGAACCTGAATCTTTTTAAAAAGTTCATCAAAAGCTCTTCCATCAAAGGCGTGATCTTTTCCAGCTAAGCCAAAGGAGAGGGTGAGAGCAGAACTGCTGAACACATGCACAGCAGGCACAGACACTAACACTTTGACTACGTCCACCTTGTTGCTAGAAATACGAACTTAACGCTATATGTGGAGTCTGGACAAAGTTGGATGCACAGCAAAATCGTCCCAGCAGAGTTTTTGCCATTTATGGCAAAATATACATTACCATTTAACCACCAATCTGCAAAATCACATTACAACTAACATTTTTAATGTGGTTAGAATATTCACATCAAAACAACAAATTTTCTCAGTCCGATCCAGTCCTGATCCGCCAATTTTCAAAATAATTGCAGTCCGATCCAGTCCTGATCCGGTCAAATTTGGATTCAGTCCTGTTCCAGTCCGATCTAGGCCTGACCCATGCTCACCACTGATGTGAGCACTCCGTCAGGCGCGACTGGCAGGTACACTTAAAAAAACTTTTCGTGCATGGTGATAACTGATAACTTCTTGCATGAGCGTGGCGTTCAGCGGTTTTGGTGCTGAGATGCTTTTTGGGGGAAACGTGTTGTGCAAATTTGATGACCTGCTATAGGTGTTTTTGATATATGCACCAAATCACAATCGCTTTGTAAGTAAGGTTGCGGGGTTTTACGTTTAGAGTTTCAGGTTTAGGGATTTAGGTTTAAGCTAAAGGTTGAAGGTTTTATGGTGAGGGTTCAGGTTTAGGCTTGCAGGATGAGAGTTTTAGGTTGAGAGCAGAACAGCCTCCAGAAAGTTTTCAATAGGGGAGCTTTACTTTTGTGCGGGGTCTTGACATTCCAAAATTGACAACAAATCCACTGATTTATACAGCATAATTTCATATTTCAGTTTGTGGGGGCTTGGAGGTTTCTTTGGGGGGGTTAATTCCCAAAAAAGCTATCCCATGGTGATGGGACTAGTTGAGGGTTATATTTTTAGGTTTACAGTTTAGGGATGTAGGTTAAGGTTTTGTGGTTAGGGTTTTAGGTTTCGGGTTTTAGGTTGGCAGTGTCTAATTTGCCGCCAGGATGGCAGCAGCAAAAGGCTTGGTAAAAAGGAAGTAAATGTAACTGAAAGGTAAACCTACAAACTAATCCTAAGTGGAGTCCTAATCCTAACGCAACCCTAATCTAATAACGCTAACCTCTAAACGTAACACCTCAGCAGAGCCTGAAAAAAAGCAAAGAAAACGTTGGCAAGGTGAGAGTCGAACCGAAAACCAGTGGCACAGCAGCTGTAACACATAACCATGACACCACGAGAAGGACAGCGTTTTCTTGGCAAAGTGACGTTTTTGTTGGTATTGCGTCATGCCACGAGACCGAATTTTCGAATGCCAGCACAATAGCTCCAGCTTTTACCACCAGAATATCACCTGTAAAATAGACACTGCCTTTTGGGTTTGGCTTTTTAGGTTTAAGGTTCATGGTTTTAGGCTTAGCCTACACACTAATCCAAGCATGTAACTTTGTTTATGGTGCTTGTCACATGATATGTCCACTTCAACCAATCATTTTCCACAAAAGGCAAAATAGACTTAGCAGATATTTTGCCTCAGGAGACAAAATAGACAAGACTGCCAACTGTTTAGTGGGCTATGGGCGAGCCATTAAATTTTTTGCTTCACACAGTAAGCGGTGCACGAGAACGATGAACGAGAAGCAAGTTTTACTGCTGTATACAAACGCCAAACGACGCTATTTAACCCTTCATTATACGTTATGCAAAAAATGTATATTCCAGAGCAAAATGTGGATAATAGCTCATAAAAAGCGTAAAAATCCAATAAATCAAGCAGAAAAAAATCAGCAAACTGCCTGCCAACACTTATAATTTGTGGACTAGAACACAAACACAACAATAAAAACAGAACCAAACACTTGTGTGAAAAATAAATTTTTCGTAGTTAAACACATGGCAATAGTCCTGCCAAATACCCAGAACAAACTCAAACTGATTTCAAAAATTGGCACTTGTAAAGAATCCACAAATACGCAATAGGTACCAAAAGCAAAAACACCAAAAGGTAAAATAAAAAACATTTGGCCAGTAGCCTTTGTTCACAGTCGGGTGAAGATCAAAATTGTATTCTGGTCGAAGCTTGAAGTGTT
>Ga0210059_1011974_pt1 | contig 13189 bp, 10 predicted proteins | sample Ectturendosymbi2_FD_188042 | JGI IMG/M metagenome (GOLD analysis project Ga0210059, IMG submission 188042) | Ecteinascidia turbinata endosymbiont from Florida, USA - Sample 2 (SPAdes) (version 2) | ecosystem: Host-associated > Tunicates > Ascidians > Unclassified | place: Key West, Florida...
ATAGACCAGGGGTGGGCAACCTGCGTCCCGCGTGAACATTTGATATGGCCCGCATCAGAATTTTCGTTACCCAATGTAGAGTACAAAATCGCATCAAAACCAAGCTCCATGATTAGCAGGTACTTAAGGTAGCATGTCATATGAAGCCCCTATCCCTCATATCAAAATATAGGTAGAATTTTAGGATAAAAGTAATTGTTATTTGCGGCCTGACAGCGATAATCCACAATTTATGCGGCTCGGGATAGCAAATAGGTTCCCACCGCTGATGTAGAATATGAAAAAGAGCGTGACAACGCACACCCTTGCCTGAGTCCAACACAACCGGCGAACAGTCGTGATTTAACTCTCCCGACACGGACACACTTCTGGGTAGTAATACAGTAACTTGACGGCCAGTAACAGGTAGCAGTCAACACCGTACTCCTGCAACACTCCACAAAGCTTTTCACGAAGAACCCGGTCGTATGCTTTCTCGCGTTCGATAAAACAAGTGTGGACATCTTAAGCATACCTCCAAGATTTCTCAAAAATTTTCTGGAGAGTGAAGATTTGGTCTGAAGTGCTACTACGGCCGGGACGAAAACCTCACTCGGTATCATTCAACGTTGGTTCAAGTTTTTCGCGGGATCTTTTTGTCAAGGGACTTAACGTAAATGTTATTTTTTTGAAAATTCCCAAAAGGCATCGCGGGCCGCACAAAAGGTCCTCGCGGGCCACATGCGGCCCGCGGGCCGCGTGTTTGAGACCCCTGCTCTAAACAAACCTTTATTTTCCCGCCCCACACCATTAAAGTTAAAATTACCCAAGGTTTTGAAGAAGACTATGCGCTTGCCACAAACTGCACTATCTAAACTGATTTTTTGCGTATGATGTAGTTCGTCGGCTGATTTGACCGCTTTGACTGAAGAGAGAAGGTTGCTGCTCGGAGTGAAGACGTAAAACCATCAGCGTTGTCAGCCCAAAAGTTTGGAGGCCAGATATTTTATCTGCATGCGAGCAGCAGTATTTTGTTTGGGACACCGCCTCTCAAAGCACAGAAGGACGAGATATGTTAGAAATTTAAGTATTTCGTCCTTTGGCTACGCCTACGCGCTGAACTGCCATTTTGAAGATTGATTCCTCATAGGCTTGTGTTCCAGCAGTAGGTTTCACCAACAAATGAAATTGTTAAGGAAACACGTGAAGATGTGAAACTTACTTGAAAAAAAGCTTCATGTGGTTTTGTTCTGATCTTTAACATAATACTTCGCGTTCAGGTTTTCCGTCTCTACAAAGGCAAGCCATACCTCGAGGTGGAATGGACCATCGGGCCCATACCGTATAAGGACGGCTTGGGAAAAGAAATCATTTCGAGGTATTGTCTACATTCTTGATCTGTGTCATTGGTCCGAGAGGACGCTTTGAATCGAATAAAGCGAAAAAAAGAGACTGAAATTAATTGCATTGGAAGTCATTGGGTTAATCCTGCCATTTCCGTATCGGGGATAATACCGGATTGAAAACGTGGACTGTTACTTTGAAAAATAACCTGCTCGCCTCGGGTTACGAGGTCGGTGCTCTGTTTCACTTCATTTTTCTGCACAATGGCGGATTTCTTCGTCACTCGTTTTTAAAAATTGAAGTTAATAAATTGAGCTTTTAACTAATTGTCATATATTTTGCCGAGTCAAACTCGCTCGCTTACAGCCTCTTGTATGTGAACCAAACAGTTCGCTGTATCGCTCTACGTGTAAAGGAGATAGAAATTGTGGTCGTGCCCGCGTTATGATTTGTTGTTGATTATCGTCAATCTATTCTGTGCCGTTTTCTTTCTTTTAAAATAATCTCCTTTTTTCCGCCTTTTTCACCGGTCACGCTCCACTGCCCACAGATACGACACGGACATGTTGACCGAAGGTTACTTCTACACGGACGCGAATGGGAGGGAGGTCCTTGAACGAAAGTAAGCGGTCGTGACGTCATTGATCGTACGCACACGTGTATTGATGCGCTTGATTGGGCATGACGGCCGGACTGGTGACGTCAGACAGGGTTCCAGCTGTGGACCAAATGGGTCATTTTAAGGCCACACTGAGCCTTCAGTCATCCAAGGCCACCAGTCGAGGTATTGGAACTGATAGGCTGTTGGGAAATATTTTCCATCTTTTGCGGCCCATGCTGCTGGACCTGGGCCCAAAATGCTGGCCACGTCTTTCCTTGGAGATCTCCGGGGGTCGAGACGCGTAGTCCACTGATGACTGTAATATCAAAATGCGCAAAAAGTACAAAAATGATCGGTGTGAAAGACCAAACGTGCGAAAAATGTATGTAAAGTTCGTTAACCTCTGACAAAAAAATGTCATATATGCATGTTCAAAGCAAAACTTTTGCATTCGCTTGCAAACCTTAAAGTAAGTTCTTCATTTGCTTACGCGTTGAATTGTGAAGTTCTTTTACTTGTTATACCGAGAATAACAGTAAATAAAATTTCCATGTCACCAGTGTAAGTTCATACAAAGCCAGTCGGATGCATTTTCGTTCGTGTGTTACAAGCATCCGGACAGTCGTTTCATTTTTCATGCCCCATATTTACGCTTTCAATTCACAAGCTGTTTGGAAATTTCTGAAAATGTAAGACCAAAATCCGAATACAATCTCAAAAAAGCAGGTCTGATCAACGAAACCTTGCGCTTCAGGAAGAATTATCGCCCCACGTGGAAGCTCAACCAATCAGAACCGATCGCAGGCAACTACTTTCCAGTTAACTCGCGAATCTACATCAAGAATTCGAAAACGCAGTTCACGGTTCTCACTGATCGGTCGCAAGGTGGCGCCAGCTTGGAAAACGGATCCTTGGAGCTGATGGTGGGTGTTTGCTGGTCGTTGGGAGGATGATCCCCCTTGTTGAAGATATGCATGTGCGCATGGTTTCGTTGCGGCAGAAAGCAGCCATAGGTTTAGCCTGGCGGGGAAAGGTGGCCATGCCTTCCCCCAATTTCTAGCACAACTTGTCACTTTGCGCTTTGAGAAGCGGTGTTCCAAACAAAACGCTGTCGCTCACTTAAGTCAAAATATTTGCCCCCCAGAATTTTTTTGGGCTGCCTACGCTACTGAACAGCAGCATGTCCGTTTTAAGTTATTGCGTCTCTACGCTTGTGTAAACGTCATGCTCCTAGCTAGCCTTACGTCGTGTTTAAGTAGTCATGGCGTGAAAGCGGACACATTATCTCGTTGGTTTTGGAGTTGCGTGTTGAAAAGTACTCACTGCTAGCCTCTTGTTGCCAGCTGTGTATATCTGGTCCGTTTCTGATGTGGCGCACATCAAGACCCAGGTTCTTTTCAGTGGCTTTTCTTTGTTTGTTTTTTTCTGCGCTTTCTTTTTTTGAACTTTCAACTAAAGAAAAGTTTCACACCTTTTATTCATTTAAAAAGACTTGCACACACGTTTTGTGCGTAAAGTAAAAATAATGTAAAATATCATATGGAATGAAGGAAATGCGAAATAAAATAAATTCAATTAAAATAAACTACAGAAACTTTATTCAACACTATTCTTTAGTTCTTGCAAAATAAAAAAAAGATCGTTTTCAACATTTCTTGTGTTTCTGCAAAAATATTTGGTTTTATCAACTTTTTTCGATTTTAAAACAATTGTTTTTATTGATTTCGCAGCTTCACCGAAGACTACTCGCGGACGATGGCAAGGGGGTCGGCGAACCCCTGAACGAGACGGGCCAATTCGGGGACGGCTTGATTGTCCGAGGGAAGCATTACATCATCCTGGACACGGTTGAGCGATCCGCTCGTCAACACCGCCTCCTGGCGGAAGAGCTCTACATGGATCAGCTGATCGCGTTCCGAAACGTCACTTCCGATTCCAAGAGCGTCCAATCCGTGAGTAGAACGTCACAACGTGTCTCTCGGCATCGGTGGTTTCTAACTGAGTGTGGTGAGATTAGTGGCGGATCCAGGAGGGAAGATAAAGGCCAAAAGCACCCGCAAACATGGCTATCGGAAAAGGGCAGGGGAGGCCAAGCAAGGATCTAGATAATTTTGAAATTTGCAATTTCCTATTACAATGGTGCGCGAACTGCGGCTCGTTGACATGTTTTGTGTGAATCTGCGAAATGAATAGCTGTTTAATCTTTGTTAAATTGATCAACGTGTTTACACGAGTTCGTATGGTTAGTTGCTAAAGAGTCTGCGCGATTTGATGCAGATCATCTTATGTCTAACTTGCATTCTTTATTGAACTGTATTTGACAATGTAAAGTTATTTCGCGGCTCGCTGGTGTTTTTGTTTTTCTGCCAATAACTCTTCTGTTGGGGGATGGGCTGGTCTATCAATGGCCGTCTCCACATATGGACAAAGACTGCCCAAGTGGCTTCATTTTCGCCCGTGGGGGGGTTTCACTCCCCTCCAGACCCCGCTCCACACGCTAATGGGTATCGTTATGCAGGGCTTGAAATCAACACAGTTGGGCTTTACCTCCTAAGCTTCGCCACGTGCCGGTGTAGGGACAGATAAGAATAAATAATTGCGTCCCTTTTTTCTCCAATGCATTATGTATGGGCGACTGCAAGAAATTCGACCATTTGTCCTTTCATGATCCTCCAGACCCGTGATTTGGAAACCGCGCGATCATCTTCATTTTTTCTCATAAATCTGAAAACGACCCTTCAACCCACATTTTTGCATTTGCTGATCGATTAACGCGTATGCCACCTTCCACGCCGGCCCAAACCGTGGGCCTTCTTTTTTCAGGGGTCCGCCCTGAAATCCCCCCTGCCGGCCAACGTCCACCTGCTGACCCTGGCCAAGACGTCCAGCGGAGGACTCCTCGTCCGCCTGGAGCATCAGTTCGAAGTGACGGACGACCCAGAGTACTCGAAGCCGGTCACCGTATCGCTGAAGGTAGCGTTGCAACCTCTCGGGTGGTGTTGCGTTGAACGTGTGATTCACCACGAACGGGATGTGCGCGAAAAACAACACCCATATATATACATGTGGCGCGAACAAGCAATAATAGAGTGATCTCGTCAGGTGATCTCTATTGTTGCTTGCCGCCACAGTGCGAAGCTTTGCACACTTGCCGCTCGGGCTTTCCGATCGCAACAGCGTGAATGTGTTGTGCCCCAATGCATTGTGGGTTGGCACTGAGCTGTTCGACAGTGGTGTGCTTGAGTCCGGATTCAATCCTGTTTTGCAAATTTTAAATCCGAATCCAATCCGGATCCGGTACCAACCAGACACAACAGGCAATCCAGATCCGGCTACAGGAAAGAAAATCTCATTCCTGATCCTGTTGGAAGCAGCCGGAGTCCGGATCAAAAAAACCCAAAATCCAGTCCATGCACACCTCTGCTGTTCGATAACTGACATGTTGTCGTCATTGCGGTCACGTGACTCGTGCCCTGGATGCGAAGCTGCAGTCGGGCCGCAACCAGCTGATATTTTTGGAGGGGGGGTAAAATTATTGTAACTTGTTGTTGCACCTTACAACCGAACATGATTTTGAAAATTTCGGGGGGGATTGCACGGTTGCCCCCCGCTGGTTGCGGGCCTACGCTGCAGTTTCCCTTACGAGAAAATTTCACACTGAGCCAGGGTATTTTTAAGACGTTTTAGGGACCCGAATCGGGTCCCTAGAATTGAAAATCGGGTGCCTAGAATTGAAAATCGGGTCCCTAGAATCAGAGAAAATCGGGTCCCTAGAATCAGAGAAAATTGGGTCCCTAGAATAAGAAATTGGGTCCCTACAGGTCCATACCGGGTACCTAACATTTTCCTTAAAAAAACCTGCGCTGAGCAGATGTTTATTAAGTGAGCACGCAATCGCGCAGCCATGTGCACACGCAACTAGTGAAGTGTTCCAAGCGTCACAAGGACTATGCGGTATATATCCGTAATTAAATTTGGAATGTTGCAAGTGCGCAAGAATGAGATTCCACTGCGCAAATCATCTGATGGTACTGCGCATGCGCACCTTAGAGGGAACTTTGGTCCCTGCCGTGGAGAACATACTTTTCCGACTGCAATTACAGTTGGTCCCAGTGTATGTTTTCCTCCTGCAGCAGCTTATCATTTATGGGCGGGCCATCTGCGGTAATGGCTGTTTTTTGGGGGGTGCTCTTTTTTACCACGAGTGTACCGGCCACCCAATCACGGCGTTATGTGCTCACGTGTGTACCGGCCAGCCAATCACGGCGTTATGTGCTCACGTGAAATCGGCCAACCAATCACAGCGATCTGTACTTACGTGTGTACCGGCCAGCCAATCACGGCGTTCTGTGCTCACGTGTGTACCGACCAGCCAATCACGACCTTCTGTGCTCATGACAGGGATTGTTGAAAAACTTCGAACCCACCTCCGTCGAGGAGCTGCTCTTGGGCGCCAACGCGCGGAAGGAGGACGTCACAAGATTGACGTGGGACACGAAGGAGGTTTCTAAAAGAGGTGCTGGAACGCAAGTGGGAAAGCGAAAGCCTGTGCTGAAGTTAACGTAACGGAGATGCGGTGTCTTTAAAAACTTCTTGCTGTGTTTGAGATCATTTGAATCCTAAAATTCAGTTTATTTTCTAGACTCCGTTTATTTTCTTGATCTAAAATTGTAAAATTCAGTTTATTTTCTAGACTCCGTTTATTTTCTTGATCTAAAATCCTAAAATTCAGTTTATTTTCTAGACTCTTTGTTTATTTTCTTGATCTAAAATCGTAAAATTCAGTTTATTTTCCAGACGCTGAACGCATGTTGCATTTCGAGCGCCCGCCGTTCAAACCAAGTCACGCATCGACACCTCTGACCGTTGACCCCTTCGAGGTCACGCTGCAGCCGATGCAGATCAGGACCTTCTTACTGCACTGAGGCGTCGGGGGTCAACGCATCACCTGTGTTACTATGGTTACACTGTTTGCGTACTCGCAATCGTGTGCAAATGCTTCCTGATCTTTTCAATCTTTCATCTTGCTGATACTTCTACGCAGTAGCGTTGCCTCGTTTTGGGGCCAAATACTTCGACTTTAAGCGAGCAACGGTATTTTGTTTGGGTCACCGCCTCTCTGAGCACAAAACGACAAGATATGCTAGAAATTGGGGGGAGGCATGATCCCTTCAGCCCCTCCCCCCCTGGCTACGCCTATGTTTCAACGCGATCGTTTTTGTCACCATACTCCAGAACGCAAATGAATTTGGAAAAGATGATGACTTTTTTGAAGCCTGGCATTATTTCTGATTTGGTCCTTTCGAATTTTGTTGAAAAGGAACAGATTTTCACCGGGAACTGATAAAAATAGCGTTTTTTTCTTTCGTTCGTAAGAAGACTATGACGACATTGATGACGTCGCGCATTTTTAGCGTTTGTTCGGAAGGTGTGATGAAAAATAGCTTTTACCAGAGAACACACTATCAATTGCTTACGCGCGGCAGGCGTTTATTTTGTTGTCGCCGATTTCGTATTCGCGTCTTTCCTGGCAGTCGCTCAATGGTGTTTTATTAAAAAAAAAAAGCTTGTACATTTTTGTCCCGCATTTTTTCACGCACTTTCAGCCACTCATTTTTTGATTTACCTGCTCACCATTTTTATTCCCTGCAAAGTACGAAACTTCGAAGGTGGGCGTCATCAAAAGTGACGTAGAAGCTTCATCTTCTATGACGTCACTTGACTGTGGCTGTTGCGTTGCTTTTATCACAATTATTTTTCCTGTGCAATGCTCTGTTTCCATGGTGATTCTCCTCATCCTACTGGAAATAAAATGAGATTTGATGAAAACGTCAGTTACGTCATGAAACCCGCGCATGCGCACTGATCCTCCACAGGAAATCGGCGAGTAGCGTGACGTCACCAAAGCACCGCATCATGTTAGTGAGCTGGACAGCTTTGCAGCAACTGAGCAAACCTGGAGCATTTGCAGGTGATGACGTCGAGCGCAGTCAACTGTGAAGTTATGTGCCTGCAAACGGCGCTGCATGCTTTGCTGAGCTCGACGTCGTTAACGCACGGAATGGTGAGGTCGAAATATTGCTGGGCATCACGTTTGTATATGACGTGCTTTTCAAATTTCCGACTCCTTAACATTAAGGGAATGAAATTTGTCTGTTAAAATCAATGGAAATCGTGGTGCACAGCAAGAAATCTCTGTTTCAACAAAAGTTTCAAAGGAAATTGTACCATTTCAACAAGAATTCCCAATTTAGGAGTATGATGTAAAAAGATGCAAGTGGACATCCGGAATCGGACAAAAAATCCGACTCCCAGTGTTGTTGGGAATCCGACTCCATCCGAAAAAACTCCCGACCCCGCAACCCTGGCTGTATGCATTGATTTATTTAGAAAAAGAGGGGCACGATTACCCGGGCCCGGTTGCTAGTTTTCAGGGTCTCCGTAAATCGAACAACGCATACTGTCGATTACACAGTAACCTCCATAGAAAACGCCCGGCCGCTTTGGAAAAAATGTGTCAATGGCAATGCAGAGTTATACTTCTGCTGTGGGCAACACTGCACTGCCTGCAGGTATCTTGCGATGTAAGTTCAACCGCAGCATTTTTCACGTCTGCGACGACACTCACGGGAACTTCCAAAGAGCCAAACCGAGAATGCACGTTAATTGCCCTGAAACATCTGTCAAGAAAAGAATACACTGCCTGAAACTCGAGTGCCGAAATCACGATCCTAAGGGAATTTAAATCTGCTTAGATGTTCGTAGGTGCAGTTGGTTTTGAGAGAAGAAAACAACCTTTCATGGCACGCTATCCCTGTCTGTTCTTATAAACCTTCCTGAACAGCCCAAGTAGAATTACACCCTGGCTGGAACTACACTGTAACTAATGGCGTAACTGAGGGGGGCAGAGGGTTGAATCTCCCTCCCTGGCAAGCTAAATGTGAAAACCGGGCCCAAACTTGCCTTATACTTCGGTTTTAGCATTCATGTGGTTTTCAATGGGCGGTTGTTTTTTGCTTTTTTCGGAGTATTTTCCGGTCATTACGGGTTTTGGTGTGTGCATCGACATCCGGATTCACCGTCATTTCTCAAATTTTTTCCTAAGAACACAGTATTGGCCCCCTGGAAAAAATCTTTCAGAGGCCGTGAACGCCGATGCCCACAAACATATGTGGCGTCCCCTTGGTATCAATGCGCTCTCTTTTTGGTGCTTACAGAAGCAGGAACAGGGATTAAAAGACACTCTCTGTACCTAGTCTCTGCAAAGGCAACGAAATAGAATCCAAAAGCAATTGAATTTAAAAAAGCAGAAAACAAAAAATTGGGTGAAAATGGACAGCATTTAACAAATCCACACCAATTGTTTCTAATCAAGGCGTCAGATGCCCTGACGAAATAGGTACAGCTTGATGTGGGCAAACCCTTACATTCCTGGGGATGTAATGCAAAATTCGACACGCATCGTTGTAGGCAACGGGGAGACGTTTAAATAGCCTATAGTACTAGCAGTGGCGTAATTAGAGGTTTGAGTCAGGGGGAAACGTAGCTGAAAGGGGCCCACTGGCCATTGTAGATGCCCACATCTAGTCAAAAATCAGAAAAAACTTGAGAAATGACAGTGTACCCGAATGTGGATGGCTATACTAAAACCCTAATTCACCGGAAAATGCTCCGAAAAACACAAAACGACAACAAACCTACTGAAGACTAAAACAATACTAAAACTAAAATATGAACTAAGTGGGGGTCCGGTTTTCACATTTTGCTTGCCAGGGGAGGACGTTCGCTCCTCAGACCCCCATCCGTCAGTTACGCCAATGAATACTAGCTATAGGCTGCGTGGACTTGAACCACAATTGACAGGTATACATCGGCTTGCAATACACACGAAACAGAGTGTTTTGACTGCAGTAGAGCACTGAGCAAAGGTGCCTCTGAGTTGTTTGCTGCACAAGTGATTTCAGTCGCCTGTGAGTGTCATAGGCGTACGGGAAGGCATTTTACTGGGGGGCGGAAAAATTTTGCCCTGAAAAAAACAATTTGCCCTGAAAGTAACTTTTTTAGTTTAATGCGAACGGAGCCTGAAACCTCTTGTAAATCTGTTCTATACAGTTGAATTCATTTATAACGGCTTCGTCTGTAACGTCAATTCGCCTGTAACGTTACATTTTGTTCGGTTCCGATGGCATCTTTTACATTCATTTCAATTCGCTTGTAACGTCATCACGGCAATAACGTTCTTTATGCAATCCTCTAGAGGTGCTCTTACAGGCAAATTCTGTAGTTACCTTGCTTGTTAACTCATGGGGATGATGTTCCTTGCATGTTGTGTTCTCCCAGACAAGAAACGTTACGGTAATCGCCTTTACTGATGCAAATATATACGCGACATCAATGGCGCAACGCAAAGGTTAAAAGTGACGGTTCCGGATGGAAGGGTCTGACTCCCTGCACCTGCCTGTGTTATCGTTGCTGTGCGCTTGCAAATGGCACTTAAAGACGCGCACGGCGCACTAAAAGGGGTCAAGCAATCTCCACGCCTGTGTGGCCCGCTTCTACTATAGATTGCACCTTGGGAAATGAAACACGCACACAAAATGCATGTGCCAGTGTGCCTTTTGTATTGTATCGTATTCGTATGCTGTGATTGTACCATGTAGAGTACTGTACAATGTTCCTATAAATGTAGCCTATAAAACACTTTCCAAGTACTTTATACAAGTATTGTCATTTGTAACACCAGTCCATATTACAGTACATAAACCGCCACCAGGGTTGGTCCAAATTACACACTGCATTCACGAAACTACCTTCAAAATTTACCTACCTTAGCCAGTCAGCTAAAAGTTTATGTTAAGATCAATGCTGCAACAGATAACAGAAGATTTCTAAAAAAACACGAAAAACCTGGCATTAAAAAAACGAGGACTTGGTCCAGATCAAAGTCATTAAAACCAGTCACGACTTTAGTCCAGATTACATACTACACTAGTCCAAATTACACGGATCACCTCCAAGTGAATGTGCACTGATTATACTGTATTGAAAATATTTTCACTGTTCAGGATTTTTGAGCAACTTGCGCTTGCATTCAAAAACAGAGTTTTCCCGCAAAATTTGTACTATATTTAATATATTTCTTACCCTTCAAGATTTTTGAGAAACTCTGCGCTTACCCTGAAAAACAGAGTTTGCCTTGAAAATTTTCACTGTATTCAATATACTTTTTACAATCAGGATTTTTGAGCAACTTGCGCTTGCCCTGATTTCGCTGTATTGAATATATATTTTTTACAGTGACGTGCGGTTAGGTACGTGACTGGGCAGGCACTCTTTCAAAGCCAAATTTGCGAGTGTATGAATTGAATGGAGTAGCATAAAATCGCCACTAAACTGGCTGCTTGAAGAATGACTACTGCTTATGCTTTCTATCCCATATCATAACTTGTTACACACATATAGGCACAATGGCGATTCTAGATTTGAAAAAAGTAACATGTAGGAGGACCAAACTGAAGTGACTTGTGTTGAGTTCGCGTTGCATCCTCAACATGAAACGTCTCTTGATTCTGGAATACAACTAATTGAAGATGTCAAGTACTTTAATAGCAAGTCAAGAAAGCGACCTAGAAGTTTGTCGATGGTCTCATTAAATAGCAATGACTGGGGAAAATATTGGAATACCAAAGTCATACCAAGAAATGGACTGAATTCCAAGATAATGAAACTGGAACAAAGTAACAACTAAAAACATTGAACCTACAAAGACATTGTGAGGTTAATTTATTCAAACTATTGTGTGTTTATACTCTGCATAGTAATTGCAACTCACACTTAGGAAGAGAGTAACCCAAAATAATATAGAAACCATTTACATTAACATTCCATACAAATTTATAAGCAATGTTCCCGCTTTAAACAGATAAAAACGAAAATCATTGCAAAACGATTTTGGACTTCGGCGAAGCGCTGAATAAGACCACTAAAGTCGCTACGAAGCAACGCGCGACGTGGTTCTTCGGAAATTCCCGACGACACGCGACGCACAAAAATTAGCCAATGAGAATTCGTGGAAGCATGGAAATTTCGACAGTGACGTCATGCGGCGAAGGGTATAAAGGAAGGCACGAGTTACAGCTTCAGTTAGTTCTTCCTCGGGCCACTGCCTGAGTAGTAACAAGGCTAGCCACTGCGAGACTCTAGGCCACTGCCTAACCTTCACCTTAGCCCACTGGCTGAGAAGTTTCCCACTGGAAACTTGTTGTGCAGTCTACAGTTATTCTGTTAGACTGAGACCCGTAAAATTTCTGGCAGTATGGCTTACTCTCTTCCTCCATGAAAGAATTGAACTCGTATTAATCCCTGTTGTTTCGAAATATTTTCTGACATATTAAAGATTAATAGCGCAGTGCTTAAAGTTATATTAATAAAACCATGAGTGAATACAAATCTGTTTAGTGTTAAAACTGAGCGTAAAGTCGAATGATAAAGGGCGGGTCTGACTTTCTTCATTGTAATTTCAGGCGCGCCTAGGACATGTTCCTGTTATAAATTAATCAGTGGTCACGAGGACAGACAGACAGACAGACAGACAAGTTTATTTAACATCTGAAAAAAATCAGATATCAGGGGGAGGAGAATGACCGCAAGGTCTTCGAGTCATCCTCCCCCTCGACACACAGTCGAATTGCTCAGAAGAAACACAAGTCGAACAGCTCAGGAGACGACCAACAGTCTACAATTTTCATATAGATCTACATATATCTACAAAAACGGTGCAGACATATCTTTAAGAGATAAGCACACGTAAACAGGACATGGAATCAAAAAGACGCTGAACAACACAATTGCAGCAGCCAAGCAGACAATTTAATTTTTATTATATGTGAGGATGGTCAATTAAATAGTTTTTGTGTAACTTACAAAATCGGAAATATGTGACTAGTTTAAATTCATTTGGGATATTATTCCATATTGATGGTCCTCTGAAAGAGGAGTGAATTCGCTCAGTAAGCTTCTTGGCTAGTGGAATTTTAAATATTAATTTGGAAGTTTGCCTAGTTTCTCTGATTTTGGCAGTAGCAGAAATATTGAAACCATTTATGATATAATCTGGATAGATATTATGCCAAACTCTGCACATATGTTTTGCTAATTCATAATTGTAAATATCCTTGATCTGTAGTATACGTGCCGAGTAAAACATATCTCTAAGCGGAATGTGCTCTCTTCGATTAACTTTAAGTAGACTACGGATGGCTCTAT
>Ga0210059_1011975_pt1 | contig 13186 bp, 7 predicted proteins | sample Ectturendosymbi2_FD_188042 | JGI IMG/M metagenome (GOLD analysis project Ga0210059, IMG submission 188042) | Ecteinascidia turbinata endosymbiont from Florida, USA - Sample 2 (SPAdes) (version 2) | ecosystem: Host-associated > Tunicates > Ascidians > Unclassified | place: Key West, Florida...
AAAAGTTATGATCTAAAATAAACAAATTAATTAATTAGCTAATTAGTCAAATATTTTTACTAACTTTTCACAACTTTTGAACCTGAAACCCCAGCAGGTGATCCAAAGTATCAAAAGACTCGGATTGTAGCCTAGTTTCCAGCAAAAACTTCAGCAAAATACTACCACCTTGGCGCCCAGGGCCAGGCAAAGTGGGCCAAGGTGGCCTAAAAGTCCTCCACTTATGACGTCACTCACAAAAAACCTGCACCCCCAAGCAAAAAATTTTTTTTCGAGTGCAGACTAGAATACTTGCCACGTCTTTTGAGACTTTTACCAGGTCTGTAGAGCATACCAGACCAGAGAAATTCTCGTGCAAAGCCACGTGAATTTAGGCGTTTTGTTTCCAAAAATCCCGGAATCCTAGCGTACGCCAAAGAGTTAATTATGAGTCAAAATCTCCTTAGTTACTGAAAATAATAAAAGTATATCAAATAGGCAAATAAGCAAAGGTTTCCTGAAACCATAAAATCTTCTACGCTATAGCTTTCAAATGAAACAAGAGTCAACTTCATACCGGTTGACCTTTTCGAGTTATAAGCAAATGAAATGTGGTCATGCATGTGCACACACAATAAATATGTCAAACTTGACCTTGATCTACATAAGTTCAAAGGTTTCATAAGGAAAGTGCCAATGATTGATTTTTAATAAACACACCTTGTGACACATTCTTGCAAATTTTCAGCTAAAATAGCCACAAATGAAAAAAATACAAGGTTTCTATGTCAGAGCACTAAATTCACAAAAAAATACGCAAAAATTGAATGGGAACACTGCAATTTGCAACCAGCAAAAACTTTGCGAATACTGGTATGATTTTAACAATTAAAAATGTTTTGAAATCAGAATGATGAGATCTCTCTGCTTGTGAAATTTCATGGATTTTGCTCATGGTCAGATATATAGCTCTGGATCACTTGACATGGAATGACCCTAAACTTGTTCTCCTTGGTGGCTTTGTCGAGTTGTTCTGTCTGTAACGTTCATTGCTGTTTCTCTTTGTTGGTTGGTCAGTGTTCAATATTCCTGATTCACAAAGAGGTCTAGGCTGAAGCCAAACACTGGTCTTGCTAAAAAACAGCATGAAGCCATATATTCATCTCTTGCCAAACTGAAACCACCGCAAGCCAGCATGTTTGATAATCAATTTGAACAGCCACTCTGTTTCAAAGACTTTTTTATGAAACTATTAAGATTAAGTTTCATTCTTAAATATGCCATTATCCCAGGTCCATTATGGCCCAAAGTGGTGATGCCTGAGAGGGTCTCAACTTTGGATGAAATAGTCTCAATGAAAGGCCAGACTGGGCTCTTTGGCCATGCAAGGTAATCAGTCTAGTGTAGGTATGGGGACTGATAGACAGGTGGTGAATATTTCTCAACTGTGGCAGCCCTTGCAGCTTGACCCAAATCCACTGCAGTGGCCATGCCTGTCCTTTGGACTCTTTGAGGGATCAAAATTTTTGTCTCCTGATGACTGCGCAATTCAAGTCATTCGATCCCAAGCAAGGGTTTAGTGGCCCAAACCCAAAGCCTTGGGTCACCAAACCCTTGTTTGGGATCACTTTGGATTTATTTTTATAGGAATCATTGTATTTCAGAAAAGTTCTGCTATAGTGCCACACACACATTTTCTGAACATACAAAAATTAAATCCTAAATATTTTTTATTTTAGAGGCTTTTTGTTCATGTGGAGGCTATGCTGATACTATTAGGTATAACTGGTTCTTAGTGTACTGGTGCTGTACTAGATATTATTTCAACATACAATTTTGAATGGAATTTGACACAGGCTGATAGCCTGGCTTTGTTTCTAACACTTTTGGTGCTGGTGTACGAGATATTCATGCTTCAAAATCCCACATTGAGCACATGTTTTTGTGCTATTTTCCTGCTACCTTGCAACTTATTAACTCGCCAGGCTATTGTGCTAGAGAGCTGTTCAAATTCTCAAAAGATGCAGCAATTCTTCTAGATGCAATGAAAAAAGGGAAGTCTGGATTTTGGGTTTTTTGTTGGTGACGTCATAAATGGGTAGGTTTTAGGCCATTTTGGCTCAGGTTACCTGGCCCTGGGCCCCAACCGCTAGATGGAAATTTTTGACTTAAGTTTTCATTAGAAACTAAGCTAGAATATGGGTGTTCTGAGCCTTTGCTTGGCTTTCTAGCATTTCTTGTTATAAAAATTATGGTCTAAAAACAACAAAAATTGGTAATTAATTCCCTTGGGGATTAATTAATTATTTTGTTGTTTGAACCAGATAAGCTAGAAAGCCAATCAAAGGCTCAGAAGAATTACTTTGTTCTCTTTTTAATATTTGGTGAAGCATTTGTTTAAAACGTTTCTGCACTGAATGTATTCAGGTTAGTGCAGCAACTATCAACAACAAGAATGTAGGCTGTGTCAGTGTGAAAACTGAAGAAATTTACTTGCTAACAATTTCAGCAAATTTTTTTTTTCTTCGTGTAGTTGAATCTAGTTCACCAACAATGCCTTCCAAAGATCTGATATTTGAAGGAAAGAAACAGCTGATTTGTAGAAACCTCCAGGTATGTGTAGAGTCCACTGTTTGTTGAATCTTGCTTGACAGTGCTTTGAATAATGGCAATATTCTCACAAATACTGGTAATTCCCAAATGTGTTGTACTCATGTTTTGACATAACTTAAAAATGCTTTGCATAGGCAGGTTGCAAATATGTAATACAAGCTTTATAACAATTGTTCAGACGTTAATGCTATCATCAACAATTACGTAGCTCACTCCTGTAGTTGACGTCTTGTGTTGCAAAGTATTGGGTTGTAAGTGTTTAAACATTCAATCTTAAGAGTTCATTATGCTTCGTTAGTCCTCAATGTGACAAGTATTTGCTAGTGTTATTTGTCAGTTTTTCTTTTTTATACTAGTTTTTGCCAATTTTGTGTGCTTCAAACTTAATGCTTTTCAATTTCATATGTTCAGTAAAAATCAAATTTGATTGTGCCAAACTGCCAAGGCCAAGTTTGTTTGCATGATAAATGCATTTTATGTCAATATATTTGTTAGTGACATCAAACGTTTTGGTGTTAAATGCTGAATTATAGTTGAAATGATCAGATATTTTAGGCTGATGCAGTTGGGTTTAGTTTTTGGCAGCAGATAAAGATATCCGCGTTTTTTACATACTTTTTAGTACTGCCTCAAGCATTTCTAAACATGATTATTTTAAAATGTTTGGAGTGTTTTTGGCAATACGATGAATCTGGTATATTGTTATGGTAAAGGCTATAACATCGATCATTATTTATGTTGCTGAAATTGTTCAGTAACTTTGTAGTACGTTATACTCATTTGTGACCTACTGCATCGATATAACGCTTTAACCAAACCCTTGAACACTGTGTATCACTGCCGTCACGAACAACAAGTGACCCCTCTGAATATTCTAATGGTTCAGCGTTTGTGAAAAAGTCGTCAGAAGCATCAAACAAGACCACCCACAAGCAATCAAAATTTTCTTGACAATGAATAATGATGCTTTTCGTGGATCCTCCTTAATTTTTCAAAAATCTGCAAAGGTTAAACGCTTTCGCTGAAAATTCGAGATCTTGAAAATGTTGTGTTCGTCCGGACGCCACCCTCTATCTCAGTTTGCGGTCGTGTAACAGAACAAAGAAATTCAGCTGGCATTCGATCAACAGTCGTATAATACATGGTTTCGCTTCGTCCAAGATCAAAAGACTTACGGTACTGCGCAATTTCACGTTCGCTTGTTTCGAATATCGACTATTGGTGTATGAAAAGCAGAATTGGATGGTTGGCTGTCCCTCATTGGCTTGTTTGTGAAAGCGTAATTAGCTTCATTAAGAAACAAGTAAAGTTGTGAACCAGGCAGTTCTGCCAATAGATCAGCATACTTGTTCCGTCGCGCTCAGCAGTAAGAGTTTTTAGTTTCCTCTGGGAATTTGACTGGATACTTTGAATATATCGGCAAGCTGTTCGACCCATCAGTCGCGCCCCAATGAAAACGTCCCTACTGCTCGCAGCAACAACTTTCAAGAAACTCAAACAATATTTGTTCAGAGAAGAAATATTCGCTGTGACTGGTGAGTTGCATCATCAACGCAGGGAAGTTAAAAAAAATGCTGAATTTTCTTTATCAACAACACTACTACCCAAACGTTTTTGTTTTAACCTCTATCATAGTTGTCACTCCCTAATGTAAGTTACGAAACTTGGTGCAGAATAAATTTTGCAGACGGTCGTAGATAGGTTTGACCTGGGTATGGTGTAAAAATAATATAAATTTTGCGATGTTCGGCCAACAAACTTACTGTAAGGAAACATCTGAGAAATTAATGTGGATGTGTTAGAGCGAATTCCCTATTGCTCTTGGTCTGGAACCATGCAACGTTTCTTTGAAAATTTCAGTGTTCTTGTTTAGCCTTTTCTCTTATTTCGCAGAAAATTTGAAACACGTTGTTGCGGTGGGTGTTAGAGGATGCCATTTTCGGTGTCTCTAGCAGTGATGCAGCTGATATCGACGCTTTGTCAAAAACAGTTGTAACTTGTAATCTGAAAAATTTTTGTCTGGTAGCTCAAACCCGATTCGATGTTTTGTGCTGGCAGCCAACCTGGACCATTGTCAGATTTTTTTTTCTTGGCTTCTTAAGAAAGTTCTAACGAATGACCACAAGACTGTGGCTCGTTCGTGTTTTCAGTTTGTCGAATTCCATTTAGGTTTTGCCAAATTCTTTGGTTTTCCGATTTCGAAGGTAAGCTTCGGAGCGAATTGGGTGAGCTACAGGAGTTTCACATCTAAACAGTCGTTTTGCTAATCCATCTTTGGGAGTGACATTTTCAGCAAAACCTGCTTAGTCAAAGCATTTTAAGTTTCGACACAAAGGCCTCGAGACCGAAACCTGCACACTTAGGGCCCGAATGAGACCTGAGTCCTTCGAGACCGAGGCGCAGAACCCACTTCAGTGTCTCGGAGACTTGTCTCGAAACCGCATGACTTGTATCAAGACCGTAAAACATGTTAAATGTAAAGCTACACTGCGCTAACTGTGGTAGTAAAGCTACATTGCGCTAACTGTTGTTCGTTTCGTTCCAATGGATGAGTATCTCTGCAACCTGGGCAGTTATGTTACCAGTGTCCATATTTTTTTTTTATATTTCCGCACTTGTTATCATAGGAGGTACTCGGGGAGGAACGCATCGATGAAATCTTGAAATCAGGGAAAGATCTGAAACTTTACTGGGGAACAGCAACTACCGGAAAACCGCACATTGCGTATTTTGTTGCTATGTCCAAGATCGGCGACTTCTTAAAGGCTGGCTGTGAAGTACGCTCCTGAGTATTGTTTACATACACATTTCAACTCTTCGCCTTCTCGCGTTTTAGTTTGCTCATTTTGCAGCCGAATGATGGTTTATGTCCTACTTTGCAGCACACTGTGCAGTAAATGCTGTAAATTGCTAATAAACCTGATATTAGCGACGTGTATTTCCGATTGTGATTTTGTGCTGCATACAGGTAAAATAGCCGTTTGTTTGAACAGTTGTCAATTTTGTTTTTAATCACTCATAAACATTTCATTATATCGTTTGAGAATTTTTTAGAAGCACGGGACTCTTCATTTGTTTGCATGCTTGACTTCCTGGATATTCGTGCAGTTACATCGGAAATGATTTAAGTATTAAAGTTGTATCGGGATTATGGTGTTTATGTATGCGAAGGACCTACTGAACATGGAAGTGTAATACGAATAACCTTGTGTCTTAGGTGACCATCTTGTTTGCTGATCTTCACGCTTACCTTGACAATATGAAAGCACCGTGGGAGTTGTTAGCGTTGCGATCGAAGTAAGTCTATCATAATTTTGTTTCTATGGGTTGTTTGGTGGGTTTAATACAATGAAATGTATAACATCGCAGGGTTAGTTCCGCCACTGTTTTGTGTTCCTACTACTTGTTAACTTGGTTCTCACATACAAAGTGCCGATGTCCTTTTGTTGTTGCTGCTGAGGTGCACAGCTCTTACTGATTTTCATAATCAGTGACATAACGGGAAGAATTTGTGGTTATTTGTAAAAATCAGTGAAACAAGTTGCTGTAGATCTTATCAGCATCTACAACAACTTTGGATGGACGAAGAACGTCCGAAAAATCTCAAAATGTCAACTTACAGAAAAAACGTAAACACACATTTTGAGACTTCGGACGTTCTTCATCATCAATAAATAAACAGCTCTTATTAAATATCGCTTTGGCAAAAATCTTTTCACCATCTGTAACGCAATTCATCCCAAGGTAAATTGTGAAAATGTCTCACTGAACGAGCGTCGCGCGCCTTTGGCCAAATTGTGTTGATTTAAACGTATTTCTTGTGCCAGATATTATGAACAAGTTATCAAGGCAATGCTGAAGTCGATACACGTGCCTTTGGATAAGCTGCGATTTGTTCAAGGTACGGATTACCAGCTAAGCCGCGAATACACTTTGGACCTGTACAGGCTGTCTTCTGTTGTGACGCAGGTACTTACTACATTTGTCAGATCAGATGATTTCGTTTTCACGATTTACTCCCTACGTAAACAATGGTCATACTATTTCTACTCGCATTGCACCTTTGAGGCTAAGACAGTGGTTCTCAAAGTGGGCGGAATCGCCCCCTTGGTGGCGATTTTGAGGAGCAAGGAAGCGAAAAAAACAAAGGGTCTGTAGGGGGGCAAAACAACACAAAGCGGGCGAAAATGCTCAACAACTAATCGATCATTGAGTAAACTTCAGTAGCCTACTATTACGACTTTTTAATTTCTTATAAATTTTAATTTACTATGATAATCGGCGGTGGTTGTTGCTAAAGCAATTTATCCGTTAAATTTTTGCTCTGGATCTTCTATGTGCCTGGCTGAAGTGTGGATTATTTTCACAAGAATTCTGAACGTAATATCAGCGTCGTAATAGTTTCTTAGTTCAGCTATTTAATGGCTTGGTTCAGCAATCTATTAGGGGGAATTCTGGTCTAGTGCCCGAACTCTCGCAGCGGAGATCTCTCTAGAGCAGTGGTTATAACCTGGGGTAAATTACCCCTGCGGGTAAATTTCATCTTCTCGGGGGTAAATTTACTGAACCATAAATTGCAGCCAATGTATTTTTTATAAATCATTCTTAACTATAAGAGTTTGTTAATATTTTCAATAAATGACCACCATTGAGTGTATTGGGGGTAAATCTGGTAATCTTGTTCGATAAAAGGGTAAGATATGTAAAAAAGGTTGAAAACCACTGCTCTAGAGTCTATGCGAAGAAGTAGTTCGACTTTCACGGCTTTTCGAGCTTCACAGCTGCGCACGTTGTTTGTTGCGTACATGTTGCATGATACGAAGTTGCACAGAATCTTGAGACAAAAGTTCTTGCGTATGTGTTGAAGCTGATGCGTTAGTCATACAATTGTTGTCGTTTGTTGTTGTCCTGAAGTTGGAAACGTTTCATTTTGGTTGCATATAGCGTTTGTAGAGAGATTTAATGGCGAAACGTGTGAAGAACAATTTGTTATGTATTCTCTTAGTGGGTATAAAATCCAATCTTTTTCTGAGTTTTATATAAGATAGATTTACTGATTATGAGAGACAACCATTCATGGAAGAAAAAGCCTTTTCTCAGAGACCAAGTATAAGCTGGCCGTTGAATGTAAAGGGTTCCGTTTTGTATTAACACTGTTTCCCAGGATTTTTTCCAAAAAGTTTGGAAAATACTGAACTGTGAAACAGAGGAAGTTGTTTCTTGTTTTTTGTAGTTTAGGCTGCAGTTGGTCCCTATTGTTTAGATGCAGATTTTGCTCATCTTTTTAGCTGCTGTTAATCTTACCAGTAAGTCAGTTTAATCTGTTTTATAACTATTGGTGTACACTTCTATCCACTGTTAATACTCTCGCAGAGCAGTACGATTATTGCGATATGAGTTTATTTGCAAGAACGTGAATACATGGTCGGTTTTGGTTCAGCTATTTCAACACAGTTTCGATGTATTTGATGGCAAAAACGTTGCTAGCCACAACATGCTCGCTGGCGCAATAAAGACATAGCAGACAATTTTTTCCAAAACTACGCGTGCTTAGAAAACCGAGGCAACTTTTATAATTAGGCAATCCAGAGTCTTGACAAGCAAGCCATTGTACTCTCATTTATTCTGAATACGCAATCAGCAGTTGTATCTGCTGTCTTTGTGGAAGACCACATCAAAGCTATGTGCAGGACGTCTGCTGTCAAGTAAGATCATAATTAAACGTGTTGATCCTTTCGTTTCAATAATATTTCACGGAAAAAGCAAAAGTTATTAGCAATTACTTGCAGATCAAGTATCATACTTCGCTTCCACAACATAATTTTTTCACATAATATGTAGGACATTTGTACTGCTTCTAGTTGTATTCATAATGAATTGTCCTGGTTTGAGGTGTTTGTGGAATCAGGTAGCAAGTTTGGCTTTTAGATTTCTGATGACTGCGATATTCGGGCTGTGTACGGAAACTCCTATCAACAACCTGTTTCATGCTTTTTTTCAGCATGATGCTCGAAAGGCTGGCGCTGAAGTTGTAAAGCAAGTGGAACACCCCTTACTTAGCGGGTTACTTTACCCTGGCCTGCAGGTCTGTGCCACTGGCTTTTTACGCACCAACTAAGATGTTTATTGTCGTGTAAAAATGAAATTCTAAAACGTTGAGAATTTTTCTGTAGCCGTGAATGAAAGACGAAGGTCTACGATGTGCTTTGACATTCATTATTTCTTCTCGCTCAGGATAGCGACCTGCGTTTTTGTGAAAGGACTTCGTGTGCAGCAGCAAAGTTTTGATTTTATCTATTTTTTCTTTTTGTCTTTAGCTGAGCTATAGAATGTTCATCCTAATCGGCAGTTTCTTTGACAATGTTATGACGGGACAACTTTACTTGCAGGCTCTGGACGAAGAATATTTGAAAGTCGACGCTCAGTTTGGTGGCGTCGATCAGCGCAAGATATTCACATTTGCCGAGAAGGTATTACCGTATGCTGAACGATGGAGTAACTGCTTGTATGCGTATGCTATCTGCTGTCGTGCGTGAGATGTGGCCACAACCAAAGGCCCTTGCTTGCCGTGCTGGCTCAGAAAATGATTGGCAAGTTTAGCGGGTTGCAATGCTGTCGCTTACCGTTTTAGTTTGTGGCTTGCTGATAATAATAACCAACCGGTAGTTCACGAGTGGATTGAAACAGAAGCGTGTGTTTGAAGATGTGCGTGTCGCGTCGCGGCCAGGTTATCATCGCATCGGTAGAATTGCCGACGTGTTGTACCTTCTTGACCTAACACTGTTATTTATTATTCAGTGCCTTCCAGCTTTGGGTTATAGCAAAAGAAGCCACCTGATGAACCCCATGGTTCCTGGTCTTACCGGTACAAAAATGAGTTCATCTGAAGAAGTAAGCCGGGTTTGAAATTGGCTGTAGTTCTCTTTTTGCTGATCTTTCCATGAGCATTAAAGTTGCGGTACCTTAAGCTTACAGCATTTTTTTTCTCGTGGCTAATCGTTTGCACGAGCTGCTATTTTGATATTTTTTCATAACAGAAGCACTCGCTGTTGCAATCTGTTCACTACATCGTTATTTCATCTGCAGTAAACAGAAAACATTGGATATGTTTTCGTGTGTTTGTCAGTAGCCGCTTTCGTGCACCCTGTTATCTGGAAAAAGTCTCATCATCAGGAACTTCATGTCTTGTTTAGACCGGAAGGTAAGGTTTTATGCTGGAGACGCAAACCTTACTGTGTTGTTATAACAGGACTCGAAAATCGACCTGCTTGATGATCCGGCTGCTGTGAAACGAAAACTCAAAAGAGCCTTCTGCGAACCGGGGAATATTGAGAACAATGGCGTTCTTTCCTTCGTGCAGTTCGTTGTTTTCCCGATATTTGAAGGTGGGTTTGTCCGAAAATCTATACCTGCCGGTTCGGGTTTCTTTATAATAGCTCTGTCACATTCCTTTTGCTTCAGTGCAAAACAATGAAAGACGAAAAAATAAACGATTAAACCTTTTCTATTATATTAGACTACGATTAGCTTGTGTTCATGTTTTACAAATGGGAATCTGATGAGCGTGGTTACGCGTGGGGCCTAAGTTACATCCTTAAATTAAAACTTCAGTTGTAATAATGACATGTAAGAGGCGCTACTGATTAACGCCGAGCATTCCATCAAAATAGCTTGCTGCGTACCAGTCAAATAAGAAACGGGGTAGTCATGAATTGTGACGCTTATCTCAGTAGTGTTTACGTAGGTAGGTTCGGTAAAAATATGATTAAAAAATGATTGTAATGAATATGATTTTATGATAGTAAAAATGATTGCTTGTTTTGATTCTAAACAACACCGGCCAGAAATCTGAAGAACATATTGGAACAACGGCTGCTGTTATGATGGGACTCTTACTTGTAATCTTAGGCGTGCTGTCGATTTCGGAAACTACTTTTCCATGCAAGAAATCCGTTTCCGCGTAGTGTGAATGCGTAGATCGATTTTGACCAGAACTATGTTGTGTGTATGTCCCCAAAAATGGAAATCAAAAACTGACTTATTTCGTCTCTCAGTCACGCAAACTCAAAGGATGTCAGCACGTGAGGTAGAAAAGCAACGTAAAATGTATACCCCAAGTTGATGTTTAAGAAGCGGTCAGTGATTACTGTGCAACGATCTTTGCTTCTAACAAACATAATGTGTGAAAAGGTCGGTGAGCAGACCGTGACCAGAACACTCCGTGATCGGCGTTTGCAGCGGAAATGTTGAAATATTTTTAGATCGCTTTGAACCTGCACCCAGTTCGCCTTCACGAGTGTTTGCAGTTGCTCATGCAACATCTTTTTCCTTCACACTTATTACTTCAACTGCTAAATGGTACTGTTGAGCTGACCAGTGAGCACGGACCACCAAAGCTGGTGGGATTGGTTCGATTCCCGGCCGGGTCGTACCGAAAACTTGAAAAAAACGGTAATTGCGCCTTGTTCAGCCTCGTGATCGGTTTTAATGGGCGGGTGCGAGGAAACGGTTCGCGCGCGGTGCTGCCTTTCACTCGCCACCAATGTAGCATTCACTTCGAAAGTAGCAGCGTGGTCCACGGCGCAAGCAAGCGGAGAGGGGCACCGCAGACCACTCGTGACACTCCGAAATGGGTACAGAACAGAAAGCGAGTATAATGAAACCGAATACTTGAAAATTGAGTTTCAGATCATTGTGTTGTGCGCTTGGTTTTTAATCTACATCTTGAATCCATTTTTTTCTAATTATATAGTTGCCATTTCCTTTTACTTTGATGTTGAAAATTAGTTTTTTCTCCATGTCTCTTTTTGTCGCGCGATGACGAATGGCCACACAGACCTGCTTTAAATTGCCGTTTTGATAAGCGCTTTTAGAGAGAAATGGACGTAATATGTTGTTCTTTTTTAATGTTTAATAATTTTTTTCCTTTCTGACACACCCAAATTTCGAGGTTTCACTTCGTCTTTACGTCCTCTCGTGATCGGTATCCTCACTTTCCCAAGTTTTGGAGGCAGCAAATTCATGTCTTTTGTTTCGGCCAATAATAAAACTTGCTGTAGGAAGAACGTGTTTAATGTCAGAAATGCGCCAGCTGCAGTTTGCATTTTAAAATCTTGCTCTTTCACGGTGCTTCAAAAATAATTTTATAGCAACTTCCGAACACATTGAAAACAGTAGGTAAAGTTTTGATCGAAATCATCCAAATCATAATTGATACCGGTTTAAAAGTATAAATTACTATCGAATTGGAAGTCGTCAGGTGCATTTTGATGGAAAATATTCTGTGTGCGAATTAGACGAATCTCAGGGTTCCTACGGAGTCGGAAAAGTATGTGAAAAATTTAGTCATTTTCTGGACTGAAAAAGCCTGGAAAAAGTTTGTTGGTCTGTTAGTAAGGAAAAAGAAAATAATTTTCCAGACTAGATCTTTTGACACAACATTTTCATAATATTTTATTGAAGATGTGATATAATTTTGCTTTTATCGTGTTAAATATTATAGTGCCTCTATTTGACCTGGATAGCTCATTCGGAAAAGTGAAGTCTGGAGAAAGTATTGAAAAAGTCGGAAATTTATATTCGAAATTGTGTAGAGACCCTGGAATCTCGTCTGATTGGTTTGCGCATGTCTTTCGGTAATGCGTGATGTGCCACTTGTTCTTTGTGCTTAAAACAGAGCTTAAAGTAACTAGAAAGGAAGAGTTTGGTGGTGACAGACTCTACACTTGCTTCGAAGATGTCCAACAAGATTATGCAAATGAGGTCAGTTGGTGAGAAAGACGCTTTCTACTGATTTTAACGATTGTTTCTCATTCGAAGGACAAACCATGGCATGCACAGCCATATATGGTGTAAATTTTCTACGTCAATATTCCTCAAGGAACTGTTTTCCGGAAAGCACAATTGTATACCTTGCCCGTGAGATTGGTCTGCACCGAGTGTAGTGAAGTTACGCCGAGCGCAGTTTTTATTTGTTTCACTTTCATGAGTATGAGGTTGGCTTAACTCAAGCCGTATATTTCACGGTGTTCAACAGAACGTAACCGTAACGTTGAGGTTGCGCTGAGTCTAGAAAAGTGCAGATATTGGTCGCTTGGGTGTTGGAGCTGTCGAGCTGTAGGCTCCGCAATTAGATAAAAACAATTGGAGATACATGTACCGTGCGGACATCGTCCTGTAATATATCAATCATATATACTATAGAACGTAGCTACAATCGTAGCCCACCATGTAGCCAAGCCTTTGCAACCCACTTCACTGACACTTTTTCGTGGGTCCCACTGACATTTTGTGGTAAAATGACAACGAAATAAATTTTGTTAATATCACACACAATCTACTGTTGATGTGAAATTTCAACTTGTTAATTAAAATATGATCAGATCAAGTCGAGGCTTGATAGGAGACAAGCCCACACACAAAGTAGCATTCAGGGTGTCAGTTTTAAGACTGAATTTTAGTAACAACTACAAACTCTAGCTTTGCAGCCGGCTGTATGAGGAATCTCCTGCCTGATTTTGCTCCCATCTCCTTGCAATGATTCAGCTTGTACGTATCATTCAGCAATATTTGTAAAGCCACAACAGTGACCCAC
>Ga0210059_1011976_pt1 | contig 13186 bp, 9 predicted proteins | sample Ectturendosymbi2_FD_188042 | JGI IMG/M metagenome (GOLD analysis project Ga0210059, IMG submission 188042) | Ecteinascidia turbinata endosymbiont from Florida, USA - Sample 2 (SPAdes) (version 2) | ecosystem: Host-associated > Tunicates > Ascidians > Unclassified | place: Key West, Florida...
AGTCACTTCAACAGACAGACAGACAGACAGGCGCAGAACCAACGGTCGTTCCCCGATGACCTCGGAACAACGCACGTGGGCTGGAGATCTCGTGCGGCTAAAAAAATTCTGTGTCTTCAGCAAATCCATCTCCTGCCTCACAGTGCTCGCAGATTCAGCGAGCCCTGTCACACAGGCCATGAAATCGCGAAGAACAGTCGAACTAATCTGACGTATGGCTGATCGCGCAGTCACCAGATGCTGGCCATTAATCACTGTCGTTTGATTGCAATTGCTTGATGTTAAATTCGCCCACTCGTTTGACAGCGTGACGCACGTTTGCATCTGTTTCGTCACTGTCGATCATGCGAAAAGCGTTGCTTGAAAATACCCAAGCGAGGGTTTCTCCGCGCAGTAGCGCTTGCTAAGCGCCACGTCCTATTTGTGCGGAAAGTCGACAGCAGAATGCTCATCTTCCAGCTTAAAACATTTAACCTCCTCACATCGGACGTTTACACACAGTCCCAGACACGAAAAGAGGTTTACTGACGAAGTATCAAAGAAATCTTTGAAAACAGTCCGGTTCTGTCCTATGATGCTAAACATCACCTTTGAAAACCGCAAAATTTACGTAAATCAGGAAGTACTGTTCTCTTGTTGTTGTTTTGTCACTTGAGTTGGGAACGAAATGAAAGAGCACGGGACAAAATCTTCAGTTTTGATTAGGCTAGTTCAAGTAAGTACTCTCCATAGTCGAGGTAAGCAAGGAATCGATGGCAAATTTGAAATCGAAATAGATTTCACGTAAAACTACGCATCCTCAGTCCTGAAGCCTTGTTCAAAAAATCCCATTGCGGAGAGTACTTACTTGAATATAGATATGTGCAAGTTTGAATCATCGCAAAAAGATGAAAGCAGAGGCCAGTCGGCTGATTCCTCGAAAGCTTACAGAAAACCTAAAGCTTTTAATCGTCCCTTAGGCTAATTTGAAACAAAAACACGAGAGCCGTACTGAAATATTTGACGAATCACTTCATCTCCTGTGGCTGCTTTTACTGTATTACCAGAATTAAAAGCAAGTTTTTAATTAAGCTCAGAGTTTTTTAAAGGTGTTTTTGGGACCCGATTCTGGTCCATAGAATTTAAAATAGGGTCCCTAGAATCAGAGAAATCGGGTCCCTACAGGTCCATATGAGGTACCTAACATATTCCTTTAAAAAAAAGCTGATTAAGCATGTCAATTTTTTGGCGTAACGTCATCAACCAGATGTCGTTTTATCGATCTTTCGTATTTATGGAACCAGAAATAGTTTACTATAAGCTATAGTATGAACATTCGAATATTTAATTAACAGTCAGCTCGTTCCTGCCGAAAACTTCGATTGCAAGTAAGCATCGGCAACAAGACATGGGACGTCGTGCTACGATGAGCACTTAACAGTGCTTCGAGGAGGCTTAATCGCTCGTTTCGTTAGTGCTTTTGTTGTTACAACGGAATCCTAATGGTTTCCGTTAACTTGTGATTATGACCGAACTGCAGTTGGCGGTAATCCCTAATCCCCTGTTTAAATTAGTGGTTTGCCTGGAACCCAACATTCACCTTCCGAAAGGTTGTGTTGTTAAAAAGTTGGAGACTTTTGCTGTTACTCAAATAAAAAGGACTTGAAGTAGAATCCCCAATTTCTATTACATCTGCTTGACAACAGCAAGCCACGGTTTCAACAATGATTGGTGCAGGGCGGTGTGTGTGCGCTTTCCAGAGAAGCGAACTATGACTGATCGAACGATGGTTTATAACCTTCTCCATTGGTCCTAACCCTGAACAAACCCAAGTTCAGGCCGAGGTATCGCAAATGGTTCAAGGTCACTCTGAAATGTGTTGGAAGGTGTCGGATTGCCGATGACCATGTCACCGCTGAAAAGTTAACGAAAACAAAATCACCATGTTTTTCGAGGGTGCAGCAGTTACCACCTGGAGAATGCATAAACGAAATTTCAACTATTTCATTTTCCAAATAAGCCACAAACTACTGCACAAGATCACTTGTCAGTTCTTTTCATTGGTGGAGTTACAATGTAACTCTAACTGTAGCAATAAACTTGTAGCTCGCGACCGTTTCAGCATTTTAGGTGCGGTTTGCCTGCAGGCGAAGTAACAGTAGCTGCTCAAGACTTGCAAATAATTTCCGAACTTTCAACCGCACCGTCAGAATATTCTAAGATTTGTTTACATCACGCTTGGGCGGAAGTCCAGTGCAAGGTCGCCGCTATGGACGCTCCTGAAGCGTAATCATGTGCAAACGTCCACGAAACCTCACGCGCTGATGCGTGACCACTACTAAGCCAATTATTTCGTCAACGCTTCTTACTACGTTTGTTTAAAAGCAGTTGGCAGCACAGAAATTTTCGCGAAATTTCTGGACCCATTGCTCAGTATCGCTTCGGTGGTGCATTTACAAACTTGCAAAGCATCTTTTGTTAATCGCTTTCCTTTCTGTACGATGCTCGCGTCGCTCGCCAATGTACAGAAAGAAGCTAAAATATCGATTTGAGATGGACGTTTCGGAAAGAGCGCGTTATTCAACAAAGGACATTCATTGAATTTCGCTGGCAATGAAAACAGGTTTTTCCGAAAAGTTGCCGCTGGTTTTGCGTTGTCGCTTCTTGTAAAACTGAGTTTCGCTTTTACGACTGTGAGATCCGTGCAGAAACTTTTTCTGATCGATGACTAGCTTTCTCACGCCTCTATGCTAAATGCCATCTTTCAGGTCAATGGATATTTCCGCTTGTCGGCGAGGGTGCGTCATCAACGCGGCCCCGTCATTGCTACTGGCACACTCACAATCGAGCCTTGGCCTGAACGACTTAAAGGGTTAATGCTTGTGACTCGTGCTTAGAATTCAGTATACCACTCTTTTAGATATTCCTCGTTGCATACGCTGTCTCGACTGCTTGCCGCAAGGCTCAATACCCTGGAGATCGATTGCTTTCGATCCGTGCCGGTTGCCGTCTAATCTGTTCAGTGATCGCGAGCGCCGTCGCGAGCCGTTTGCCTCCAGGTCGTTAGTTACGCGCTCGTCAGCCTTTTTCGTGGTGCGCGCACGCTTCACCTCGCGCAGAAACTGATGCCGCGTGGAAGCTCGCGTGCTTATCGATTGCCTGGCATAGCGCTGCCTTCTGAGTTGGGCGCTGCGGCGTATCTGCTGAAGCAATCGCAACCACTGCCGGCAGCTTACGGCGGCCACTGAACGAACGATTGTTTTCCTTCATCTTTGTCGTGGCCAGTTGTAGACATTTTTGTCTTTGAGCGACAAGCTAAGTGTTGTAATTGGAAACCGGATACCTTTACGACCTGTTTTATGTTGCGCGCCTTTCCCGCAAGTCTCCCACAGGGCATTCCATGACTGCGCAATTGAAAACTATTTTTGCCTTCGTTGCTGGTTAACGCCGTATGCCATACATTCGCAAAGGCGCTGTGTATCACGCATTTCGCATTGCGGGCAGTGTTCCAGGTTATATGAGCTGACATCAGAGCAAAATACACGCTTTTGTCATGGGAATAACGAATCGCTAAACTACGCCTTCCGTTTAAATCGACATCACTGTCCTCACGTAGTTACACGAAACTCGACGCATTGTACTTTCTAGCTGTTGAACGGGCGATATTGTGAGAAATTATTTTCTGGCCACTTTTTGATTGGCTTCTCAAACGCAATGTTCAAACGCCCAAATTAATGTACGTCGTAGCTGACATTTCCAGCATGCCCTGATCACCTGCACGAAAGGTCACTACATGCACTAGCGGGACTGCTTGTGTTTTCTGCAACTGGCGTTCACTTTCAACACGCGCAAGTGACGGCGGAACAGGCAGTTACGCCCAAAATCACAGCATTCGGTTGTTGGCCGGAATTCGGAACGCAGCTACTTGACATTTGCTTTCATTGCTGCTGCCAACTAACCAGCTATAGTGTCGAATTTCGTTTGAACAAGGTAGTTAAGAGACTTTAGTGCAGGTCGTTTGCGGCTGGTTAAGGTCGTTTAAGAACTCAAAACTGTGTCAACACTGAGGGACAACGTCGTAAGGTGGTCATCACTTTGTAGTATCGCTTGTTACTGCCAACATACCACCCGAATGCAAAGTGTGGATGAGGCTGAGTGACGCAGCATTCCAATGAACCACCGGACGATCCTCACGTTGACGTCATGCGATCGCGGTCATGTTAAGTCAACACGTTTTTTTCAGAAAATTGATGCATGAGATCGGATTAACTGGTATTAAAAGGTCGTCTGCTCCTCGTCTTACGCTCTGTGTTCAGATGTTCGATGGTAAGGAGTTACGAAAGTATTTTGAACCGGTGAAGTTGCTGAGATGTCCACTCGACTTGTTTTTTCCAATTGCCGACAATACCGGTGTTGTTTCATTCCCACCGTTCGTAAACGCAATGTCCGCAGACAATTCATTAGTAGCGAATGCGTTGTTTTCTGGGTGAAGACCTACCGCACGAACACCGTACAACTATTTTGCACTGTGTAAATTGAAGCTTACTTTCACAATCTAAGCAACCTTTCTTTTTGTGGACAACTAGTATTCTGCACTCGAGATGCAGTGCTCTGCCGGGTGTTTCAGAAGATTGCATCAACGACAGGTTGTAAATGCATTGCACCGTTTTTCAAGACCAACAATTGCTATCGAGAGCTTTTTTTCACGAGCTTTTTTCAACAGCTTGATACCGCAGTGCTCGTCCGAGAATCTGATAATGTGCACATCGCCATGAATGGCAGTGCGGTTTGTATACGCGAATGAAAATACCTTGCCGGTAACCCACGCATTACCGAATCAACGTACTGAAATCATTGTTGACGAAACCTTATTTTCAGATATTAGCGGGATCACGGGGTTGATCTGTCAAGGAAACGCATTGTGCTTTTTTTAATCCGTCAAATCTCAAACATTGAATTGATGGTTTTACTGTTATTTCTTGCATCTCCCTTTATTCATGAACCGGTGTTCCTTTCAGTACGATCGTTGGTTCACCTGCACCTTAACACTGAAAATAAATGTGTTTTGAAGATGCCCTCGGCTGCCATAAACCCTAAACGTCTCAGATACTAATTTACCAGATGATCTTAACGCCAGATCACCTCCACAGTGTCTGGTCATGGTTGCCATACCAAAATTTAACATAACCGTCACTTCTGCCTAATCTGATGCGCGTACAGTGCATTCCCTCCACCTGCCTGTATTCACATTACTTCCTTTTGCCGTGGACCTTGCATGGCGCGGCATCTCACCGCACCACACCTTTCCTACCGGCTTTTTCGCTTGCCTGTATGCATAATTCAAAGCTTGGCAGTGAAACATCACACCGGCATGACAATCTAAATCCGGAGCAGTGAAGTACAGGAACAGGCCGCTCGTTAACAGAAGCAGGGGAAGATACAAGTTGAACATCTGTGAGGGAAGAAGTTTTGAATTTGATCGAAAAATTTCATGAAAACTTCGAACTTGGAGCAAAAGGTTTTGAGGGAAGAAGTTTTGAATTTGATCGAAAAATTTCATGAAAACTTCGAACTTGGAGCAAAAGGTTTTGTCTGTGGCTAGTGCTGCACCTGCTAATGACTGCTTCTCGTTTATAACAGTGCCTGCTTTCATATTTTCTATCGCGTTACTTGCATTGAAACAACGTAACATTAGACGATGTTTAGCATCATGTTTAAGGTCATCGCGATCCACATCAAACCATTGAAGCATGTTGCTACAGTAGAGCGTTAAAGTAACCCGTGTTTTATGTTGTGGGGGGGGGCAAAAAGGCTAAAGGAATTTTTGTTATGCTTGCTTTGCATCCTCGGTTGTCGCCAGTGTTGTACACGTCACCTTCGTTGTGAATGCTGCATTGATGTCAAGTCATTGACAGCCTTGTAAAGACGAATACGAAAGCAACGTATTGGTTAACAACGCAGAAACCCATGATTTGCCTAATGTTTCGTTTAAGCCTTTGGTTTTTGGGTGTATTGTTTCATACGCTCTGTCACAACTGCACTCACAACACTAACTGCCCTTTACCATGCGGCTTTAAAGCGGAAAACGGCAAATTTTTCAGCTAGCGTTGTTACTGAAGAACCGCATTCAGCCTGACGACTAACTCCTTCAGATCGCACGATTTTGTAGAAGAAAATCCTGTGCAGCGTACCACGAGATTGGGCAGGGCACAGAATACGTACTTGTACAGACAAGTCGCTATCTTCACTTCACTGACAGAGCTCAACCTGTTGGCGAAACGTCTGATCAAACTTCTTTGAAAGAGGGGCCAAATTTGTTCATATGAAGGTGAAGGCGGGCCAGCTACATTCTTACTGTAAGTGGCAGGTCAGCATGGTCGAGGTATTTCGCGTGGAGTTTGAAGCACAATAATTCCATTGCATCGGCTTTCATGCTCGTATTCCCTCTTAGCACATCAAAACACAACGGGTAACGTCTTAAATAACAAGAAGCCGCCGTCGCTCTTACACACAAGCGTAATCCAGGATTTGACCGGCCGTTTACAACACAACCTGAAACCAAAGCCGCGGACCATGCGAAATTTGCCCGCGGGCCGCACTTTTGACACCCCTGTTGTAGACGATAGGCTAGACCAGGGGCCAACAACCTTTATGTAACTGAGAGCTACTTCTTAGGTAACAGTTAACGTTAAGGGCTACTAGTTTGATACACACTTCTGAAATAAAAGTTTAGTTCCATTTACCTAGTATGTTATCATTAATGATGTTAATCTATGTGATGATACTCATCATCTCAATGCTATTTTCAAAACAGGCGCGCTGGCGACCAACGTGGTCCTTATGGGCGACCTGGTGCCCGCGGACATCGTGTTGGTGACCCCTGGCATAGACTGTTACAGTACATCGTTAACGACAGACGTTGCTGTAAAAGGCTTTCGCCATGCTTGAGCAATGCATGAGTACTGCAAACTTATGCTCTCAACTCGTGTGACTCAGGAATTTTATTGCGAACTAAGCGATGCAATGGGCCAACGCTCATCCCGCCTGCATCATTTAGCTCGCGTTGAAATTCCTCACCGCGTTGATTTTTCACTGCTTGCCGGCGTGTCCGCTTTCTGACGAACTGAGCAAGTAATCGGATGATTTGATAGCAAAGCTTCTTTTAAAAAACCCAGCGCACACGAGATAAAATTAGCGAGAGTGTGCGGATGAAGCAGCGCGATGACACGTTCATTTGGCATTGCAAGCGGGCGAATTGACACGATCCACTAATTAACTGCACCAACTGTCAAGATTTGTGTTCGCGCTTCGAGCCTCACTGGCCTTGCTGTGAAATGCAGTGCGTCGGCCGCCAATCTTGCGTTGCTCACTGTAGTGTGAAAATCTTTTCTTGTTCATTCAAAAGCTGTTTACCGAGGTTTGACGTACGATTGTTTTCTTTTCTGCGAAGGGCTTTTGTTTGGTGCATCGTTCGTTCTATCGGCCTTGAGATACTGGAGTTACGGTAATTGATTTCACTACTTTTGACAGCGGCGTTCAACATCACAATGTCCTGGCTTCGAAGAAATGGCGCAGACAATTCAAACTACATGATGACAATTAGGATGAAACGATAGCGTCAATTAATACCATTTTACCGTATCAAACAAGCGCTGCCTGAAACGCAGCGGTCATTTCCACGCCGGTCACAATCTGTGTCACCGAAAAAGAACTTGCTCGAATGTTCGAGAAACGCAGCTTGTTGCCATTGATGCAAGTCATCCGGACTTGCACACGTATTTGCGCGCCCAGCGTCTACTGTCAGAACCGTAAGATGTCTTCGTGGCTACGATATCAAACCGCTCATTTCCTGTCAACGCCTTTAAAATTAGTTGCGACCTAACCTTTTGGTTCGGCCCCGGCAGCCAGACAACAGTGCAGCTTGGTAAAGTTTCGCGTGAGTACTTTCTGTCTTGCCTGACTGAAGTGTTTGCTGAGAGTATTTACCAGCAAAACGTTTTCATAAGCAAAACCTGTCTCAAGACCTCGCGCAATGCACCTGTCCTTTTAACTTCAATGAAACAAAGGTACTTTTTATCCATTTCCGCCAAAAACACTGCGAAGTTTGAAGTTTGCACTTGACCGCAAAAAAACGCTTTCGCGGTAATCTGGTTCTTAAAAACGGAGGCTTATGTTTGAATTGTACTTTACGTTTTTCGTGATACAGTATACAAGTGAAAACGGCGTTCTCGGGCTGTTTTTCTCGATGACAGTCTTCAACATTAGAGCTTGGCCATCAAGCTGGTGCGGGCACAGAACCCAAAAACCAGCACAGCCTACCACCATAACGCTACGTACCATGCAACCACACCTGCCGTTATTCAAGTTGTTTCGACTTTGCAGTCGCAGATTATATGGACGCTCCCCCCCACCAAACCAAGCCACCATTCGCCTCTCGCAGCTAGTTTCTCTGATTCGACGTCTTGCGCGTTCACACTGGCTGATCTCGAACCAGGTGAATTTCTTTCTGCAGCGGAATGTCGCGTTCACTTCGAATCACACAAGCGGGTTGGCGTACCGCACAGCTTGCTAGGGTCTCGGTTGGCGCTGCGTTCACGCCCGCAACGACGTGCGATTGGCTCAAAACGGATTAGATGCGCCAATTTTAGCGTGTTTGCGGTCGAAAAAGGCATGTTCACGTAAGGCTATTTGCAATTTTTGTGCCTTTGACAGCCGCGGCGTGATATGTCACACGTGTTCGTCGTCGCAGGACGGAACTGCAGTTCTCACCGTGCACAGTATGGCACGTATTGCTTTGTGTCTGGTGTAATGTTTCCAACAATGACGCGTGTGTTTTCAATCAGTTAATTTTTTCAATGGGCATGCTCTTTTCGGTAAAGGGTGTTCTAACTCATATACAAGCTGCCCATAGTCGGATCGCCCACCTGGACAGAGTTTCATTTGATCTGATTCGAATGGTCTCCTCAACTAGCACTTCGACGTCGATCGTTCTTTGAGCGCTTGGTGATGATTGCGCATTGCTGTTAAGCATTGCTCCATCGACCCTCCCTTACCTTATACTTTTTTCTTATCAAACTGGGTTCCATTACCTGTTGTGGTGGCTTAATAGCTTCTGTATGATCTCAAAAACAGTCTGGTTCGGCTGTTGTTAGTCCGGTGATGGCCTGTAGCCAAGAGACTTCAGCTTCAAGCCAATAACGCAGGAAGTTCTCGATAGAAAGTTTTTACGTCACGCGCTTCGCATTTTCGAGATTTTGAAATTTTCCTAACTTCAAACTTTTGTTGCATTTTCACCAACGTTTCCAATACTGCACAAAGTTTCTGAAGCTCTGCCTGCTTTTTCTGTGCTTTGGGATTAAGAAAGAGGTCGTCAAGCAGGTCGTTAAACATAAATGCTAACACTGACGCAAGCTGCGGTAATGATCGAAAGAGCCGCTTTGCTGTTCTTTTCCTTCGATAAATGAATCCATTGGTACAGAACCGAAAGCAGTGACCCTTGTACGCCGAAAAACACCTTATATGGTGAAAAAATCAAATGAACCAAGAACAGCAATGACCCGCGAGGACAGTAAGCCGATGGTCCACATCGTCTAATGTCCATCACTGACTCAGCCAGTTGCCAGCTTATTTCTTTGCCATAAACTTTCCAAATGCAATCTCTTTCGACATACCGGATGGCAGCGTGTTTATTCTGCAGGGACAGTGCGTTTTTTATGCTTCGTTGAACGGTTGAACCCTGTCCTTCCGTTCGGTGCCAGCCTGACCAGCCTTTTGCGCAAAAAGCAAACCCACGATGGTGAAATGACGGCCAGACTGAACAGCAGCCTTGTTCTTTGGTACACGAAAAGCGGAAGTGCTAAATAGCCTTATAATAAATACTACGGCCAAAGCAAGTTGTATCGTTTGCTTTGGCCGTAGTATTTATTATAAGCCTTGTTCTTGCTGTTGAATAACCTCCCTTCAGAAGAAAACTTCGTTGGCCAACTGTGGTGGGACGCTTGCAAGCAGCGGCTACACCACAATAATACTCATTCTTACTCATTCTTGTACGTCAGTGGTTCCCAACTTACACGAACTCTTGACGCGCTAATCCCATGTATAAAATCATAGCACGCACTGCACAAAAAATGTTTGCGGATTTTTGTTTAATGCGATTCATTAGCTTGCTTGTTGTGACACAAAATGCGGTGTTGTGTTTGAAGCGGCTGAGCGCATTTCTCTTTCGACGCTTATCTTCGAGCGATACTTTGTTTCATTACCGCAATAGCGGAAAAGCCAGCTTCGCACAAGCACGCAGCAGCTAATGGAATTAAAGTCCGGACAGCTTCTTCAGATGAGAAATGGATCAAACCGGGATATAAGCTTGTGACGTCCTTTCAATGTCCAACCGATGCACCAGAGCTTCGCGACTACCCATGTTTAGTATTTTTCGCACTACATACCGACGAACTATGTTTCTCAGACTTTTGAAGATTCGCTGCGTTCGACCGATATATTTGTTGTTTTTGTGAATATGAATGTATCTGTGCTGATGGTTTTGGGAAGAAAGACTTAATGGGGTTTTGTTTCTAATATGCAGTTGCGACACTGAACTGCTGCAGTCGCCTGTAAACTTTACTTCGCACCTCTGGTCAATCTCTGCGGTCAGAATTGTTGCTCGTTTCCTCACAGTTTGCGTAACAACCTACAGTGCACCATGTTTTTGAAAACAGCTGGAGTTTTCCATTGTTATTCTCAATCCTGCAGGTGCTGTTTGATTTCAAATTCGCTTTATAGAATTGAATACAAAAGTGTCTAATTAGCAAGGACCCTCGAATTTTCTGTTATCCACGTCGGAGGACGTCCAAGCAAATGCACGAATTGATCGCGACTTTTCTATTTTATGGACGAGTAGGAACTGCGCAATGAAGCAAACAAAATCATGTTTATAGTTCAAGTTTTTTGTGAAACAGTTTTGAGTGTGATCTCACAAACTCCCAGCCTCTTGGTGAGAATTACGTCATCACTCCTGATGGTCACTTCGCGTGGATGGGGGGTACGACGCTTAGCGCGTTCTCGTTCTGGCTGAGCACCAACGTTCCATCTTAGGTGCGCAACTGCGCGTTTCCACCAGACTATTTGTCCAGTGAAATCTCATTCTCGCGCACTTGCAACATTTGAAAGCATTGGAAAAATACGAAAACAGGGAGAAGGTATTTGAATTAAATCTATACTTTGTCTTTTGATAAGATTTTATACTTTTTCCAATACTGTAATTCACAAAGTTTGTAATTCATTTACATCTCTGCTAACGCAGCCTTGTAATATTCATGCTCACTAAAACAAACATTTGCTCAGTGTAAAATCTTAGAGGAAACGCTGCTAACCACTTTCCCACTATACATGCTCATGTAAAGTTGCTGGTTACCTGTGTGTAACAACGCCACTTTGTATTTATTAAACATAACAAAGAAGCAGTATGGGGCCGTTCTTGTTATCAAGCTATGAAACTAAAGGTCCCTATCCTCACGCCACTTAACGTTAAGGCAGGTGCACTCGAAGTCGCAGACCTTGTTTAGCCAACTCACATGTCGGACTTCCCCGGCAGTGAGAATATTATTTAAAGGTCGTTAAAAGTCTGCGTCACTAAGTCGCTACAAGGACTGCTCGTGGTAGTCGCCCGGTTCCTTTCATCGCTTTTGCCCCCTCGGCTCGGACTTTTTTCAGAACATCGCGTTGGCTGCTCGAGAGGAGGTGCGGTCTTGTGAGGCCGTTGTTGGCTTTTTATTAATTTAAATTTATTTTCGAAGCGTGCCCGCGATCTTGTGCTCGCAAACACGCGCATGCTTTCCTGTCGTGCCGAAAGGAACGGAGTGAGCCGAGACTTTACACTAGCTCGAAAAAACAAGTTTTGTTGGTGTTTTTTTCTTGAACAAAGAGCATTTGTTGCGGCCCCGGACCCATCGCATTTCGCAAAAACATTTAAAAATAACAAAAAATGTGAATAGCAACAAACGTAAAAAAATAACTTCTTGTTTGCGCGTACTGATCAACTCATTTAACTGCAGTGCCATCAAAAGAAGGTTCACGAACTTCTCCGTCCAACTTATTGATTTTCTTCCTGAGTGAAGTGGTTCTTCTCATTAAGCTTTTGGAGATATGCTTCCCGCAGGATTTCGCTATGTTGAGAAAATCGCGCTCCCGTTTCTGCTGCCACTGACCAAATCCTGCTAGATCGCGACGTCACAGTGTTAGACACAGACAAAATATTGACTTTTCGTCAGTGGAATGTTGCTGAAATTTCTATTTTTCTCGGTGAATTGCGGTGTGCCGTATCACGTGGTCACGGTTGGCTCTACACGGTCAGATATAAAGTGCGGAAACTTCAGCAGTATAATAAACACAAAACCGCAGTGTATCTCTTGACACCTGTTGAACTTGCTCAGTATACAGATCGAGAAGTAGCAGCGTTGGGACTCACTTGCGTAACGGTGCCAAGTCTGCTGAATTTAGTTGGGCAGTTTCGTACAGGGGCGGATCCAGGGGGGCGATTGGGGCAATCGCCCCCTTAAAATCTACAAAAATAATTTTATCTGCAATGATTTTTTACAAGTCGGTAAACAGCATTCACAATATGAGGCCATTTTGTTGTCCGTTGCTTTGTCACAGCAGTGTTGTGAAGTACACTTGATCCCTCTTACAGCAGCGAAGCCGTTATGAGACGTGGCTTCCAAATATTACTGAAATCGCCCCCCCCCCCTAACCTTACTGGCTGGATCCGCCCTTGGTTTCGCATGTCTGACATGTCGATGGAGCAGTCATAATTTTGACAAAGTTGGGTTGTTTCAAGATTTTTGTAATTGTTAACAAAAGTGATAAGTGTTGATCACAACTTTCTGGGCGCAGGATTATTTGAAGAAAACTGTCGTTTTACATTATTCCGCCGCATTTATTTGTTGGCACATTCTGGTAATTCCAAACGATGTGGTGCTACGGCAAACCAATTTGTAGCATTATTTACAGTAGGCTGATTGCAAGGCAATGTGTTTTGATTTGAATGCGCGTTGCCAAACAGTCTTGACACCGTAACACGCAGTGTGGGTACGCCTTTCGGCGCAACAAGAGTTCAAAGTGATCCACTGATGCGGAGGCTGTTTCACCCTGACATGTAACATCTTTAGCTTCCCAGTGACATCTAGCTTACCTTATTAACTTCATTTCCTCAACT
>Ga0210059_1011977_pt1 | contig 13185 bp, 6 predicted proteins | sample Ectturendosymbi2_FD_188042 | JGI IMG/M metagenome (GOLD analysis project Ga0210059, IMG submission 188042) | Ecteinascidia turbinata endosymbiont from Florida, USA - Sample 2 (SPAdes) (version 2) | ecosystem: Host-associated > Tunicates > Ascidians > Unclassified | place: Key West, Florida...
GGGCTAGGCAAAGTGGGCCAAGGTGGCTTAAAAGTCCTCCACTTATGACGTCACTCACAAAAAAAGCGCATACCCCAAGCAAAAATTTTTTTTCGAGTACAGACTAAAAGACTTGCTGCGTCTTTTGAGACTTTTACCGAGTCTGTAGAGCATGCCAGACCGGAGAAATTCCCGCACAAAGCCAAGCGCGTTTAGGTTATTTTTTCCGAAAATCCTTGAAAGCAGCCAGATGCCAAAGAGTTAATAAACTTGGTTTACTTATTGCCCACATTCACAAATTTCAATAAGAACCTTGTCCCTGGGTTTGTTTCATAATTTTGTCAAAATGGACCATGGTCATCAACGCACATCTGATGTTGCCTTCTGATTAAGTTGGTTTTGGTACCTGACTTTAAACACAGTTGAGCTGGCAAACCAGCTTCACAAAGGTATGCAGTTAGAAAAGGTATAAGAGCTTTTTTCACCTGCTGACACAGATCAAAGAGATTTGGTTCCATTGACTAAACATGGAAATCTTGTCTATCCACGGCTGTCAACTTTGCAACTCAATCATCTGTTCAGGAATGCAATCTATTTCACAATGAACATATAGCGCTGGTACCTCAAAAGGACGTCGCACCCAGTGAAATATTACTGTAATTGTTAAAAGGGATTTATATATCCAACTTCAAGACAAACGTAGTAAGGTGCTATAGAAAGATTAACTTGGGCGAATGCAGGGCAAACCCATTTCTACCTCATCATCAATTTTTACCATGCTGTGTTACTTGGGAATAAGCTACTCCTCCCCAACTCGTTAGATGATAAAGACACATTCGCTTTTCCTGATGTTCTTTCCCTTTAAAAAACTCAAGATATTTGTCAATATATTAAACATATTTTGACAAAAGATCCCGACATAGTTTAGCTTCTTGAGAGAGCTGTGAGATGAGGCTTACACACTGTAGCTGGATGTCACCATTTACCTTGCCTGTGGCTGGATGTCGTTATATGCAAATGCCTGCTTTTTTTCAGCCATGAAAAACTAAGACGGTGAAAGCAAACTGCAGTTTAACATAACAAGTTTACACTTAACACCTTGGCTGCTGGTATATGAATATATATACCTGGAAATCAGCCTAAAATCAAGCATATTTTGGTTGTCTTACCAACTGCATAGCTCCTCAGGCAATTGCACTAGAGAGCTGTTCAAACCCTAAAAAGATTCGGCAAGCCTTCAAGTCTGCGATGAAAAAAAGTTTTTTTGTTTTGGGTTTCAGAGCCTACTGCAGATTCATTTTAGTTTGCGGATTCAGGTTGGGAAACACTCAAAAACAAATTGATTTTTCTGTATTAGTACAATAGTCATTAATTATTAGAATTCATTCCAAATAGTTTACATTCCAATAAGATAGTCATGATGAAGCCCTGCTGCAGGGGCAGATAGGATATTACCTACACTTTATTTTCTATGAAAACTTTGAGATTAACAGTTCAGTGACAAAGGATAATAAGAATTTGCTTGCTGCACACGATAAAGTGACAAGATAATTACAAGTATATATTGTTTAGCACAACAAATTGAATCAAGCCTATGTTAGCACCAGATGCAAATGTACTAGGCAATCGGATACAGATGGTTGTATCAGGTCAGAGTTGGTGGACAAATCAAACATTCGTGGACAAAGCCAGAGAATCTTGATTGATGTCAGTGTCCCAAGTCAGCAGCAATATTGAACAGATGACCAAGAGGCATAGCCTGGAATATTTGATTACATTCAGGATGCGAGTCGAAGGATGTAGCCGGTATTGAAAGTGTTAAGCAACACATGTAGTAACTTAGGCACTCACAGAGTTTTGGGAGAGAGGATATCAAATCTGGGATATCAAAAAGTGCATAAACACAAAGTTAAACATGAGGAAGAGTTGGCATTCAGAATATGATATCGAAAACCTCCATGCAACTGCAATTATTATGTGTGACTAGCTCCTAGCAAAAATAAAACTCAAATTAATACACCAAGCAATTAATAAAAAGTTATGAACAACCTGTGACTTTATCAATATGTTGCAAATATTCAGCTTATCATCAGTCACAAAAGCTTTGTCCACAAACTCAGAAAAATGGTGATGCAGCCATTCTTTCTCTGACTGATTTTCAACATAAGATGCTTCAAGTGATATGGAATCGCAGTAAAGCTTTTTGAGGTGCTGAATCAATTCTGCCAGTGAAACCTCAGTGTCACCTGATACGTCAAAAATATATTTGTAAACAATCAGCACAAACAATTTTGCATATGAACAAAACTCAATTAGTAGTACAAAATTGTGACTGTAGTATATACACAAAAACATGCTTATACATAGCAACTATGCAGTTGATAAATTTTAAAACATCTATCGATAACAGTAGTCAAACCCTGCAAAATTAATAGCACAAAGCTACAGTGAGATTACAACTTTGTTGTTGTTGTCACAACTGAGTCACAAAATATGAACATGCAACATCCAAGGTACATATTGCAAAAAATAAGTGTAGTATCAGTTTAGCACAAAACATGACGAGTGTTAATGTAAGAAATATAGAAACTTAAGCACTACACAATTTCTGTGATAATGTCTTTTATACCTACAAAACACATACAGATGATATCTGCTAAGTATATACCAGTTAAATGCATAAACCTCTTTATCACATAGGATTCCAGAAGCCCAAACTGAAACCACCCACATGAGAAGGAAATAGTACACTTAATTGCATAATTCTTATTTGCATAAACAGGATATTCAAATATAAATGATCTTCATATTTGTAAAATTTAAATCATTTAATCGCACATTCCAAAGGAGTAAAGTGCTAAAGAGGACTGCTCAGATGGTGTTGAAACCAGTGATGCCATTGATCCAATTAAGCATTTGTTGCTGCAACGACTCCCTTAACCAAGGCACCAAAATCAATACCACGCGTTCAACTCTCAGCAAAGGATTTGCAGATAAACACATTGTGTGTGGCACTGTTTGGCCGTGTCTCATCCCTAAGGGTGCAAACTTTGTCACAAAGGTAGCACTTTTAAAGCTTATTTTATGGCATTGGGTAACAACCTAACACACAGGACGACGTTTAACACCTTCACACCAGATGCATTGAACTCTCTACAGAACAAAAGAGGTGCACCTGTGCTGTACACCAACTTCAAATTTTAGTTTCATTTGACAACTGTTAGTTCTCAAGCACTACCTACAGTACACTTCACTGTCTAAAACAGTGGTTTATAAACAGAGGAACACACTCCCCTTGTGGGATGTGAAAAGTTTACAATAGGGGGCGAGTATATGGCAACGACATAGTGTTGGAAAACAAGATAATGGCAAATTAACTGTTGTTCTACTTTTTGTTTGATTTGGAGATTAGGTGAGGCAGGAATAACAATGGCTGTCACTAAAGGGGGCACAACTACAGAAGTTTAAAAACCTCTGGTCTAAAATGTCAAGAGTGAGCAAACAAACAAAATGAAATGATTTGTCTTTGTCAGATAAAATTCTTGTAATCAAAGAGCTCAGAAGGAATGCATCACAGAGTAAAGTTTGGGATATAGCAATCACAAGTTTCACACATTTGGAAAGCAAAAGAAAACCTTTTTGCCGCTCAAAGCAACACAAACCCTTCTCGCAAAAGACTAGAAAAAGTTCTCACGAAGGTAAGGGAAGGTATTGCGACATTGGTTCAAGAAAGTTACAAGTAGAGGACTTGTCATCAGTGGAACTATGCTCTGTGTAAAACCAAATGACTTGAGCAAAATAATGGGTGTGGATTTGATCGATCCCTGAGCTAGGTAAATCGATGGTGAGAATTAAATGTACTCAATTTCAAGTGACAGCATAGTCAAAAACAAGGCCAGGACTCAGAAGCTGCTGAACACTGGATCACATCTGTGTGGCCACAAGTGCACCAGCAGTATTCTGTATCTGACATTTATTTTGTGATGAAACAGGCCTTTACTTCTGCGCACTTTCAAAAGGAACAATGCGCTTTAAAGATGAAAAGCCTTCTGGCAGTAAAATATCAAAAGAACATCTACAAGTTATGCTGGCGGCAAACATGGATGGGTGTGACAAAAGGCAGTTGCTTGTTGTTGGTAAGTCCACTAAACCAAGACACTTCATAGAAATAAGTACGCTGCCCATATTATACCAGTCAAACAGCAATTCTTGGATGACAACAACTTTTTCTCAAGACTGATTAAGATGCTTTGATGCATTTATGTAATAACAAAACGGAAGTGTTTGTTGTTGGACACCTGTTCAGCTCACAAAATCGAAGCAAATCATCTAGTGTGTCAAACTTGCTTATTTGCCTCCAAACACCACTTCTTCTATTCAGCCACTGGATCAAAGCATTATCAGAAACTTTAAACATTATTACAAATGTTGTATGCTGCAGAAAGTTTTGCTTGCGATTGATTTTTAACGAAACAATGATGGCAACTGAAGTGGCTCATTCCCTTTCAGTGTTTGATGCCATTAATTTTATGAGTGCTTTTTAGGTTCAGCATGTCTGAAGAAACCACTATAAATTGATTTTTTTCTGTGGTCTAACACCCACCATACTAGATGGACCTTTTCTTGGGTTTTCATTGAACGAAATTCTGCCCAATTTCACCAAAGACAGTTTTGAAGAATATTTAAGCATTGACAATGGACTTAAGTAGCAGGTTGTCCAAGTGATGATGAAATTTGCAGAAGTCATGCAAAGCAGACAAGGTAACAAAGATGACACTGCAGAAAATCCCACCGAAGTAGTCACTGGTTTTCCACACAAATATAGAGATGTGTTTGCCATGCTTGACAAATTTGTCGACAATTTCAATTTCACAGAATGGATATGGACCTTTTTTCAGAGTAGAAAAACAAACACATGCTCAACAGCATGTCCAAACATGTCAGAAGTAAATGATGTGTTAATTTTTGTGCTGCATTTGCCTCATTTTCCTCAGTACGTGCTATCAATTAAATAACATTCATACAAGCTGTCTCCTTTACAACAAACTTATGTGGGGTTGCTCCATGTTCGATAGTGTTGCCAGTTTTGCAGATTCATCAGCAATTCCGGTGGCAAATCGTGAGTGGCAGTGGTGAAAACGGTTGAGAAAAACTGCTGACAAATTGCAGTGTATCTAACAAAATTATAATGCCATGCATTCTGCCACAGACAACATACTGCGTCAACTGTGTTACTCGTTTGACTTCACTCTCTGTTTTTTCATTTCAGTAAAATTCACTTGGTGAATGCCTAAACCAAATGATGCATAACAAATGCTACTGGGATTATAAAAGCTGGGCGAACAAATCAGTTAAGTCTTTATGTAGAACAACTAGCTTTATCTGGACCAAGATATTTTTAGAACTTCTAGAACTTCTAGTTCTGCAAATCTTCGTGGTCAGTGTCAAGCTACCTCATATCAGCAGTGTCAGGTAGCAAGCATGTGGACAAGAGAAGAGCACGGCAGTAAACCTGTGGACATTTTTTTGATGGGGTTTATCACATATTCTAGTTAAACACATATAAAAGCTAAGCAAATTGGCTATGCAATTAACCAGATTTGTCTGCATTTGCCAATTTTGCTGTGAGAATCACTATCACGGGCCAAATAAAAAAAACTTAATGAAAAAGAGGGGTCCGAGTAAATACATATTATATTAAGTAAAGCATTTCAATCATTGTGCATAGCAATATAAAATGGAAATAAACAGCTTCCACAATCAAAAAGAAAAGCATCTATACATTACTTGAATACAGAAAGCTACCGTATTTATTTGATTGTAAGGCACAAGTTTACCGCCATGCTCTACTCTTGTCAGGAGGGAGTCATTACCGTAATGATTACTAAGAACAAAAAGTAGTTGTAGTGGTGTAAGCATCAGGACCAGGGTTGCGAATTAAATACAAAACGTGCTAGTACGCAAAAGTATCTCACAAGCTTAGGTAACAATAACCTATGTTCAAGTGCGGCTTACACTAATTTTAACACCATTTTATGTGGCTTGCAATCAAGGGTGACTAACAACTGAATAAATGTAGTATATCTAATATTTTGTGAGTCTACTGTGGTTGGTTACTTGTATGTGAAAAAAATTGCTTCATTGCACAAGATCGAACCTCTAATCTCAGCTAATGGAAACATGAGGACTGACTATGGAGATGAGGTATTTGTTATAAACAATTAGTAAATTCAATGATTTTTTACATAAAGTAAATTACTGAAGATACAGTATACATATTTCAGTTTGACGATTACAACTACCTACATGAACCTGTCATCTAGGGAAGACAACTGCCACCTAGGACGATCAGCAGCCAAGACATATTGAATGCTTATGTTTATTGCCATTAAAGCAATTTGAACTCCACAAAGTGCTGCTTTCCTATCGAAATCTTTTGAAATTACAAGTACTTGTTATAGCCTATAATAAAAGTTTCTTCATCCTCTGACTACTTTGAAGAACCTTTACTTCAATTTTAATAGTTTAGGTCAAGGCTGCCCAACCTGGGCTGCATGCGGCCCCCGAGGTTGTTTTAAGTAGCCCGTGATATAATAAGTTCGTAAGCAGACTTTTTAAATATTTAGTATTTTTTATAGGCTCAAGTATGTTTGCCATCAAAACACACCAAAATTATACCTGTTGTTTCTGTTATGGGCCTACCACCCGAAAACTTTTACAACAAACGCTTCGTAAGTATGTTAATTTTTTAGATTTGGTTTACATCCGTACAAGCTGGCAACACTGAATGCAAATATAGGACTCATTATCACCTCATGTTATTGCATAAAACGTATCAAAATCAAGGGATTTGTTATGTCACAATTGCTTATTGTTACGTCACAAAAACGTTTGTGGCCCGCAATAAATTTCCTTATGTGAAAGTGGCCCGCAATACTGAAAAGGTTGGGCAGGCCTGGTTTAGGTGGAGAATCATATCTCATATAGATGTTCATGTTATTACATCTTCATATAATAAATAACTAAGTCACTGCAAACCTCTATTCAAATTTTTCACTTTTTCAAATATTCAAATTTTTTTTTCAAGTCTATTCAAATTTTTCACAACGTAATTCTTATATGCACATTATTGCATCATATTAACTCCATGAGAGTATCATGCACTCACTCAGCACAACAGTTTATTTTTATGCACTGCCTTATTTCTTGATTTACAAGTTGCATGGCAGCAATAGCAACATGAACATTGCAACTCACTTATGCAGCACCATGTTGAAGCAATAATGGTTTACCACAATGGTTTCCACACACCATACCACGAGAACTCCTCTATATGCCACAATACGATGCTCATATGTGATATGTAAAACGCATTATAATTCGGAAATATGTTATTTATAACAGGGATGCTAATAAATTTTCAACAGCATTAAAACTGTTCTACTATTTTCCTCAGCACATATACAAATAAAACTAACCTGCAGCTACTTTGGCATTCACATCCAAACCATGAAATTCTGGATTGAGACTTTGCACAACAGGTGGCACAACATTTTTCAGAGGATAAAGATCTGCTACTTTGTGACCATTTTTTTGAAAGGCTTTAACAAGGCTTTTCACTGAAGGTACGTACTCTAATTTTTCATCGACAGCACCATCATACTGAATGTTTGCACTATTCTTATAACCAATCACATCATTGTAATATCGGTAACCACGGCAGCTTATAATAGTTTTACCGAATAAGCCGCATGACAATCTTGGTGACAGTGATTTGCAGAAAAGGTTGTTCAGCACCATACTTGGCACAGGCATACCTACTATAGATAGGTCTAGCTTGATACCATCTTCAATAGTTAAACATTCACTATTCACATTAGCAACACTATCAACAGCAGTTGTTATGGAACAATAATTATATATGAAGTTCTAGCTAAACACAAAAGACAAAGTATGGGTACAACATAAAGAATGGATGTCCATCAACGCAGATATAGTGACCAGATCTGTAGGCTATGTGTGATGAGAGAGACGTATTTAGCGACAGTGAGTAAAGTACACGCATGCAGGGTTGCCAAACTCTTTTCACCAAAAAAGCGAGGACTGGTCGGTGGCGTCACTACCACCAGCGTAGGGTTGTACCTCCAGCATAAGGGTTGATTTAGAAAGCAACTGTTTGTACCTCCAGCGTAGGGAGTTGATGTAGAAAGCAACTGTTTGTACCTCCAACGTAAGGGTTGATTTAGAAAGCAACTCTTTGTACATTGTACCTCCAGTGTAGGGTTGGCGGGTCTCATCGCAAGGTGCTGAGCTGCGCATGGTAAGAATAGTAGAAATGGTCAGACTTACACTTGATGAGACCCGTCATCCCTACGCACAGTTGCTTTCCAAATCAACCCCTACGCTGGTGGTACATCCCTATGCTCGAGGTACAACCCTACGCTGGTGGTATAAACAGTGTTGGTTTATAAATCAACTCCCTACGCTGGAGATACAAACAGTTGCTTTCTAACTCAATCCCTACACTGGAGATACAACCCCACGCTGGTTGTACCAACGCCACTGACCCTTACTTAAAAACGCCAGACCGACTAACAAGAAAAGCCAAAAAATCCAGACTGTCATAAAAAAGCCAAAAAAGCCAGACCTAGTCTGTAGTCACAAAAAAAGTCAAAAAACAGACCTAGTCACAAAAAGGCAGATCTAGTATAAGAATGTAGTGTCTATTTTACCGGCGATATTCTGGAGACAACAGATCAGCTGGAGCTATTTAACCGGCAGTCAAAGATTCGGTCTGGTGGCATGATGCAATACAAAGAAAAATGTCACTTTGTCAGGAAAACGCTGTCCTGCTCGTGGTGTAACGGTTAGGTGTTTCGGCTGCTATGCTAAATGGTTTTAGGTTCAACTCTCACCTTGCCGACTTTTGTTTTGTTTTTTTTTCAGGATCCACTTAGGTGTTACGTTTAAGTGTTAGTGTTGTTAGGTTAGGGTTAGGTTAGAATTAGGGTTTGGTTAGATTAAGGTTAGCGTTAGCTTAGTGTTAGGTTAGGATTAGGTTAGTGTTAGGTTAGTGTTACTGTAGATAGATAGATTTATTTGGTGGTAGTAAATTAATTTAATTGCGCTAGATGAACTCGCTAAGACAAGAAAAAAACGTCAGGACACCGAAAAAACACAGGAGTTATCTAGTCAGGTACCCCATAAATTACGTGAGATTGATGTTTCCATAGTGAAGGTTGTCAACCGCTAGACGTGCTGTCGCAGTCTGATTTACAGATTGCGGGATTAATGGCCAATTGTAAAGAGGTTACTCTTGTCAGGTACAAATGGCCATGACGTTTAATTGTCATGGACCACAAGGTTCCAGACGAAGAAAAGAAAAATCTGACAAAAAAGAAATCCTCTTCGGGTTGCCATAACCCTTTCTTGATCCACGCACACCCATTATAAAGATAGTTTTGATTTGATTATGACCGCAATGCAAATTCCATGAAGATTGTGGAGATAGTCTTTGTAAGAGAATTGTCTGCTTCTACTGGTGTTCTTGATATTCTGCAACAAACACTTTGGACAGCAGCACCTACGTATTCACGAAGTAATAAGCTATATTAAAACACATAAAAATAGTATACTACAAATACACACGTTTTGTAGTAGTATACTACAAATACACGCAAATGCACACATACGAGCATTTAATTATGAACATGGAATGACAGACAGTCGTATTATATTACATATACTATAGTAATTCAGGCTAAGAAGATAGATGTTGACTTTCGGGGTGATTCTTTGGCTACAAACAAAAGGATATATCGAAAGCATTATTAGTGATTCTTATAACTTTCTATAATCGAGTTTCCGTATCGTTTTTTGAAGATGATTGCTGCCAATTCTTTTAGAGAGAAATCTGTTTACGGCCAGATTGTTGGGCCTTTGAATTTGATTTATCTTTTTCCATACTGGGAGCAGACTAGGTGACAGAAGTATTGGCCAGAGGTACAACTTCTAGTTTCATGGGTGTGGACAGAATTAACAGCAGTAAATAGACGGTCAAACGTGTTGGGCATTCTGCTGCTACAGTAGCTTAGCATTAGGTTAACTTAGCGTTAGGTTAGGGATAGGTTAGGGCTACGGTTCGGTTAGGTTGTAGGTTTATCTTTTAGTTACATTTACTTCCTTACTACCAAGCCTTTTGCTGCTGCCATCTTAGCGGCAAAATAGACACAGCCTAACAAGAAAAGTGCACAAAACAGAGTTAGTCACAAAAAAAAACTAAAAAAGCCAGACCTAGTCATAGTAAAGGCCAATTAGGGTTGCCTGTAAAAGGCGGAGCTCCATAAATAGAACAGCTTGGTTGCAGAGGTTAGGTTTGATGATGTAACTGGAGTCATTAAAACCGATATTTTTCGTTGAGCAATTGAGAAGTAAACGGTAGCAAAAATAATTTTCCAGCAAAAGGTGATGTTACACTACAGTAAAAAAATTCTATTTCGAAGTTTTATTATTTTTGGTTATCTGAGTTTCACAACGGTTCAGGGATAAATGAATAGGTTTCAACAATTGCAAATGTATAAAATTTTCAAACACTGCAAACTTCCATGTATTCCATGTTTGGGGGAAACCGGAAACGCATATAAGTTGCAATGATACAACATGTTGCCGTAACTATTTTCCCTTTTTTTGATTTTGCAACACAACTTTTTCCATTCCGGTTACGTCATCAAACCTCCCTAACCAAGCTCCGCTATTTACAGAGCTCCGCCTTTTATAGGCAACCCCAATTAGCAGTTATTAAACACACACAATAGCTCAAAAACATGCAGCAGTGACTAATGCAGTAAAAAGTAATGAACTTTTCCGTGCCTGAATCAGTTTATTATGTCGCTGCCACGTGTACTTGTTTACATTTTTTATTTTATATAGTAGCAGCAATTGGAATTTCTAAAGATACAGTACACATGAATGGAAAAAAACACAATAAAATTATACCATGTGATGACGGAGTACCGTAAGAATGAAGAGCCTACAACCAAATCTTCATTCCTAGCTACTGTGACAAATCTTTGAGATCTGAATATTTCATCCACTCTAGCCTAAGCCTATCTTGTGTTACGTGTTAGCTAACAATAGTGTTAAGAATGTGTCTGTAACCCTATGCTTCTGTATTCAATGCAGTTGCAAAAAAAGTGTCTGTAACTTAAACTTAGTGTAACCCTCGTGATTCCGCCGGCTTCAAAATGCCTTCTTGCACTACGTTCCGTATTGTCTGTTTTTATCAGCCTGCGTTCTGCAGAGTGTGTATGTTCATACCATGGACTTCGTGTCTGCTCATAAACAAATAAATTAAATTATCTTGAATTTCTAAGTGTGTGCCACTTAATATTTTGGCACAGGCCAGAGTTCCCGCACTGGAACCCAAATCTTTGAGCGCATCACCATGACTATTGAAGCGCATCGCTTGCATCCTTCAAGCGCATCGTCCTGCAACTCAATCTTTGTGCTTCTTCTTCAGGCGGCTTCACACACACTCCGGTTACGTCTTACAATCCGGCTTATGGCCGACGGCAACCTTCACACAGGCTCCAAGACCGTATCCGGCAGAGATGAGCGGACTGTGAAATTTTTCAGTTCGATCCAGTCCTCATCCGCCAATGTAAAATCATGGATATTTGTTTTGCCTCAAGAGGCAAAAGAACTACTAGATCTATTCAGCTTTTAACAAAATACAATTGGTTGAATGCAAAATAGTTCCAGTACTGCTTTTTGCTCTTGAGGCAAAATAGACACAGCCTTTTGGCATTTCCAAAACTTAACAAGGATGTGTCTATTTGGCATCAGAGGGAAAAGCACTGCTGGAGTTACTTTGCCATTAGGAGAATCTGATTGCTAGGATTGGTCAAGTGACATGGACGATACACTTGCATTAGTGTAAGGTCCTTGTTGTATGACCTGAAACCAAACCTAAACCCAAAACCTCAACCCAAAATCTAAACCCAAAATCTAAACCCAAAACATAAACCCAAAACCTAAACGCAAAAACCTAAACCCAAAAGCTAAACTCAAAATTTAACCTACACCCAAAATTAAAACCTAAACCTAAAAGTTTAACCTACAACCGAAACCCAAAACCTAAATCCAACACCTAAACTCAAAACTTAAACCTAAACCCGAAGCCTAAACCGAAATCTAAATGTTGAACCTACAACCTAAACCCGAAACCTAATCAGTAGGGCAAGTTTTAGTTGCAGTAACAAAGAGAGAAAGTTGCATTTATTTTCAGCGAAAGTTGCATTTATGCGCTGTAAGTTGCATTTATGCGCACATTTGACTGTGAAAGACTTGAAACAACCTATTTTGCATGCAAAAATCGAAAAAGTTGCGAAAAGTTGCAATATAAAATTCCTGGAAACAGCTCAACACATTGAATTATATATATCTTGAGTATTTAGGAAGCTTTTGGAAGCTGTAAAAAAAGTTGCAAAAGTTACAAAAACTTGCCCTACTAATCAGGAAACCTAAACCCTAAAGGTACATCCTAAACAGAAACTTAACATACACCCTAAACGTAAACCCTAAACCTTAAACTTTTTGAAAAAGTACAAAAGCACTCCTATCAAAGGTGTAACCTCTACAAGCTATGCCAAAGGAAATGGTGAGAGTAGAACCAAGGAACAATCGCACAACAGGCATGGACACTAACCACTCAGCTATGTTCACATTGCTACTAGAACTCAACCTTTGTATGTAAACAAAGTTGGGTACAGATCGAATTGCAATATAAACCTGCAGAGTTTTTGCATTTGATGGCAAAATATACACTATCATTTAGCATACCTGTGAAATCGGATCACAACTAAAATTTTTAATATTTTCAGAATAATCACATCATTACAACAAAAATTTTCTCAGTCCGATCCAGTCCTGATCCGCCAATTAAAAAAATGCAATCCGATCCAGTCCTGATCCGGCCAAAATTGGCTTCAGTCCTGATACAGTCCGATCCAGCCTTGATCCGTGCTCATCTCTGGTATCCGGGTGAATTTTCTCGGTTGCGACCGGCTTCCGGCTTACTTTAAATCAGTTTAAGTAAGCCGGACAACCGCTGTAGTCGTTGATGGCGTTCTTGCTATCGAGCAGAGATGAGCACGGACAGGACTGGATCGGGACTGAAGGAAATTTTGGCAGGATCAGAACTGGATC
>Ga0210059_1011978_pt1 | contig 13185 bp, 9 predicted proteins | sample Ectturendosymbi2_FD_188042 | JGI IMG/M metagenome (GOLD analysis project Ga0210059, IMG submission 188042) | Ecteinascidia turbinata endosymbiont from Florida, USA - Sample 2 (SPAdes) (version 2) | ecosystem: Host-associated > Tunicates > Ascidians > Unclassified | place: Key West, Florida...
CCCATCCTCGTCGCCATTGTTGTATTTTTCGTAGTACACAATACAAACACGAACGGTTCGAACCCAATTGTAGAATGCCTAGGAGAGGCAAGGTGCTCACTAAAGTACTGTGGATGATTGCTAATCACCAGACGCAAAGGAACGTAGATTAGACAAGGCACGTTCATGCCATCGACGAAGTACGCCGATTCGCTGATTACCTTCAACGCATTACATGATTACCATTTGCACGATCACAACAGGTTTGTTTGGTTACTTTCATTACACTCAATGGATCTGCATAGTGCAGTAACAAAAGTGTTAACAAATTGTAGCAAGATTAAATGGTAGTTATTTTTTTGGCTGATCATGGTTAACACCACCATCTCAAAAAGAGTTAGATTTGTTTGAATAATCATTTACTCCTGCTAAAACCTTGGGGAAGTTATCAAGTACTTCTTGGTCATTAAATCAAGTCAAGACTTTTTTCTCAGATTCGTAGACATTGGAAGAAATGATATTAATGCACCAGCAATTTTAAGTACATCTCAGCAAATAACGCAAGAATGGATTGCAGTGGACACAAAAGGAATTGCTGGAACACCAGCATCCAAGAAAGGTGAGCATTGAGATCAAGGGAAATGTACATTCTTGAAATCATTAGTCTTTAGTACTTTTGGTGCATAACCAATGAAGATTGCACTGAAGTGTCATGGTAAGTTGGTAGAAAACTTGTTAGTTTCACTTCTTCTTGTGCTGTATAATGACGCAATACTCAATGTAAAGTGGCACAATACTAAATGCACAAGATGAATTTTTTCTGAAATTTATTTTTTATTGATTGTTAGCTGAGCAGTTATACTCTCATAATAGAGTGATGTTAATTCAATATTCTATATTAGAAAATGCTTCTAAAGGCAGTGCGTATTTAACTTTGAGGAGCTAACTCACAAGCACAATCGATATGGGCAAATCATACCTTTGAGTGTCCATAGGTGTTAATATGTGGCATTAAGTGGCAACTAAATGATTTATGTGTACGCAAGTGACTACAACAACGCTATTACAGGTGTTTGTCCACCAGTTTTCGTTGGTCCCAAAGCAGTCATTCTCCCAACGAATTGTTCTGAAAAAGAGTCCCCAGTTGGAAGCAAGTGTATATTTGCTTGTTCTGCTGGTTATTCTGGATCCTCAACAATTGAAACTTTAGAATGCTTAACCACTGGTCAATGGAGTGAAAATATTCCAACATGTGTTGCACTGGTGAGTTGCTAGTTTTTATGCTCTTCTTGCATTCACAATACCACAAAAAGGATACCAAAGGTGTATGTTGGGCGTAAACTTTTGGTATCAATTTTGGTTATATAGTGGTCCAGCTTCCATGACCCAGGGGTTGCTTATTCACCCAGCAGGGCACATTATAACTTCACTAGTTAAATGTAACAACAGTGGCAATTAAGTAGTAAGTTTATTGGAGTTCAGTTGCAGGTGGGAATTTCAGTATTTTTTATCTGGCTCCTGCAGAGCAAGAGCCTAGAGCATCCAAGTTATCTGGAAAGATAACCAATTATTCATGGCACCACATCATGTGACATACATTCCTGTTCAAGGAATTGGTTCTTTGTCATGTCACACCTGGTGGGTGTGGTCATGGGGGGGTACTTAACGGTACCCCCAAAATTGAGTTAGATCAGCTAGAAAGGTAACTGCAAGTAACTTCCGTTTTTTCACAAAAACCTGGGTTAACAGCTTTCTACTCTACATATCGGCCTTTATTTCTAAATAAATAATTTTCCTTTAGCCTGCTATTCCTATTGTATCGCAACATTATGACTTCCGATGCGCTGTTAGCGAATTCACACCAGGCATCAACCAATTGGTGGAAGGTAAACAAAAACAAACATCTCATTAAATTTAGGTTGAGTTATTTATTGCTATTCTAATATATATTACTCTTCTGACTAAACTAAGATTTGATCAAATTAGTTGTTCTGGAAGAAGTGGTACAATTTGAGAATATGGTGTGCCCAAGTGGTACAAGATCGTGAAAAGGATGGGAACCCCTGCCTTTGATGTCCAGTCTAAGTCAAGCAGTTTATGCTAAAACACCCGAATCGCAAGTGGCTTTGCACACAAATGACTTGGGGACTGAAAGCGGTAGAGAGCTGTTCAAAGGCTCAAAAGATGCAGCAAGTCTTCTAGTCTGCAACTTGAAAAACAATTTTTGGTTGTGTAGTGCAGATTTTTCGTGAATGACATCATAAGGGGAGTGCCTTTAGGCCACCTTGGCCCAATTTACCTGCCCCTGGGCTCAAACTGTTAGATGGTAGTATTTCGCTGAAATTTTTATTGGAAAGTAGGCTCCAAGTCTTTTGATACTTCGGATGACTTGCTGGGGTTTCAGGTTCAAACGTTATGATCTAAAGTAATAAAAATATTTGACTAATTAGCTAAGTAGATAATTAATTAATTTGTTTATTTTAGATCGTAACATTTGAACCAGAAACGCTAGTTTGATTCCTTGAACAGCTCTCTAGTGCAATTGGTGGAGGAGCTATGGTGTTGGTAAGGCAACTGATAACTGCTGGTTTTGGCCTAAATCCAGGTACGATATATTTGTAGACCAGCTCTCAAAGTGTTAAGCAATGCAGTCCTTTTCACAATGAATGTATAGACCCAGCAAGGACTTCACTCCCAGTTCAATGTTTTGCTGTAATTGTCAGAAGGGATAATCTAACCAACTCCAAGATAAATACAGTAAGGTGCTGAATAAAGATTTTACAAATGTGGCACTAGCCAACCATGATGTCTAGTGCATTATACAAATGCAACACTAACCAATCTGTAGTGCATTGCATTACTATGGCAATAAGCTACTCCTATCCAAGTAGCTAGACAATCAAAGTGTCTTCGCTTTACCTGTTGTTTCTTAATAAACTCAAGAGTTTTTGTCAAAATGCTGCATGTTTTGACATGAGATGTTGCCAAGTTACTTGATCCTGAGCAGTGGTTCTCAATCTTCTCGCTGTAGGCAGCCAAATCCAGACCTAAGAATTTGTTAGAGAGCTGCACTGAAAACCATTTAGCAAATCAATTAACATGTTTTATTGCAGAATGAAGTTTGTTACATATAATGAAAGGGTGTTCAGAGGCACACAAAAGGTGACTTGGGAGCTACATGTGGCTCCAGAATTGCCAGATAAAAATTTCAAGAAAAGCCAAACTTAGTGGTATTGCTATTCCTTTGTCACAAAAAAACATCGAAATTATAAGAATATCATTAAAATTTTTCTCCAAAATTTAGATTAGGTCTTGCTTGGCCTTGTACTGGAGCTGATTACTGATGCTTCTGACTTTTCATGGTTTGTGAGATTACACACATCGGGTACCATGGTGCCACAGTTTGCATGCTGATCAGGGTTGATTGATTTGTATCATGATTTAAATCAAGTAATAAAAATCATGATTTAAATCAAACGATAAAAATAAAAGAAAACATGTCGTTTTAGTGCTTTGTGTGATGTCTATGACACAATTAATTAACATTCTAATATGTGTCACAGCCTATGCAGTACTAGTGTAGAAGGCAAAGAATTCTTATAAGTATGATGACACAAGTTAAAACCACCTGAAGTTTTATCAATCACAGCAACTGTGAGGTCACAGATTCTATGTCATTTAACTGCGAAAATGACATGTGAACTGAAATCATTAACCCTTGCAGATTCAGAAGTTGTAACTGTAGAATGCCACAAGTTTGAAAGTGTAGAATGGCATAAAGTGAAAGTTGCATTTAAATTCCATCAAATATCAAGGCTGTTGACTGTAAACATAGTTTAAAACATAATTTTGATTCATGAAACAAATATATTATTATAGGTTTTTAACATTTTATGCATGTGTACCATGAGTGTCAATGAAATTATTAAGTTGACAGTTTCAGTAATGGCATTTCAATTGATATTTCATTTCATACATTAGTACTGGTGTTATGAACTTCTTTGCATTAAGGGATGTTGCATAAGCGCAAAAAATTTTGAATGATGGTTCAGCTATTTCTAGTCAGGGTTGATTGATTTAATTTAAATCAGTGATAAAATTAAAAAATCAAGCAAAAATCATAGGTAGTTCTGAAGATTTCTGTGATTTGTGTGACACATTTAAATGATATTCTAATTGGTTTTACTCATTATGAAAGAAGGCAGAGACTTCTTATGATAATATGACTTATAAAGGCAATGGAAGTTTTATCAATCATAGCAACTATAAGGTCACAGATTCTATGCCAACTAACTGCAAAGATGATATGTGGACTGAAATCACTAACATTTGCAGAGTCAGAAGTCTGAATGCCACAAGTTTGAAAGTGTCGGCTGGCATAAAGCAGGCCTGTAGGCAGGTTTTGAGGTTTGAAGGGCAAAATAACGTGTTAAGGGGGACATATTTGTTTTAGTACAGTGTATGTTTAAAACAAATTTTTCTTGGCACAACAAAATTCAGTTGGCACAAAAATATTTAGGGACACTGTCCCTGAATGCCCCCATGGCTATGGGCATGGCATAAAGTAAAATTTAGGTCTAAATTCCAGCAAATACGAGGTATATAGGCTGTTGACTGTAGAAATAATACTTTTGAAACATAATTTTGATTCAGATTCATAATAACACACATATAGGTTTTTACCATTTTATGCATGTAAGTTATACTTTTGCAAAAGCTGAACTAGTGAAAGCTGCGTTAAAATAATCAATTTTAGCAATAGACTTTGCACCAAAGAGGCTGGCAAGCTTGTATTTTTGTGCAAGCTTGTTAACATGCTGTAAGTGGTAATGAAGTTAATGAATTGATGGTTTGAGTATTGTCATTATAATAAATATTTCGTTTTTTACACAGGTACTGGTGTTATGAACTGATTTCCTTACATATGGTGCGTAAGTGCAAAGTAGGCTTGAAAGAAAGCTCAGCTGAATTCTAGTTGCTGTACTAAAAAAACAAAGCACAAAAAATTATATTAAAACAAACTTTTCAAATTAAAAAATTACTACTTTTTAGGTGGCCACTGTTTACACATTAAATCAAAAAAATCATAAAAATCTGATTTACATCAAAAAAATCCGATATATATTTTTTCAAAAAAATCACGATTTTTATCAACCCTGATGCTGATCCATGGGCAGCTTTCTGCACCTATGCGAAAGTCATCTGCTGTTCACTCCTGTATTTATGACCAGAATCATACAAGCCCTTTCACTTCCTCGATGTTATTATCGCTTTTCTATCATGGAGATGCAGACCTGACTGCAAGTGTTGAGCCTGCTTAGTGCTTACTACACAGTGCACACATTTTCAGAAGTTATGCCAAGAAAATTTGTTTGAATCTAGCATCTTTAAAAAATCATACCAATATTAAAACCTGGGCATTGGTCTAATATAGCATTACTTACAGAAATTTTGCAAATGTGTTGCTGAAAAAAAAATGGAATAGTAACATTTTTCTTCTGAGGAAACTTCAATGTAAAAAAGCCAAAAGGCAAAGTGAATTTAAGGTCAACCAATTTGAGATGAGACTAGATACCTAAAATTTGGCCTAAAAAATACCAACCTGTCAATCTAGTGTTGTTTTTGAAGCTGCGGTTGAGAACCCCTTATCTTGAGAGAGCTGTGAGCGAAGGTTTAAAGCACAAAGCACAATGTAGCTGGATATCACTGTTAACCTTGACTGACGCAAATCCAAGTTTTGAGTATTATCAGTACAGTATGTGCAAATGTCTGTCCGCCTTCATTTATCCATGATAAACTATGATTGTAAAAGCAAGACACAGTTCATAAAGCAAGCTTACACGTAAATTACTGACTGTACTGCATCAATGAGTGTATATTGAATGTTGATCAGTGAAATTTAACTCACGAGCCAGGTACATTATGTTGGAACAAGCAAGAGTGTGCTTAACAAATGCTGTATGAACAAAACCTTCCATTGCGTAATGTTGATCAAATTGTTTTAAGGCATTGAAATCAATTTGTTTGAAATTGTCAAAGTGGACTTGTCCAGAACCTTTGACAAAGTTTTTAGTTTGTGGACTTGGTTTTGGGAAAAACTGGGTTAACCAAATGAGTAGTTCAGATAAATGCTTCACTGAAGATGTTGCTTTTTTCTTACAACCTGTTTTAATTTTTAGTCTTCTGCAGAAGGCATTTGTGGAGGATTGTTTCCACTGTCAGAAGGATTGCATGTTTCTCCATTTTCATGTATGACAGGTATTAGGAGTAGTTACATACATGTGATAGTTTTTCAACTTGCAGTTTATATCTATACTTCGTATAATTAGGAACAATATTTTTGAGAACTATTGTAGCCAGCAAGTACATTTGAAAACAAACCATGGATTCATACTGTTTTTGCACTTTTCAGTCTTCTGAAATCGTCGTCAAGTTTTGCACTAAGTATTCTTTTGTTGCTTTGGCTTGTTTTGCAAACACCATTGAAACTTAGGGGACGGGTGTTCTTGTGGCAATTTGCATGAACTTACCTGTGGTTTGGGTTTATTTGAAAACCTGAGTTTTTGCTTTGTTTCATGATGAAAAATTTGTTGTTGACAAGAATGCTGCTTTACGTATTAAGCCGGTTTTAAGGTAATGCAAATTAACCTAAAGTATGGAAAAATGAAAAGTATATAGTTGGACAAACTGTCTCAGAGCTAATTGTAACAAATTTTCTTCTGCTATTGTATACTTTGAAAAACGACTGGTATATAGGTTGCGCTGTTGTTTGCCACATTCACCCAGTGTGGCTAATTGCAAGATCACCTTGACAGTGTTCCTGTTTAGTAGCAACAAAAAAAAAAAAGATTTAAATGCCTCAAGTCAACTGCGGCTCTCAAGCTACACTCAATATTTTTCTAGTGGAATAAACTAATTCCTAAAAACTTGTGTTCAGTCAGTTAAATTTTAAAAAATTATTACCTTTTTTCTTGCAGGAGTGCATCTTGGGGTTGTATGCCAGTTTTCATGTTCTGACGGCTTTTTTTTGAAAGGTGAAAAATTTGTCCAATGTAAAAGTGGCGGCTTTGCATCTAGTCAGATTCCTACCTGTCAAGGTAATGAATGTGAAATGTTAATCATTGGTCATATGTCTTTTTGTAATACTTCTAAGCTTTTTTAGGTTATTGTGTTGGGTTGCCTGAAACTGAGACTACTGGCGTGAGCCCTTCTTCGTGCTCTGAATATTTTGTTGCTTTTGGACAAACTTGTGCCCAAACCTGTAAAGCTGGGTTTGGTTCTATTATGTGGCATGAAAGATCAGCAAATCGTATTTGCCAAACTGATGGATCTTGGAGTGGAAAACACAAAGCCTGTTTGCGTAAGCCTTGTTGCATTTTCAGTTGGTTTGATTATGCAAAATTTTAAAATTGCATGAATGAATTGTACAAACCAGTATCATTAGCTGAAGCTAGCAAAGTCAACTCTGGTTTAAGGATACATACACACGTTGTTGTTCCTGTTAACTTTGGACATAATACATAACTTGTGAAATAACTTGGTCTGTTACAATAGATGTTGTGGCAAAAATGCAGCTTTTTTAAAAAAATTACCAAAAAAAGTAGAAATGTGTTGTTTCGGCATGATCTTCATTGCCCGAAATGTTTTGTTTTTCTGTCTCAGTTAAATTTATGCAGTTAGCAATATTTTAATTGTTATCTTGCAAATAGACTATAAATGTATGTTGAAGAAGTATAATTAAGGATGTGATTAATTCTTAACGTGTTAATTGCATCAAATTTCACAGTATAGATGATTTTTTATGCCCCAATTGTCTGTTTGGCGCATTTTTCCCTTACGACTTGAATTTTTAAATTTAGTTTTGTCAGATTTGTATGTTGGGGGGCAGTGTGACGTCATGAGGTGATCCCACTGATGTTTTGGATCCCTGTGGAAAAAAAAACAAGTACAAACTCATCCAGTTTTTTGCTTTTTTTCATGTAACTGAATGAAAACTGCTTATCAGTCCTTAGGTGACTTTCTAGCAGAATTGTTTGTTGAGTTATTACTGAACTTGTGCTCAAAGGACAAAGGGTTTCAAAAGGTCTGAACTTTGAAAAATGCTGTTCTTTTTGCTACTCATGTTGTTTCTTAGGTCTGAACTTCTTTAATCACCCTAGTTCTTCCACCCATATATGTGCAATACCAAGGTTGATAGAGTTAGCAAAGTGATGGTGTCTAATTTCAGTTTTAAGAATTACAGTTGTCATAGCTATTTACTTCATCTTGTTCATGAGCACAGTCATTATGTAAACTTCAGCCTGTTTTGTTAATGCTGTTTTTCCTAAATTTTTAATACCTGCTGTAACAATTTTCATGCAAGTTGATGCATTTGCATATGAAAGCTATGAGGATAAATTGTTGGTTTGACAATTAAGGCATTTGTTGAGGCTTCAGCTGCAATGTGTTTTAAGAAACCAGCAATAAACTGTCAAAAATGAGCTGGTTTTTTGCTTGCTTTCCAGCTGAAAAACCATGTCATCACATATGAAGAGAAGATTTTCAGGTTAAAGTGAGAAAAACATCAAGCAACAGATAGCCTGTCTGTATATCACAAGTTGTTTGTGGTTAAAACCATAACTGACCTAAGACAAAAATTTTCTGGAAAAGCGTTGTATGCAGTCAGTCTTCAATTCCGTTAACTAAGTGCAATTTGTTTTCTTAATAAGGTATTGTACCTTTTAGAAAATATTGACATATTCTACAACAGATTTCTGCAACCTGTGGCACTTGGCCTTAACAATACTGATGCTGCTGCACAGCTTGATTGCTTTGTTGTTGGCAGTATATCCATGGATATTCAAATGAGTAAGTGAACAATAATGACAGAAACAGCAACTATAAAGAACAGCAAAAAATAATTGTACCATGTAACTATTTAAGTATAATGTAAGGATAATTACCTAAGGAATTAGGCTGTTTATGTTGGAACTGTTTTAGGTGAACTGCAAACATTGTTTTCTTGCATCTCTTTACAAGTTTTGCATGTCCAGTCCCTTGTTGGCACATTGAAATCGAATGAATAATTTTTTGTTAATTTATCTAGTCTCTGTGTAAGGCAGGGATGGCCAAACTATGGCCCGTTGACCAGTTCAATCTGGCCCGCCAAATACCTTGCATATTTTTTCAAGCAACCAGTTTCCAAATGTGAACAGCAGTGTAACACCATTGGCTGCTGCCTGTCTTTTGTTGACTTGTCTGCCACAGCTGCAAGTAGCTCTATAAGTAAGTAACCAGAAGGTGTTTGTTTTATTGTTATTATTGTACTACAATACATTTTAACAACCTACTTTGGCATAGATTGTGTACATTGCACTGCATCTGCCCTTCCAGTGGCCAGGCAGTTGTGGTTTCACCTTTGGGTCAAAACGCTCAGCCATCCCTGGTGTAAGGTATTGTATGCCAGACTTCTGGCTCTAAGATATGTTGCAGGTTTATGCTTTGCTCAGGCTGAACCAAAACAGTAGAAATCATTATTAACTACCGGCCATTTTTCTAAGCAATTGCAGAAATTTGTTAAGACAGTTTCCACTGTCATTTTATCTTGATTAAAAAGTTATTTTTGCAAAGTTATTTTTGCTACTTGAACTTCTGGTTCTTACTAGTCACGTATTTCTGTTTCAGCTGCTTGTCCTGATTTATCCAGTTCACCATATATGGCCACCAGCAACATTTCATTGGTAGCATCCGAAAACTGGTTAGTGGCTACTTCCAAAGATTGCCTAAGCAGCTCACAGCTTCCTGGAACCACCTGTTTGTTTGACTGTCCTGCAAACTTTGTATTGGACGGTCCTAGTCTTGTTACTTGTGACATTGATGCTACTTGGGCACAACAGATTCCAAGGTAAGGTTTGTATTTGTTTGTACACACAAACTGAATTCCCAATTAACGAATATAACTTGATGAGATGTCTTCTAACATGTTAGTACTCATTTGCATGTTTTTCATAATGAAAACACATGCAAAATGTATAGATCAAAGTGCATCACTACTGAAATGTTAGTTATTTCAATAATTAAGACATCAAGTTAACAACCTTGACATTGAATTCTGGATTTTATAGCACTTGCATTAAAGCACCAAAAACAATTAAATGTTTCACCTAGCTTCGGATTTTGGATCATAGGACACTTGCCATTAAGCCCCAAAATTACTCAATAAATGTTTCACATAGTTTTCTTGTTTACGTATATAAAAGGTTCAGACAACAACTATTGCAAATTTTCAATATGCTTAGTTTTGTCATACTCTCAGCAACTGTCATACATTTTTGATGGATAAACTATTTTGATGTTTCATATGCAAAATTATTGTTTTTGCAAATCAAGAAAATTACAATTTTCAAGTGGTAAATTACAATAAACAGGTAAGTTGGTGTTAAGTAGGAGATTCATCCCAAAGCTCACGTCTGACACTCTTCAAGGGATATCGTCAGAATGAAGTGGAGATACTACCTAGCTGGTTTATATACAGAAAAGAAGAGATCTCATTGGTTAAAGCAGTGGCCAATAAGAAAGGGTTTAGGAGATAAGAAAAGGCAAAGCTGTCATTGGTTGAAGATGTAATTTGGACATCGTCGAAACGTGCGACCAACAGTGGCACACAAATTGGTAGATTACGTTGTTTTGATGATGAGAAGGTAGCACGTCTTTCTTTGTTGCTGGTAAGAGCTGTCTGGTCGTAAAAACAATACGTGGTTCAACGGAAAAGAAGCAGCGCTTCACGGCAGACGTGATCTGCTTTTCGAACTTCATTGAAATGTTTCCGATCCATGGAATGTGTAAGTAGACTGAGCATTTTTTCACTGTGTGGACTAGGTTCAAGTTAAGTTGTTGAAGTTTTCGTTTGATAGTGGACTTGATTAAATTTTCCGGATAGCCATTTTCCAATAGGATTGAAAGGATTCTGTCAAGCTCTGGGTCGAGTTTGCCTTTTGAACAGATCATGAAAGCCCTGTGTACCAGAGTAAAGATTAAATTGATTTTCCGTTTGTGGAGGCTGAAGGAATTCCAGTGTAGATACAGGCCTGTGAAGGTAGGCTTCCTGTAGACTGATGTTGAAAATTCGGAGTCACGTCTTTCAGCCAACACATCTAAGAAGGGCAGGGAGTGATTGGATTCCTTTTCATGGGTGAAGCGTAAAGAGGGGTGAAGGGAGTTGAGGTGGGAAAGAAACGCTTTGCAATCATCTTCATTGTTGAATACGGTGAACGTGTCATCAACGTACCAGAAGTACGCTAACGGTCTATTGACAACGTTGAAGAGTTTCTGTTCTTGGTGGCCGACGAAAATGTTTGCCAATGCCGGGCCTAGCGGTGAGCCCATGGCGACGCCATCAATTTGTCAATACATGTTGTTGAAGCTGAATTCCACTGAGGAAGTGGCCAGCTGCATTAATTCGACGAAGATGTCACGTGGAAAAGATGGCTTCGGTAAGACGTTGTTATTGTACAGGGCGTCAGCACAGATTTGCATGGTTTCAGCAAGCGGAACGTTGGTGAATAGGCTGGAAATGTCAAAGGAACAGAGGAAAACAGAGGAGGAAAAGAAACTAAAGTTTCTGACTTCTTCTACAAAGGTGAAAGAATCAGGCACGCAGTTGGCGGATAGGTCTTGCAGGACTGGTTGGAGAAGACAGGTAAGCCACTTAGCCAGCTCATGCTGGGCCGATCCGATCATTGACAGAATTGGACGTAAGGGTACATCTTTCTTGTGAGTTTTTGGAAGGCCGTACATGCGTGGTCGCTGGGAGCCAGTGGGTCGGATTGCTTTGTACTCTGTTTTTTTTTGTGATTAATTTTTCCTTGTTCAGTTGTAGCAACCGTCGTTGTATCTGTGTTTCTATTTTAGCAGTGTTGTCATTGCTGGTGGCTGGTCCAAGATCAATGAATTTGGTGGTATCATTCAGAATTGTCATAACCTTGTCATTGTACTCGTTCTTGTTAAGGATAACGACACCAGATCCTTTGTCGGGTTTTTTTATGATGATGTCTTCATTCATCCGGAGAGACTTGATAGCCTGAAAACATTCTTTTGTCATTAAGAAGTCATCCCAGTCTATGTGGCTTCCACAGTAAGCGTGAGCCAAGTCGCTTAACCTGGCCTTAAGGGCGACAAGCTGCTCTTTGGACCGAGGTTTGTTATGGTCTAGTTGAGTGTATAGCACTTCAAAATCAGCAAATACTTCCTCATGCTTGATACTGGTGGGTTGTAGACAAAACGACAGTCCGTGGGAAAGAACAAACTGTGTTTGTGATGTTGTTCTTCTGAAAGCTTGTCTTGTTACCAAAGCAGTGTTGAAATGAAAGACGTAGATTGTTACTGTTCTTCTTTTGGTTGACGTCTTCTTTTTGTTCGTCAATGACAATGACAGCTAGGTAACGGGAGAACCGTACCAAGTCAAAGAAAGACAAAAACTGTTTGATTTCCTGCCAGAGTGAGCAGCATGTGGTTCTGAGGGAAGAAACCATCAACCGATTTTTGCCAATTTCAACCTGCATGAAGGCTCGTTCAATGCTCGGACTCAGAGTTTCCCGTGATTTTTCTGCGCGAAATGTAACCGATTTCGGCAAAGTTCGCTGAGCATTGTTAGGCTTAAAAAAGGCTGTTTCAGAGAGGAAAGTTCGGATCCTTCCACGTAATTTGATCAACATGTTCAAGCACTTGAGGTGTTGATCACTGTACCGTTGGCGAAAATACTTGAAAAGACGTTTGGTGGTGCAGAACTTGAAGATGGCGTCAAGTAGGAGATTCATCCCAAAGCTTTTCGTCTCACACTCTTCAAGGAATATCGTCAGAATGAAGTGCAGATACTGCCGAGCTGGTTTATATCCAGAAAAGAAGAGATCTCATTGGTTGAAGCAGTGGCCAATATGAAAAGGTTTAGGAGATAAGAAAAGGCAAAGCTGTCATTGGTTGAAGATGTAATTTGGACCTCGTCGATACGTTGGAACGGTCAACCAATAGAAAGTTCAAGAGTTTAGGAGATCTTTAAGGAGTAAACGAATGCTTTTTGTTTGCAGAGAAGAGGATTCAGAGATTTGATGAAAGTCGCTTCCATGGTGGAGAGATGAAATGAAGTGCGAGCTCGAGCGAGGACAGAGAATTTGTCCTTATTGTAATGTAAGGCACATTGGGCGTTGTCAAGAAGATGTTGACCGATGGCGG
>Ga0210059_1011979_pt1 | contig 13185 bp, 11 predicted proteins | sample Ectturendosymbi2_FD_188042 | JGI IMG/M metagenome (GOLD analysis project Ga0210059, IMG submission 188042) | Ecteinascidia turbinata endosymbiont from Florida, USA - Sample 2 (SPAdes) (version 2) | ecosystem: Host-associated > Tunicates > Ascidians > Unclassified | place: Key West, Florida...
CCCCCCATTTGATCTGTGCCCCCCCATTTCATGTTTGGCCTCTCGAACTACCACGAAGCTGTAGAATTGCTATGCGCAGTTGTAAATAGTCAATAAGCAATAGCTTGTTGAATGACTCGTTTGCGCCATTGCGTTCGTTTTTCAAGTAAACAAAAGTGCAAAATTCCACTGTTTTAGTTGCCGGAATTGCCAACATAAGGGTCTTGAATACTTATGTAAACAAAATTTTCGCTTATGATTAACCAAGAGCGAGTCTTGTTTTTGTTTCATGACGGTCAGTAAAGTTGCACGAAACACAGAGTACTGTGGAATCAGTTTTGGGTAGTCACACGTAGGTTGTGTACGCTCACGGCCGGATTTAGCAATAGGCTATGTAGGCTTAAGCCTAGGGCCTCAAGATCCAAGGGGCCCTCCAGCAAACTGTGGTACGCATAAAGTCCATTGCCGATGCTGTATATGATCAGTTCGATGAACAAACATTCGTCAACAATTTATGTTTTTAATTTTATTTATTTAATCAGATTTTGTGTCAATGACGCCAGGGTCTTCCAACGAGTGTCATGAATCTCAATATGACCGTTGGTCAAGCCGCATGTCGACTGTGGTGTCGACTTACTTTGACTGCGTCCAGCGTTTGGTGAATCGTGTCGATTGTTAGGTGTGAATTAGGCTAAAGGTCCTGTGGTTGATCGTGTTTGAGATGCACCTGATCAAAGCTTACAGGTTATACTGCAGATAAGAGATATGCCTAAGGCTAGCATTATCCTACAATAAAAACAGTTGCTTTTTCTGATCTTGAGCAATACAGCTGCTTTGTTAACGTTTCTATTCGTTAGCGTTTTTATTCAGTCATTCAGAAATCATATTGCCATTGAGTACACTAGTTGCGCAAGTTTGCACTTCTCCCATGCTAAGCAAATCAAACAAATTTTGTTGAGCTTAAATAATAAGCAAAAGTCACTTTGCCAAATGGCAACCACATAACTATAGCCAAGGAGACAAAGAGTAAGCAAACAGCAAGAAAGGGTCAGAGCAGCGTTTGGGTCTGACGCCGTATATTAGTGGTTCGTGGTCGGTCTATCTAACCACGTGGAGTCTTGTTTCTTAGTTTGGTGGTCACAAACTGCTCATGAGAAAGGTCTTTCTAGAGATTCAAAAGAATTAAAGGATCACAATGTGTCTAGGACAGGTTGTACAACACTCAGCATTCGGTGCATTTTAAAAATGACAAACTTAAGCAAACAAATTTTAATGAAATCCTTGATAATTTTTGTTATGAAAGCCAGGACTAAACACTTTTAACTGTTGATGTGCTCTGTGCAGCCTGACTTGATTCGATGATTGTAGCTTTTTATATCTTTAACATGTATTTCAATAATGACAGCATAAGGGAAGTTAAAACATCACATCCTTTCGCGCGACGGTTTCGTTGCATTCGATTCTTCGCAGTCAGGAAAAGTAGCAAAAATCGAATCGTGATCCTAGCAGTTGCAACCATTTGGGATGTTTTACTTGACGTGTTTTGCTCGTGTGTGCGAGATTTTTACAGCCCTTGTCCTTATGGCCGCTACATATATGTGTAGTGTGTTTGGTTTTTAAGAAATTGTATATTTTGGGTGCTACTGTTGAGCACATCGAAGAAAAAATAGATGTAAAGTTGACGTACGCCACGTGTTTTTTTCAAAAAATTTAATAGTGACGTTTTTATTTCTCCCCCGTCGAAATTACGACAGTGTTCCAGCCAGCCCAGCATGCATTACGCAATTCCGTGTCATTGAATGCTTTTGCGCCGAAAGTAAGAACAAGGGCAGTCATCGTGGGCACTCGCAGTAAGGATCTACAAATTTTTATTGACCGTACTTTTAGAGCAGGGGTTGCCAACCTTTGTTTCCCGTGTACCCCTTCAGCATTCCGACAGATGAACAATGAACATGTACCCCTAAAATCATCTCGTATGACAATATATTTTATCATGGTTATTCATAGATATATTCAACAATAAGCATATGATTTTGATATATGTATTAATATTCAGAAATAAATATAATGTAACTACTTTTTTCTCTCATATTGGTAACCTCAAATGTACCCCTTGAGATAGGAAAATATACCCCTGGGAGTACATGCACCCCAGATTGGGAACCTCTGTCATAGAGCGTCAGTATCGTCATTTTCGGCCTAGCGCATTTCTATTTTCCCAAGTAACAGTGGGAGATGGTACAATTGAATTAGCCTGGAAGCATCGCATCAGCTAAATCCGGCTCTGGGTATACATGAAAGATTTAAGTTTAACAGATAACAGAAACACACCAATCGTTGACGAAGTTTGTTCTAAACGGAGAGGTTCATGGAATGACATCCTTTCTGCTTTTGTGCTTCAATTGCCACGTTGTATCGTCTACTTGCATTGTTTCTGCTGTATAGCGAACCGCCTGATATGCTGTAGCTCGTGCGACACGAAAGAGGAGGCGAGGGGCAAAGGTGAAAAGCGAGGACAATCTTCAAGGAGATAGCAGTTTTAACGGTTTGCAAAATATGCTAGTTCTTGTCTCTTACCTTGTCCCAAGTTGCAAAACATCAAATGACGGGGTTCAGCCGGTTCGGCGTTCATATCTGTATAACTTTCTGGGTCGAGTTAAACGTGAATAAAGTTTACATATCGCAAGCGACTTTTTTCATGGCGGTTGCTGCATGCATCCAACATTGTATTTAAAAATGTCCACCCCCTTGTGATTTTTGGCCCCTCCTGCTGCGACATCCTGGCGACGGCCCTGGTCCCCACCCCTGATGTATCCAACTTTTCCTGAATCAAAATCCAAAGTACATCTGAAACTGTGTATGAAGCTTTTAACTTTGGTCTAAAACTACTCTGTGTGCTCTCAAAACAGTTAGCCTAGACTAGACCTAGAGTTCTAAACACAAGCATGCCTTTGTGTCGGAATGAATGCAGTAATGTCAATATTGGTCAGCGCGTTAAAACAATCATGACGTAACAACGCATAACTTGAGCTTGGTTGATTATTATCATTAGATAGCTCAGGCAGACATTCTAATAAACAATTGACAGCATGAAGCACGGTATTGCCCCTAAAATGTAGTAAAAATATATTCACTCCAAGCCTACTTTTAATTTTCTTGTAAAGTTTACAAAACTTTCTGTATCTGATATGTCAAGCCAATTTGTTTCACGGCCCATGGTTCGAGAAGCCCTTGTCTAAGGCAGGGTCTGAAAATATTTTGGATATTTCCCAAAAGTTATTTCAATAAAAATGAAACTACTCAACAACCGAAACAGGTTATACCAGAGATGAATAGCTGTACCAGCATAGTAGAAAACGTTTTATTGAGAGGAAGAAGATTATGACAAAACTTTACCCCAAACGTTTTCATTCATTTTTACACCCGCTTTGTCCCATCTTTCTTGGGACATTCTGGACACATGTTTGAACCAATGTAGCTGGTATCTCTCGATTTTGAGAAGTGGCTCGACGTTCCTGGCTTGATGAATTTCACAGCTGCACACTGTGCCGCGAAGTGTCACGCCGTGAACTCTTCGCAAAAATCCCATCTCTGCCGCTTCTACTTGAGAGCACTCTTTCAGTTATTACCCAAAGATCATGGCCATATGTCAGGATCAGAACAAATACCGGGTTAAAGACTGACAGCTTTGCGGTGTTTGAAAGCTCCCGTTCTGTGACCACAATGCAATAAAGCTCGCGCAGAACTGCGTTTGCTTTGCCGATTCGTGAATTAATCTCCTTGTTTCGTCTTCCGCACTCGTGAATACCACCCAAGACACTTGAACTTCTCAACCTGCTGCAGCGCATTGCCGCTTACTTGCGTACACTGCCTTGGATGTCAGATGATAAATTAAACAATACCTCCGTCTTTCTGGTGCCGATTTTCATTCCGGTTTGGTCGCGCACAGCTGAAAACCGATCGTTGAAGATTTCCATTCTCTTGGTTTGTAGTGTTAAATTGGGTAATTTCAACTGTCAGAAGGGAAACGTGCCTGTTCGGAAAACGCTAGCTCTAGCAATACCAAATCGTCTGCAAAAAGCAAACGGCTGATCTTGCAGCATCCAACCAGGGTTGGGAACTTGGTCTTTTTGTGGCCAAAATGTTAAGATTTCGCCGTTTTCAGATGCCCTTTGGGCGCAAATATTGTTTGGCCTTTTTTTGAGTAACTTTGAAAATTTGGCCGAGTTTTGAACTAATATGTATGTGGTTCCACATTCCGGAATTTAAACATCAAGATGTCTTCTCCATGTGCGTTTTCACAAGCACGTTTCCCTTCTGAGAGTTGAAATTACCCAATTTAACATTCCAAACCTAGAGAATGGAAATAGTCAACGACGCATAATTCGTTTATAAAGTTAAAGAAAAACCACGTTTGGCTTTAAGCACGAAGCTTTGACCGTTAGCGAGAGTTCGCCTGGCCATTGCACTAATAAAGTATCCGCCAACCCTGCTTCCAACAGTGACATCAACGTTGACGCGACTGTTACCTTCTATCCAATTCATATAGACTTCGACGAGGAGTGGTGACAGCACATACCATTTCAGGAGTCGAACATCCACGGTGAACGGTTGTCATTTAACTACCCCGCCACGGACACAAACTTCTGAGCGGGAGTACAATGACTTGACTGCCAGTAACAGGCGGTCATCAACTCCGTACTCTTGCAACACTCACCAAAGCTTTTCACGAGGGACCCGGTCGTACACTTTCTCAAGCTCGACAAAACATGTGCAGATGTCTTTGGCATACTCCCACGATTTCTCGAAAATTTGCTGGAGTGTGAAAATTTCTTCTGCAGTGCTACGGCCGGGACGAAAACCGCACTGAGTATCCTCCAGCTTTGGCTTATTTATTTCGAGGCATCTTTTTTCAATGCACTTGATATACACTTTTCCCGAGAGGCTAAGGAGATACCTCGATAGTTAGTGCATTCTCTCCTGTCTCCCTTTTTGTGCATAGGCATGATCGCCCCAAGTTTACAAATCTTTATCAAAGGGCACTTGACACACATGAGTCAGCCAAAGAACTGCTCGATTCGAGACTTTGAACATTTCAGGTCGGTTTCATCGGAGTCGGCAGCCTTACATGTTTTGACAACCAGGAAGATCTCAGCTGTAGTGATGGCATTTTCCTCCCCCAAATCTCCTGTGTATCCGATGATGTGATAGTAACTGGGTTTAAAAGATATTTGAAATACTCCCTTCATTTGCCATGAATGTCCTCATAGCTGAATAAGAAATAATTTTGGTCTCTGATTGATTAGTTAGCAGTATGAGATCTTTTGCCGCGGAGCCGCCGGATGATTTACCAGAAGACTTTATTGGCTTGGCAGTAATTGGAAACCAGTTTATGTCCGAAATTATCCCAAGATTGCATTTTGGTCTTTTTCACGCTGAGGGCTGCAGACTTTCGCGCCTCAACATACCGCGAATGCAAAAAAGATGCGTTTTTTTCCGAAGCCAGGCCTTGTAGGCTACTTTCTCTTATTGAATAGCATCTTTCATCTCGAATTACCACAACTGGAATTAAAAGCTGTAGGTTTTCGAGGGATCAGCCGACAGGGCTCTGCTTTCTTCACTTTGCGTTGATTCAAGCTTGCACATATCTATACTCAAGTAGCTATTCTCCACGAGGGCGATGAATCAATCTGCAAGTTTTTAAAGTAGGAAATCGATTTCACGTGACACTACGCATCCTTATTCCTGAAAGTTTATTAAAATAGATTTTCTATTAAAAATATTTACAGATTGATTCAAACCCATGGTCTTCGTGGAGACTAGTTACTTCCATCACGGGGTTACGTTTTTGGCATTACCCGCCACGCTTGGGTATGAGTTACTTCAACTTGGTAGATTTCGAAAGCAGTTATATTAACAAAATATCGAATCAGCTCGTTTCATGCCGATACTTGAAACAGGAGTTTCTAATCCCAGTATCCGTTAATTTGATGCAAACTGTTTGTCATGCACCGATTTCTCCGCAATTCTAGTCGCCGCGGTTCTAACCTAGTGGCACTAAAACTCGGCTTGGTTTGTGGAGTGCTCGGTCATTGACAGTAGATAAGTGTTGCATTTGTGACTGACAGCAAGTAAGCGAAGAAGTGAATGACTGAATTCAATAAAAAACGGTCACTGCTTTTTGAACAATGAGGGGGTTCCAAGTTTGTCGTTACAAAAGTAACATCATGTCACCGTGCTCAAATGGTATATCCATGAAAGCTTTTAAACGGATAGATCTACAAGCAGCTGGTTTGACTAGCAACGTAACAACGGGCAAAAGCCTACTTCGTACGGCAAAAGATGGGCAAGAAATTAGTTGAATGGAGCCCTTGGGTCACGACAAATACAGGTTAACCGATTGTTCAACGTATTCTCTATTTACACAAAGCAAACGTGACAGAACTGTACCTGAATTCTACCCAAAGCTCCAATGGCAACTTGGGGCGGAAATATGACCGGCCTTGCGTATGTTCCTCCAATCTACAAAGGTAAGACAGGAAACGAGCGTTTTTTCAACTTCAAATCAAAGTGATTACAAAAAAACGAGCAAAGCGAAAAAAGACTGGCAAGCTGCAATTCACCCCTGTTGAACGGCTACAAAGCTACAGCTCTTTATCAGTACAAAGCTAAAAGCATCAGGACATTTCTCAAATGTGCGCCGCTCCAACCGGTCTGTAAAATGCAAATGTTTAAGTGCAGAATGGCAAATTACTTTACATCGTCTGCTATCAATTAGAATGTCCATACAGAATCACGACACAGGCTAAATTAAACCTTGCCGAAAAAAGCAGTAAAATACATACATTGCCTATGTTTGAAAGACTAAACGTCCCATCGACAAGGTCGTTCGGAGAAAGCTTGTTATTCAGGCCAGCTTCGTGCAGTCGATTCAATTCCACGGCCACTTCGAGAACCGACAAGTCTTGAACGCGCTTTATACATGGCAGGAGGAGGCCGTGCTGTGTGTCCACTGCAACACTGATGTTGTGGTCAGCCTGTTGGAGGAAGTTTCAAGAAAAATGTGAAATCCGAAAATAAGTCAAAAATAAGAGTAGGCCAAATCGTAGTTTTGTGACGCTAAGGTCGCGCAGAAACCACTCGCCTTGTAGATAAGGTTTTCTTCAGCTGCGTCAATCTGAGCATTGAGGATTGGAAAGTGAGACAGGGCGAGCGAAGTCGCTTTCACGATAAATGGCATATACGATAGCTTAACGTCTGCCTTATGTTTCACTTCTTTCTTAAGACGTGAGCGAAGTTCCACTAGCTGCGACATGTCGTACTCATCGTCGTAGCCGAAGTGAGGTATGCTAAGCGACTTCGTCATGCTTGTGAACATTGCCTAATAAAAAAAAATATATATATAAAGTAGTACCGAATCATTAGAAACAGCACTAAAAGTGAGTTTCGACGATCCACAAAGACAAGTCCAAACCTTTTTAATCAATAGAATTATCATCAGTAGCTCTTGGGACTTCTCAGACTCACAGAACAAAGACAACTGCAGTAAAACAATGTTTGACAACTATCTGACGATCTTCTGTGGTATTTAACCTAATGTTTATTCTCCTATTATGTGTATTTTTTTAAAGATCATTTCCGTTGCGTCGTTAACTTGTCAGTACTAAATGCAATTATTTCCAAACGGTAACAATCAAACGCGACATGCAGCAGATTTTAGGCCACGTTTGGAGTGTCTTGCATTTACCGACGAGCAACTTAAACTTAAAAAATATGAATGCAACAGCTCCAAATTTACTGTTATCTAGCAAAACAACGAAATCCCATATCATGCCATGCTGGACATTCCAAAACATTAAACTTTCAGTAACTGAAAAGCCAGAATATCAGTTGTGAATCAAAAGATCAATATAGGGCGTTGTCTACAGTACAAGTTCGAAACAATAAACATGTTGTAACCAAAAATGTGTAGTAGTATTTTCATAATGAAGGGCTGAACCAATGAAAATCCCAGAATTAATCTCTGGAATCTTGCAGTAACGTGATACACAACAAAAAGCGCTAAAAGTACTTAACCTAAAGTAACTAGTTGTTTGTAAAAACAGAGCGACGCATTACCGTTATTAAAAGGTTATGGCGTCCTTCTTGCAAAATGTCATGGCTCTTGTAACTGTTATAACAACATCTTCTCAAGGCTCGAAGATGATCAAGGTGGAAGAATACATAAAAGGTGACCAACATTCTTGTTGCAAGATGTTATTACTCACACCCCAAAAGTAGTTATACAGTACATATAAATCAGTGATCGACCAATAAGGCTCTTTTGAGACGATACCGTTGTTTTTCATTTTTCATTGCCGATAACCGATGCCGTATTTTTGCATAAATCAAACAACAGTTAAAAGACATTACAGTGTATTTTATGTCTTCAGCATGTAGGCCGTAGTCAATCACCATAACACGTACCCTGATTATTGGGACAAATGCGCAGCAGTCTGTACTGTACAGTATATTACGCACTACTTGATGTAGTAGGTGGGCTGCCTGCCGTAAGGAACAGGACAAAGAATTTGCGTCAACCAATTACAGACGAAGTAGCAACTTGGGTCTCCGAACACTCAGTGCAAAACAGTAGTGCAGCGGCTTTTATGAGCAAATATTGCCGATATATACCAGCGGAATTTTGCTGATAGTGATATGATACATCGGCAACATCGCCATGCCGATGCATTGGTCGAGCTCCAATATAAATATACACACGTTTCAACTGTACTGCAACAATAGCTCTGCAAAGCTCTCCTGACATTCTACGATAAAACAGATGAAATCTCAGCAAGAATCAAATAATGGGTAACTGAAGAGGACAGTAAGAAAATGAACATTATCGCAAAGATTTAATTTTTCAACGTACTCGTCTGATTCCACGAATAGGCTCAACTTTGTCGAATGCAACAGAAACTTTTGGCGAATCGATAATTGGCGGTGACGGGGCACTGGGCTGTCCTACATGTCTTAGAATGTCTTCTTTCAAAATCCTCCCGTCTTTCCCAGATCCCTGTTGTACAATGCGCAAGTAAACTTTGTTAGATACGTGCATGCTTACCCTTCCGTTTATCTTCTGTGCAATTTATTTTCATTAACTATTTATACTTATCTTCATTATTTATCAATAAATTAAAACGTTTTCAAAGTTACACACTCTTTGCGTTACTGAAGAGCTTGAATTGTTAGTCAAAGTTTCGAAGAAACACACTCGCCTGCACACCACTAAGGTAGACATTTTTTTCTTTTGCCATGTGTCGTACAGCGGGTGTTGCTAAAACTTTATTACCACCAGGTTGGGTGGTGACTTTTGAACCAAAATCAGTCGATGCTGGAGACGTTTCTTCAGTTTTGCTGACATCTTTACAATGAAATAATCAAGAGATAAAATTCCAAATCATCAATGAAACGAAAAGACAACTCTTTCAAAATACAGGCATAACTTTTTCACAATGTTTCAGACAAATCTAAACCAATAATTCTAGTGGCCATTCGGGGCTCCAACACCATTGGCTCATATAGTGGAAAAACGAACTGCGTTATCGATTTGCATGGTCTAAATAGCTCTACATTATTGCAAAGAATTACCTGGAGCCGACTCTACGTGCTCCTCGCTCGAAGATTCAACTTCTATATCAACAAGAGGGTCTCCAACTTGAGCAACGTCTCCAAGTTTATAAAACAATTTTTTGATAACACCATCATATCTGCTTGTGATAGTCACAGAAGCTTTGTCACTTTGTACCTGAATTTGCAAGTAGCATCGTATCTTTACCACACGAACCCACGCTAATGAAACAAATACTTTAAGACAGTATTTCTCAATTTGTTTACTATCTAAAACTGCCTTCACATGAAAAAATCATTTTGGCAGCACCTAGTCTCTCACAAAAATTCCTGCATAAATATACTGGCACAAATTTCAGAAATATCAATCGGATTTTCACTAATGGCATGAAAACTTCGGGGTATTCGAAAGAAATGAGGACATGTTAGCGAGGCACTGACCACCCGATTTGATGCAGCGCTTGTCATATCGTCATGGCGCTACATAAACCTGGTCAGCTTCTAGATTCAGAAGATTTGCTAAGAGTTTGGTACTACCCTGTGCTCTTAGTGCATTTTGAATCATAATCGTATCTGACAGCAAATGACTTTACATCTTCCAGCACAGCATGATGCGTAGCCTATTTGCTTTGTGTGAAAAAAAGATTTCAGTGATGTTTTATTGTTTTCAGCCGTAAGTGCATAGCTCAAATTCTGGCCATTCAAAACAGTGAGTTTTTCTGGTATCTTTTCCCAATAAAATGTAAACACAAACCATCTGTGGAATTACATTGTTTGCTAAGAACTAATTCATTATGGTTTATTGTTTGCAGTTGGAGGATAAGTGCTCATACCAATAAAAGTCACAGCAGTGACCCACACCAAGCAAATCAATTGCAATTTATTTGCACTTGATTTGTTTGGTGTGGGTCACTGCTGTGATGTAACTGTCATTGTTAAATGTTCAGAACAAGCTTGAATCATTGCAAGAAGATGGAAGCAGGACCAGGCAATTTCTCAAACAGCTTGCTGCAAAGCTAGAACTTGTAATTGCTGTGCTCAAACTAATTAATGCTTATGTTGAATGAGGATTTCAGTTATGTGTTTTTGTTTGCTGTATATAATTGCAATTATGTAATTGGCTAATTGATATTTGAGCTCTAAGCTTATCTTCAGCTTATTCCTGCAGGTATAAATCTTCTTTCATTTTTGTTGGTTTCAGAAAACATACTCGATGATTAATCGCAGTTGATATTTGTTGAATTTGTGACAACTAGTGTTTGCATTAATCACCTTCCCATTAGCATTTATAAGCAATTTCTGTAGGGAATATGAAGTCACAATAGGAATTGCTATGCAAATCCGTAGTTAAAAAACATTAAAAGCAGTCTCAGCAGCTACTTACATGTGCAACAGTACTGAAATATTAGTCATTACAAGTAATAAGACCAACCTCAACATTTAGTCAAAGAAATCATGTAGTTGTGACACTTAATCAGAGTATTTGCTTTTATAGGTCTTCACCAACATAAGTACTGAGTAAAGTGAACTGTAGAAAGGCACAGGCTATGGTGATAGCCATTTCTTTTGATCATAAATCACTTGTATTTAAGCCCATAAAATTATTGATAACTGCTTCATCCATCATTCTCATTTGATTAGATTTAGACAAAAACTATTTCAAATTTGCAATATGCCTACTCCAAGCATGCTGTCAAGAATTCACGCATCTTTTTCTAAGAATAAAACTATTTTGAGATGTCATACACAACATTTTCATAGCATTTCAGCTTTTGCATAGTCCAGCCAAAACTTGATTTTTTTCAGGTTGTACATTGTTTACAACAAAGAGCTAAGCCTACAATAGCTGAATATAAACATTGAATGAACATTCAACACACTAAACACCAACTTCAAAAAATGTTTATCAGATTAACCGTGAAACTGTAACAGTCTTTAGAGTTTGAGAGTGACAGTGTAATTTTCATGGCATATGCTGTAATCGAAAGTCTGTGTTTTTTTACTAATACCTTAGCATGTGTTTGAAACTGCAGATGCCTTGCTTTAGTTTTCATCATTCCACCTGTAAGTTTTTGCTTACAATTTCAGGATTGAAAATGCATAGTTGACACAAAATCAATCTCCTATGTCAAATGCCTTGTGAGCAAATTTGGCTGTTTCACCCTTGTGGTACTTCATCACAGATTAACTGCATTCATAAAGTTTTTATGATCATATACAACTTTGTTTATTAGTTGCGTGTATATATTATGGAATGTAATAATTCAATTAGCAATGAAAATACTTCTTGCATTGAGGTTAATATAAAAAACATAAAAACGGGTTTTATTATTTAAAAAAACAATATCTGGGTTGTTGTTTTTACCAACCCTGCTTCATAATTGGGCATGTGTCACATCATCATCAAACACTGCTTTAAAAACATGCATGAAAGTTCATTTCTGTGGTAAGTGTACCTACCTCACATATTTCATCAAACTGCTGAACATTATCTCCAACAGCAACGTACCACTCTTTTACTTCTACTTCTTTAATCCCTTCTCCAATATCAGACAATTTAAATGAAACAATTGGTGGGTTCAACAAGAAAGAACTGGTATGGAACGTAGAAGGGAAGTTTTGATTCACGTACAATGCATGAGGAAGATAAGAATGCAGGTTGGAAACGCCACTTCTTTTAGAGGTGATAGGAATAAAAACATTTCTGAAACGTATTTGTATACATCTAGAAGCAAATCTTTGTACTTGAAACATTTTTCTATAAAAAAAACAACTGAAATGAAATTGCTAGCTTACTAGAAAAATGGTTAATCACAAATTCATGCATCATCACAACTTCAACAAAAGTAGGATAGGTGGGTCTTCTAAAGCACAAGCAATCAGATCACGCAGCTTAAAACAAACATCTTTCATCACCTCATCAATATTAACATTTCCCAATGGTGGATACTCATCATAATTCTAATATCTAATCTAACATATTCCTGTGAGTCTTTTCAGAATTTTTTGTGCATGCCATGTAGCATTACAATTCCCACAAAATTCCTGAAATGGACTGGTCTTTAGACAGATGCAGTGTTACATGTATTTTAGAGTTTATCGACACAGATTACCAGCTTTGGTTAATATGCTTCATGTGCAACAATGGATCAACGCATTAAGCATAACTGTTATGTATAAGTGGAAGTAGGGTATTTGAGGAATCTTCCTGCCATGATGCTGTGCTTTCATAACTCTGTGAGGATTCTGACTGCACATAATTATTAGCACACATATATAACCCTTTGTTAAATCCACAACACAACAAGCACACAACAAAAACAAATCACTAATGGTCAATGTTTAATGGTTTATTGTTTCATATGACTCAGCCAACAAGCAGAAGCATCATAAAAGCCATCGTATGCAGTAAGCCAACCATTAGCGAACATTGGAGCAAATGAAAACACAATGGCACAATAGTTGATCAGTGTAAGCAAAGAGGGGCGCTGTGTCATATAGGATTGGCGAAAGACCGTGGCGGTCATCTAGTCAACCACCCTTTTTATCATTTTTTGATAAGTGTTGAGAAACAAACAGTTGGACATCAAATAAGCA
>Ga0210059_1011980_pt1 | contig 13184 bp, 5 predicted proteins | sample Ectturendosymbi2_FD_188042 | JGI IMG/M metagenome (GOLD analysis project Ga0210059, IMG submission 188042) | Ecteinascidia turbinata endosymbiont from Florida, USA - Sample 2 (SPAdes) (version 2) | ecosystem: Host-associated > Tunicates > Ascidians > Unclassified | place: Key West, Florida...
ACCTTTCAATAAATGTAATCATCATTGTGGTATCATTTAAAATCCTGGATTTGTGCCCAATCGCTTTGTTTCAACAATTGTGAAACACCCTGTACTTAGCGGATATTTTTGAGAAAGTTTGTTCTTTTAATCTCCATGGAGCCAATGCAACTCTTTGCGACGCAAAAGCAAAGACATTTAGATTTGTACCATTTCTCAGTTTGTGCAGAAGCAGTATTTTGTCAAAAAGCTATCTCCAATTTCCTGGTTAAAAGAATGTGATGTCACTAAATAGGCAAATACAGAGATTGATGCACATGTGGAAATGCTGATTAATGACTTCAATGAAAGATTTCATGACTTGAAAGCAATGGAGTTCCCTTCTTGGTTGACTTAGCCACTTTTATAGTAGATTTATCTGCAGAATCAGAGAAGTGACCACAGGAATTGTGTGAGTCATAGGCGTAGCCAGGGGGGCCTAAAGGGCCATGCCCCCCAAATTTTTAGAATATATAGTCATTTTATGCTTTGAGAGGCGGGATCCCAAACAAAATAGCGTTTTTCGTCTAAAATCAAACATTTTGCCCCCCCAACATTTTTGGGCTGGCTACGCTGCTGATGTGAGTTACAACAAGATGAATCCGTGAAGAGTCTTTTCAAGATCAAAAGAACCACGATGTGGCTGTCCCAGGAATGCGAGAAGAAGCTTGAAGTACTTTGGCAAACAAAAACTGATAAGATTTCCGTCATCTGGTTTGGTCAAATGTTGGTTTAGCGTTGTTGTGGAATTGCTGCGTGCTAAGAGAAATAAATTGGAAATCAGCAAATGTGATAATTTGAGACTGAAACTGACTAAACCAGAACCTCGAATCAAAGGGATATGTTACCAGCATTAATCCCAAAGCTCCCATCAACAATATTATTGAGTATCGCAATAAATTTGAGCAAACTTTGTGTATTTATATCAGACATGGGGTAATCGTAATCGTCAATTGTAATCGATTACAATCTATAACACTTTTTTGAGTAATCGTTATCGATTAAACTGACCAAAAATAACATTTAATCGTAATTGATTACATTACGAATTTGATCGTAATCGGCGATTAATTTCTCAATTAAAAACGTGGAATTCGTTGCACTACGTGAACGCGCGATGAACCGCAGTTTTGAGGTTGGGTTTCCTTCTTTATCATCGGTAAAGTCACAGTATGCGACGTATGCAAGTGACTCCATCAGTTACAAAGTTAGACCGGTTTCGCGTATTTGAACACATCTTCGGTCCTGCGGATATAAAACTTAGCCAGTATAAAACTTGCTAGCGAATGTGGACATGAAAACAATTGTAGAAAAGCATGAACTTTAGCTAGGAAATATCGGCAAGAGCGGGATAATTTAGCCTGGCTAAATGACACTTTGGTAACAGAAAAGTTAGCCTTGCTTTACGAGGGTACGTGTTGGTTTTATGTATAACATTCAGAGTGAACACATAAATACAAGTGCTGCAGTAGGCTATGTGTATAATTAGTAGGGCAACCAATTTTTGACCTAATCTAAAAATTTGACTTGTAATTTACGAAATTTAACTGTGTTTTGATTTATCAATTTACTGCGTTTTCAACTGAAACGCCGAATACAAAGAATATCTTAGAAATCAAAGTGGTAAGTTAAAGAAAATCCGTATTCTGTTGAAACAAAAATCAACGTGTGAAAAACACAATGAAACTAGAGGTAACAAACCATGGACAAAAATCAATCCGAAAGCACAAGAAAAATATCCAGTGTCCATAAATAACCTGAAGTCACTGAAAAGGTTCTACATTGTTATACTTACGCATCAAGGAAGGCATCACATTATTGCCTTCAAAGTTTCTACATATGCATAATGGGTAGAACATTTACCAAACCAAGCATTGTAAGACCACTTTTTGTGCCTTTATACCACACCTAGCCTACTTAATATTCAAGGGTCCAGCAGTGGATAAACAACAATATTATGTCAGAAGTCGCAAAAAACGCATTTTATTTCAGACTTGCAACTAAACTTGCAAAAGCACATCAGTGTGTGTTGTTGCAGCCTTAACAAAATATCAATTAAGAGAAAAACTGCTGCAAGAAAATTGACTTAACGAAACATTGACGTTTTGGATCTAATAACTTTGGAGTGGCTCATGGTATCAGCCTTAAATTTTCTTTGTGGACGTTTCATAACCTCGAAAAAGGCATGTTGACTTAATGGCTGCCCTAATTAGTACAGTAGTCTAACTTTTTCAGAGGAATAAAGTAATTTAATCCAAATCGAAAGCATCTTTCCACAATGCTGATAACTAGCATGTGAACAGAGATCATCCGATAGATACTGGTAAAAAACTCAACGAAACCAGTAAGCTTTTGGTGACCGTTGGGCGTTTGTGCCAATAGACAGATGCGCAGCTGTATTGATATCATTGTTCATTTCATTTCAAATTAAAAGTTACACAATGCTACGCTGGCGTGCAGACCATCCAAAGGTCATCACACAGCTGAAAATATCGTGACCCAGTTTGAAGAAATAGTCATCAGTTTTGAAATTACTAACAAACGACTTTTAAGCGTTGTTAGACGAGTATTCAAGCCTGATAGCTGTCGTATCACTGATAAAAGATTTGAAATGTTGATGTTTATGAACTGTAACAAACATTTTAAACATTGATTATTTTTCTTTAATTAATGTTCAAAGTACTTGTTGACTTATGACTGCACAAATATCTAAATATCAGAGCAAACAATTAATGTGATTTCTTTTTTTCGGTTCCTACTCCTTCATGATTCGTAATTTCGTTTATTGCTTTTGTTCATATTTCAGCTACCTGAAAAAACTTACATCAAACCATACAAATGTTGTTTTTTTTCTTTCTGAGCGTGATTACTTTCAATGTAGAGGAAGGTGGGGCACAGTGGGACTAGGGGCACAGTCGTCTTTTTTTATTTTGGCCATTATTTTGCCTTAGTTGGGAAAATAGACACTAATTCACTTATATATGAACGTAGCTGCACACTTTGCCCAAATGTTGAAAATTTTTGCCCGAATAATGGCCAGTTTTTCAGCGTTGGGGATGCCACGGCATCCCCTGCGTCCCCATGCCGTAAGCTTATGACACAAAATGAAAACATAACTCAGCACATTTCCCCAAGAAAGCCAACGAACTTCAGAAGGGTAGAGGACTTAGAATTGTGAGTCCGTTTATACATACTACTGCATGAAAATGCGATGATTGATAGGGTTCCCTCACACGTGATTAAAAGTTTGAACAGCAATGTTGAGAGCTTACTCAAGCTTTGGAAGCAGCAGTTTTGATACGAGTGCGTGTCTATGCAACATGCAATGTGCAAAAGTGTTGTGTAGAATCACTCTTAAAGACCCCTGATTCGACTCCAAAAATTTTAAACATCATCTCTGACCCCTGTTACAGCTCGAAATCTTCCAAGTAACTCATATCAAAATGACAGCGTCTGTTTTGCATCATGAATCTAAAAGTATGTTGCCTGTTTTGGCTTTTATGGTTATTTTGCCTTTAGTCGAACACGATTCGTTGTAGTGGTCATGTGACAAGTACAATACAGAAAGAGACAACATGTTAGTGTTCAGGTTTGCGATTTAGCTTATGCTTCACGCAATGCAGACAAGAAGACTCACGGCTTGCCAGCACACAAATTATGACAACACTAGTCCATGCATGTCACTGTCAGATTGTTCGCCGTAACGTCAGCAACGGCTCGTCAGCAACGTCAGCCGTTGCTGACGTTACGGTGTCAGCAAGGTCAGCCGTTGCTGACGTTACGGTGAACTGAGTAGCCTATAGGTCATGTGTTGCACACTCGTCATGTGTTTCGAAGTTGTCATTTGACCATTTCAAACAATTGTGTACAGCTACCGACAAAGTATAGTGTAGCGAATTGGAGATGGCGCCACATGTAAATAAATGGTCATCGCTAGATGGTGCCCATAAGTAACAAGTCACTGTGATAGTCACCACAAGCAAATTACCGTAGTTCACTTATCCCTATATAATGAGAGTGCAAGCTAGTATCCGTAGAGTCATCTCGTTGGGTGATCTCTATTGTTGCTGGTTGGTTAACCCTTTAGGGACGCCCCATAGACCTAGTGAATATTTTTTCATGATTTTTTGAAACTTTTGTCTACTTACCATAATAAAACCATAAATAATTTTCTTTTTTCAAAGTTTGCTTCACTTTGTTTCATTATGTTCCCGTTTTGGGAACGTTGGGGTTTACTGGTACTTGAAAATACATAAGGCTGACTACGTTTCTCTCTGGCAAAATTAATGAGAAATTGCTTGTATATCTTCAGTAATACGAGTGTTTACTGCGTTTGAATTGCCTTTCTGTAGATTGCTCTTCAGACATACAGTATCGTCAGGACCGTAACCAGGAACGCCCTGCAAAATTTTTCGCCACCCCTGGAAAAATATGTTGAGCATAGGTCAAAACTATTGAACATAGCTTAAAAAATTTGGGCCCCTCCAAGAAAACTCTTTGCCGTCCCTGGTGTCCCAAGCTTGTGTGTTACACATAAAATACGCTGGTTTACTTTTTATAACATGACAAAGCCAAAACACCAACTGCAGAAAAGAGCCACGTATGCCAGCGACTCGAGAAAAGTTAAAAAGACGTTCCTGTGTGTGGAACAGTGTACTGCATTTCTTATAAAGTCTCTTTTCAAATTTGTCACATTAAGGCCTGGTGTTTTTTTGGCAGAAAACACATCTTGTGAGACAGATTTCAGTGTAGGTTTCACGCCGTCGTATCTTATTGTGCTTTGTTGCGCTGGAGGGCCGGGAGCCTTGCTTCTGCTTTTACCAAATACCTTGCCGTTTCTCTTCAAAATTAGAGATGAGTCGCCTTCGTGTGATTGGCATAGCTGTAAAAGCGAAAAGCCGCCACAACAGAAAGATTCACGCTTTTGCTAAATAGGTTCTATACCACCACATTCGTGATCGCAGCCGCGGTCGGTATGATGACAGCATACGGTCGCACATGTCCACGCAACCCATCCCTTGATTGTACATCTTCATAACGTGTGGCTGTTCTACTGCTCTTCTCTGATCGTTTTTAACCCGTCTTTCTGTTTTGCTGACAGATGTCACAGTAAAATAGTGGCTGGCAATCGTGACTGGACAGTTATCGTTCCATCTCACACAAATTACACTGCCATCTGAACGCTAATCGCAAGATCCTTTGGGCTGTTTCTTACAGTCCTTGTTTGCAATAAAAGGGCAGCATCCAGTTCGATTTTCTCTAATTGTAGCCCACCACAGGCTCTGATATCTTTGGCAGCCAGGTCACACAACAACTGGTGGCTTGCAAAAAAATATCAAAGAAAGCAAAATGTTGTTTATCTGTGCTTACTGGACTAAGTATGGTGGATGCAACATATGGTTCTAATGGGGTGGTTCTCCGAGAATCTTTTCCACAGTATATATCCAAGTTTTACGGAAAACCGTCGACACTACACAGCATCCACATTATATATCCAAATTTCACTGGTTTTGCTTTCATATAAACTGTTTAGCGCTGCGAAGGCCTCGATACGGAACCATTGCTTTTGGAGGCCAAGAGACAGAAGATTGGACGACCGCTACACAGCTGCATCAGTTAAACCCTCCCCCAGGACAGTGAACACCCGCCCACACACACAAGCCGTGGTTTACACACTAAATATTTAAAATGTTCAGGCAAAACACTATTTCAGAAAAAATGCAAGTTTGAAGGACTTGTTTGTTTGATTTCGCTGAAATGTGCAAGTGGTCTTATTTTTTGCCCATGACTGTAGCATTTTATCATTATGCTGGCTATCCTGAGAAGCAATTTCACTGTAGATCTGTAATGAAATAGATTGGTGCATGTGACAAACTCTTTTCACATCTGTCCAACAACGAGTTATTTCAGCAGCGCTGTAGTGTGAAACAAGAATCAAATTAAAAGTTACCTCAATATTGTTCTATTACTGAACGTCTGTTGCCAAACATGGATATTTCTGTACTGAAAAGGACCAACGTTCCCATTTTGGGAACATAATTTTCAAACTGTTTGTGAGGAAAGAGATGGGCACAAAATTGTAAACTAACACTTGGATCAGTTAAATATAACTATAAAAAATATTTTCATGGCATATTTTTTTGAAATTTTTTCGAGCTTACAATAAACAAACAGAGATTAGTTTGGCCACCCGAAAAACTACGTTTTGACTGAATATGAATCGCCATGGAAACAAAACAACATTTTGGATTTCATGAAATGGATGTATTTTTAATAGCACCAACCTAGAAGAAATATCTGAAGAAATCTGGATGCGCATTTTTAATCCGTGAAATAGTTACGAGCATTTAAAAACATGTTCCCATTTTGGGAACGTTGGTCTCTAAAGGGTTAATGCCCCAAATTGCCATCTTTCTCTTGTGCTTGCCTCGGTAGTTCAAGGCGATGCAGACACCTGCATCAGTAGCTGCGGAATAGCTTTTGCATCATGAGGCAAGATAGACACTGCTTAGTGGTGAAATGCTCGGCGGTAATCCCACCCAGTGTCACAGCGATATATGACGACGCTGGTCAGAAAACACGTTTCAATCAATTCCATTCTGTTTGAGAACAACAAACATCATTACTGAAATTTTGAAAGCTGCATTAAAATTTTGATTGACTCTTGGACATACCCTAACGTTGACTCCGGCTCCTGCTTGAACATAAAACTTTGACTCCGGCTCCTGATCCGGCCTAAAATGCAGACTCCGGCAAGATTTCACTCCGGCACGCCTGCTCCATGATCGTCTCTGTCGCGCACACATCTCACAGCGTTCGCTCACACTGCCTCCCTTTCCCTACTCAAGGCGGCACTCACGCACAGGAGGCGAGAATTTGAATAAAGGTGTTTTCGTTGACATTTTAGTCTTTAAATAAAAATTATTTTCGAAAACGGCCAACGGAAAAGATTTTCGATCAAGCGAGCATGAAAACGGCCAAAAAAGCCAAACGGCCAACCAAAAAGTCGTACCGCCAAACAACCTGGAATACGACCAAATTTATAAAATTTAGCCGCAAAACGGCCACTCTGGCAACCCTGTACTGTAACTTGAACTTGAAGTGAACACCTGAAGATTGTCATGTTATGGTTGCGCAATAAAGACCAACAGTAGAACAATCTGCTCGCAAGTTTCGCAACCTGCCTGTGCAGGGAAAGAAGCGGACGTGAGTGAACCGCAAGCTCATCAATCTTGACGCCAGAACATCAAACCTGGCTATTGTGCAGTGTGAGTGTCATACTGGCAAATAAACTGTCATTACAATAATTAAATCAATTGATTGGAATTAAACTGCTGAATTAAGGTTTCCTAGAAATGTTTTGTTCTCAGACCCAATTTCCATGGGGGCCAAATGCCCGTTTTGCCCTTCCTGCGGATGCCCATAGCCACACTCGCGCTGATAGGATCCAGTTGGAAATATCCTTTCTCATTTTCTCGTACTACGCCTGTGTTTGTTTAGACGAGATGCTGTTACAAACCAAAATCCGGAACACGATCGCTAAAGAATGCCTTCAACGACGGCACGCTGTTGCGAAGGAGAGTTTTTTTGCCAATGATTGTGACAATATACTTTATCCCGTTTGTTGTTTGACAGTCAGTTGAAGACTACTAATAATAAATCAGTCCTAGACACACCTTAATTATAATTTTCTAGAGTTAATTGATCGCATATAAATTTAGTTGCTCCCATTGTGTTCAGCTACCGCACTTGACAGTTGATCGCCATTTGGTTGACGCTTGTCGGATTCTGTTATGTCAACAGGTATTTTGCACAACTTATAGGCCTATTCTGTCCGTAAAGTACGGTCTGCAGGCAATTATATAGGCTTCAGAAACCAAGGTGATCCGTACCTTGTAAGGCGCTGAACAGGCAAAAATTTGTGCGGTGCACGTCCCAAAACTTGTGAGTGTTACAAAACCACAGTTCACGGAACGACTAGCGCCCACAACAAAGTATAGCCGAAAATCGCGAAGCACATCACATGAAAGGGCTAGCGCCCGCAACAAAGTATGCCAATGAAACAGAGCAACACATGATGTTGCAATAAGAAGAAAACTACACGTACTGTTTTGTTGCAGTTAGAAATAATTTTGAGTTCAGCAGCGAGGTCAAGATGAAATTAAATTGTCAAGAAATTACAACCAGCGTTAAAACTTGTGCCCCGCGTGTAATCGCCCAGTGGCTTCCAACGCTTTCCTACTTACAGACCCCTGAGTGCGCTAATTTTCTTGTTACGGACATGCACGCGGTGAAATGCTGAAATTCAAAAAATGCAATAAGTTGATAAACTGACGTGATGGGGATCTTCTGATTTCAAATTCAGAATCAGCTAATTGAAATCGTCCTTGCAGTGCTGATTCTACCTTAACCGATGCCAAATTTTGTTGATCTGCGTTCTGGTGCAAAAGGTAGTTATGACTCTTGGAAATTCTGCTTCATATTCGCAAATCCCCAGTGCTTTCCAGGTCAGGAACCGCTTACACAGCAAGGTCTACGAGAAGGGGTACAATAGGTACTTCGTACCCGTGCTCGGTAGGTACTGTAGGTACTGGGGCTCGGGAGCATAAAAGTACGCACGTTAAGGTTTTCTGTTATCAAACCCAAGGCAAGCAGTTCCCTGAATAACAATTAATCTATTATTTCTAAATCTTAGCATAGTAGTTTTGTTTATATTCTAATTTATATACAAACAAGCTATACCACTTTCGACAAGGGCTCCAGAAGCTAGGGGGCTGGTATCGGTCTTCGTAGCCTCCCCGGTAAAGTTTTTCTCAGAGACTAAATACCATTCCCACCGTCATAAAATTTTACACGTTTTGCAATTTTTTGATTGTTGACGTACAAATTGAAAACCATGAATTGCAATAGCTGTTTTCTGAAACAACGCGATTTAACCACATGCAAACATATTCCCGAAAACAATTTAGATAGGTTTTTACTGCCTTAATAGCCCCATCAAATTTTAACTCATGTTCTGTAATGATGGTTTACCTATGCTACATGGACATTTTACCACACTTTTCGTGTTTGACATGGTTTTCGTATATTTTTCGATGTGCATCAGATAAAATGCAATTTCTGAAATTTGACATTAATTTTCTTAAATTTGGGTCGTAATGTTTTTTTGCGTAATTTACGCATAGAGATTTAAAATCTAGTTTTTATGCGTTAATTCTAGCATAAATGGACGGAGTTTGATTGTGCGATTGTACGTCGTAACAGTCTCTTTTCCGACGCACCATGCAGTTTTCAATGCCAAGGAAAACGTCTTCGTCTGCAGTGCCGGATTAACAATAGTAGCAAATGTAGCAATTGCTACGGGCCCCACGCTTTTGGGAGCCCCGCGGTCCTTTATTTTAAATTTGTTTTTATTATATGCAAGGGTGGGTATTATAATTTAGGTGCCCCAGGCAAACCCTCAGAAAGGAGTCTCTCGAGTTTGCACAAAGCCATGCAGAAGCTTCATTCGCTCAAAGCAAGTTAAATTTTCCTTTTTGCCTGGGAATGTGCTTCTGCGTGTGAAAGTCCATTTCACATGGAAAATTGTTTGAAGTAATTTCATTTTTAATTATTCTTTGCTTGCAGTTTAAACTTGTTGAGGGGCCTTTTTGGCACATTTTCACATAGTTTTGCTTTGTTTTGACAAACTTATGACTTGCCAAATGTTATCAAGTGAACCTCTAGAGTGATAGATGCTTTAACAAAACAATGCAAAAACTAAGTGCAAAACTCTCAAAACGGGTGCCCAAGATGACCGCCTCATTCGCCTCTCTTGTATCAACCTCTGATTATACGTTTATAATTTTTTCAGTGCAAGAAGTCACTATTTTGCTAAATTTGCCACAAACAATTAAGCGAAATTTTTAATTTAATGCTTTTACATCAGACTACTGTGATTTGAAAACGAAAGTATTTTACAATAATTTGCAAAATTATGGGACCACTCAAACAATGATGCCAAATTGCAGCAATTTCCAGATATTGCTTGATTGTATTGTTATGAAGAGCATTTTAAAAAATATGATCGCATCACATTGACCTGTTCTATAAGTTGTGTTACCTTGTTGGTACTTTCAAAATGATTTGGCCAGTGGGTTAATTTTAGGAGTTAATTTTAGGATTTATTTTTAGGATTTAACTTTAATTTTAGGATTTAACTGCGTAGCGGTGATTTAAGATCGGGTATGACTTATACTTCATATTTCCAGTGTCATCTATGTTCATCTTATTTTATTAAAATACGTAGTCTCCAGCATAACTAGTGAACAAGCAACTAGCACCGTATAAGCTCTAAATATTAGCTAGGTGCAATGAGTTCAAGTGACAGAAAGGCCAATGAAGCAAGCTCAAATACAAAGATAAAGATCCGGATCTCAAAGTTTAGGTACATAACTCTGGGAATGAAGACTTTATTATTGTAAATTCTTCCAGATCGTCGTCAGAAATGCAAACATATTCATATCACTGCGATATAATCATTCCGACAAACACAAAATTCATTAGCAAAGGTTACAGTATATATTCACTAACACGTTTTGTGACTTACAGATGCCCAGGCGTGGCAGTTAGCACAACGATTCATCTAAATGTGTGTCTACCTGGGACTTTTTGCTCAAATCTGGGTTTGTTTGGTTAATTTGTATCGGGTTTTTAAAAAAATGTGATTGGCAGCCTTGGATTTGGCATTTATTCACTAACTATCGGGTAGTGGGCTTGCAGTCTTCTTTTACGAATGTGAGATATAATATGCGCATTTATTTAAATCTAATGGTGACCAATTGCAGTGGAAATCGGTCATTTTCTAAACTTAGATGGTAGAACGAACAACGGAGCGCCATTAGACAAAACAAGCTGAATAGTCTGGTTCTAAAGAGTGTAGAGGGTGTTTCTCAAACGTTTTTATTCCATCGCCCCCTTTTCACTCTCGACACATCGTTTTCGTCCCCCAAACCTAATAAAGCAAACACAAGGTAGTGAATTTAGAGAATTTTGTTTAAAGAAAGTATTAAATAGCTGAACCAAGACATTAAATAGCTGAACTAAGCAATTGTATTACGACGCTAATATTACGTTCAGAATTATAGTGAAAATAATACAAACCGTAGCCGGGCACATAGACGATCCAGAGTAAAAATTTAACGGATAAATTGCTTTAGCAACAACCTCCAGCGATGATCATAATAAATTAAAATTTGCAAGATACTAAAAAGTCATAATAGTAGGCTACTGAAGTTAACTCCATGATCGATTAGTGGTTGATCATTTTCGCCCCCTCTGTGTTGTTTCGCCCCCCTATCGCCCCCTTTGTTTGTTTCGTCCCCTTGCCCCTCAAAATCGCCCCCAAGGGGGCGATTTTGACCACTTCGAGAACCACTGGTATAGAGCATGAAGTTCTATGTGAAATAGGCACTACCAGCTTCATGAACAAATTCGCTATGGCAAAATCTCGAAAATACAATCTTTAAGCAGGAGGTTTGCTGCTTTTGCGAATCGACTTCGACATTTATACTTAGATTGCGCTGTTTATATACAGAAATGATGATTCTGGAAGCATTAATTACTGTTTCTGTGCTGTATTTGTGAACTGTACAGTAATGTATTCTTTCTTGATAAAAAATACGTATATACGTTTTTGGTAAAAAGGATTCCACCAGTTGCTATTTAGGACCAGCTTTTTCGTACTGACGAAATTGCCCACGTGGGCGTCGGAAGGATTTTTTTCCAGGGGGGCCACTAGGATATTTTTCCTAAATTTTTTTTCCAAAAGTGGTGAAATTTGATTTTTCCCACTCAAAACTAAGAAAACAACTTTTTTTACTGAAAATTTCAAAATCCAGGGGGCCAAGGCCCCCCTTCCTCCCATTCCGACGCCCATGCATGCCTACAAAATTTATGATTTAACAGTTGTTCACTTGTGCAAGTGTATATTTAAATTAGGGCCCCACGCTGTTATTATGCTACAGGCCCCGCGCTACCTTTAATCCGGCACTGTTCGTCTGCGAATATTGCGCATTTAAAATCATCATAATACCGGAGTTGGGTTTGGCACAAAGTTAATTGCACATGCGGGTTGAAATTCTTGCCAAAACTAAAAAGCTGTAATTGTCGCTCGCTGACTGTGAAATCAATATGCAAATAGGGTTGTTTTTCGTCTACCAAGATTTTTTAGTCTCTGCCAAGAAATACACCATTCAATCTTTAGTGCTGAATTGTACGTGCACAACTGCATAAAGCTGAGTCGCATAAGACCGACAACAACGAATACGATTTTTTTGAAAGTGCATGTTACATGCATCAGACAGCCCAAAATGTAACTTGAAATTTTTTTGTTAGGTCAATGTATCATCAGTGAAACCGGCCGATAATTAATCCATCGCGATTTCATGACACCTAAATGTCAGCTATTAAAACCTAAATAGCAGAAGGAACACGAGAGATGGCTATGTAAAGCTTGGTGAGATGTTTTTATAACTACAGAAAAAATTGAATTAACGCGACTCAGAACTTCTGCGTTGTTTTGTAACATTCCCAACGATAATTCCCGATTTCGCAAGTGCCATAGTTGCTTTGTGTCTAAATTCAGTAGGTAGATCGATCTTCTGATTTCAACATGCTCATCACACTTGCGCAATTTCCTGGTTAACTTTGTTTGTGTTTATTTATGTGTTTGGGTTAAACTTATGGTCCATATCGCAGGGTTAGTCGAAGAACACAGATACGGAAAAGCATAGAAAAATTCTGAGTTGTTACTTATAACACATCACAGAGCGGGTGTTAATTGGTACGTGCAGGCAATGCGGTAAGGGGAAAGAACACAGAAATAACGCACCAACAACTGCTATACATTCTCCCATCGTCATACACAAACGTTACATAATGGGACAAGATTTGAGGACTTGTACAAAGTATCAGACGTTTGAAGTGAGTGGATGAAACAGTCAGGCGAAAATGCATATCGTTGAGCAAAAGTACGCAACTGGTTTCTGATCAATGCAGCAAATTGCTTTACTAAACAGGTGGCTTGATGCTTACGAACTCAATTATACTCCCGTGGATGTAATTCAACATTTGGTAGGCGTTATTATTGGCAACAGGCAACGCGGAGGCGTTAATGCCAGACTTTG
>Ga0210059_1011981_pt1 | contig 13184 bp, 4 predicted proteins | sample Ectturendosymbi2_FD_188042 | JGI IMG/M metagenome (GOLD analysis project Ga0210059, IMG submission 188042) | Ecteinascidia turbinata endosymbiont from Florida, USA - Sample 2 (SPAdes) (version 2) | ecosystem: Host-associated > Tunicates > Ascidians > Unclassified | place: Key West, Florida...
TGTAGTGCAGCCTGGTTTGTGTCATGTTACAGGCATCTGGCAAATAAGTTTTCAAAATTGATTAATGAAGGCCCACTGACAAACCTATGTCATGTGTCTATTTTGCCGCCATCTTGGAGGCAAAAAAGATATTGCCTACTTTATATTATGGGCTACGGGCCGGTCCGGGCCAGGAAATATGTTGTAGTTTGGCAGAACGCGCCGGTCCGGGCAGTTTCATGTTAGCTCCGGGCGGGCCGGGCTGCAAAAGTGCTGGCCCGTGCCATCTCTACTCCAAGCCCCCCAAAACTGAAACGTGAAACACTATAAATAAGTGGAATTTTGTTTCATTTTATAATGTCAAGCCCCCCCCGCACAAACGCAAAGCCTCCCACCCACTGTTGAAAGTTTTCTGGCGACGGTTCTGCAGATTACATTTGTAAATTGTGAGTTGTGGAGGTTAGAGATGTGGTGTTGCTGTGGCTATTTTGCTGTGTTGCCATCGGAAATCCGAGCGGCATGTGCGCAAAACTTCGCACTGTAGCAGCAAGCAACAATAGAGATCATGCGCTGCAGTCACTCTATTATTGGTTGTTCGCCCCACATATATGTGGTGTTGTTCTTTGCACACATCCCGTTCGTCGTGAATCACACATTCAATGCAACGCTAGCGGAGAGGTTGCAACAGCTGTAGGCTATTGCATATTTTAGTGTGCATCAATATCAGTGAGTGCCTATTTACTAATCGGTTACGACTTAATTATCAGCTAGTGTTAGTGGATCTAGCAGGCATAAATTGTTTGTGATTAGAAGTTTAATTGGAAATATTGCTTTCAGCTTCATGTTTCATTGCATGAACTTGGTTGACTGCATTTTCTGGATCTGCCTTTTAGCGCCATTTTTGGTTATGTGTGGTTTTATTTTTCCCAGTCTGTGTTAAGTAAAGCTTTGCTTTTCAGAAAGGAAGTGTCAATAGGTCCGACGTGAGTGATGTGCTTAGAATAAAATGCTGACTTTATCATTTTAACAGCACCGTTGTGGTACTGTAGCGAATGTGTCTACGTCTGCTGTGTGGATGGTTTTCGGTTCGACTCTCATCTTGGCGCCTTTCATGCACTTGTCAAGGACCACTTTTTTACTTTCTTCAAATGGTTTCAAACCCTTGTGTTCAGATTTACAATTTTGGTTTAGGTTCAGGGGTTAAGTTTAGTGCATTAATACCAAACCTAGTGCACTCTGCTACACACTCATCCGGTGTTACTGTCACGTTACAGGTGACGGATGAATAACTTTTGAAATACGAAGATCCACGGACGGACCTGTAGCCACTACCTTTGGAAAAATATTTTTAAAAGTTGCACATTGATTAGCCAAATATATTAACAGGATTTTTTCAGGATTCGGATTTCATATTTGTGTTGCAAACAGGATTCGGATCAGGATTCCTACCTCTTGGATCAGAACTGGATTCGGACTCGAAAAAACTTGAGTCCGAAGACATCTGCGGCATAGTCAATGTTTAAATAGTAAGATATATTCCACTAAGTTTGCACACAAAGAAATGCGCTGTTTTGATTCAGTAATGTATGATATTGCAGCCACAAAGCTGCGTGGCCTTGTGGCACCTAATTAGAGAGTCAAACCGACGACCCTCCGCGCAACAGCAATAATAGAGTTTTCCCCACTCGAGTTCGTAGACTCTACTGTTGCTGCTACGAATTCAATGTTATATGTGGCGAATCACCACGCCACAAAGACTAACATTGGCGCAAAAGTTTTGCTGTGACTGTTTTCTTGTCTTGTGGTTTTATGGTAGTTTTTCAGGTTCCGATATACTACCCAACATTGAGACTTTATTTTTATCTGAAGGGCCAGCAGCGCACAATACAATGGACATACTATCGTGGTTTAGTATTGACAGTACGTGATCGTGGCAGTCGGCTTAATACTTATGCTTTGGGTCTTTGTTGGGGCAAGTCAGGAACATGGGGATAATATTTGTTGCTACACGGCTAAACTGTTCTCACCAAATCCTTATAAGTATACTGGTAACAAAATGCTGAAACAACACTGGGCGCCACTTTGTACCAAAAAATAAATACAGGAAAAATATTTAATTTAATTGACTCGACATTTACTCGAGCTTGCAATACAGGCGTAGCCAAGGGAAGCCAACGCCCCAAAACATTTTTAGGATATCTAGTCATTTTGGGCTTTGAGACGAGGCGTCCCAAACAAAAATATTGTTACTCGCCTAAAGTCAAACATTTTGCTCCCCCAAAATTTTTTGGCTCACTCCAACATTTTGGACTGGTTCCCCCACTGGCTTGCAAACCAATGGCTAGAAGTGACTCGACGATTTTTGTGACTCGACTCTGACTCGAAAAAATGTTATAGGACTCAGACTAGACGAGCTTGTGACTTGACAAATATGATTCGGCCACATCACGGTTCATAACCTTTGGGGAAGTCAAAATATATCATAGTGATGATGGCAACAGTGTTTATCGGAACGTTTATGTAATGTCGAAGTTTGTTTGTTTTGGCAGGTGCTTTAATCAATCGCAAAACAATCACAGTCGTCTAGGAATAGTATGACATAATTTATGTACTTTACAGAAGTTGGCAAGAGATGGGAACAAACAAAATCTGACACTGTGTGGAAATGAGCCAATTGAAACCAGGATTGATAAAAGTGATGATTTTTATTGATTTTTTGTGTAGGGGATGGCCAACTATCACATGAAATTTATTTTCAATTTTAAAGCGTTTGTTTTAAATATAACCTTTTTGTGCTTTGTTTCTTTAAATACAGCAACTAGAAACAGCTGCACTTTCATTCAAACTTTGTTTGTGCTTATACAAAATCAGTTTAAACACATCAGTTCATAAAACCAGTAATGGCAAACAAAACGAAATATTTATTGAGATGACAATACTCAAACCATCATTTTATCAAATTCATTGACATCTATGGCATGTTAAGAAGATTGTAGACAAATACAAGCTTGCCAGCTTTTTCAGTGCGAAGTCTGTGGCTAAAATTAATTATTGTAACGTAGTTTTCACTAGCTCAGCATCTACAAAAGTATGCTTTACATCAGAGGTGGGCAAAGCACGGCCCGTCGGCCACACTGCGGCCCGCAGTGCAGCCACACGTACAAAGATAGTACATATTTTGAGTCTATGGTAATTTTATCAATTAGTTTGAAATTCTCGAGATTTTCGTCCGTCTTAGTGTAGGTGTCAATGTGAAATAAGCAATACAAGTTTATAATAATCTTATCATCAATTCATAGTTTGAAACGTAAATTGTAACTGAGGCAGACAAATGTAATATAGGCCATGCAGCCCCCGGTAGCAATAAAATTCTCAATGTGGCCCTCGTAGAAAATGTTTGCCCACCCCTGACTTACAGAGGCATAAAACGGTAAAAGCTATAATATATCCATTACTGTGAATCACAAGTATCTTCTGACTACTTTGTCTACAGTCAACAGCCTACATGTTTGATGGAACTTACATGCACATGCTACTTTATGCCAATCTACACCTTCAAACTTGTAGCATTCTAACAGTTTTTCTGGGTCTGCAAGGGTTACTGATTTAAGTCCACATGTCATTTTTGCAGTTAGTTGACACAGAATCTGTGATCTCACAAAAGCTAGCATTGATAAAACTTTAATTGCTTTTAACTTTTGTCGTCATAAACTCTCGGCCTTCTAAACTCATATAAGTGAAAACCTATTAGAATGCTAATTAAATGTGTCATAGAAATCACACAAAGCTCCAACAGTGCATATAATTTTTGCTTGATTTTTTTGTTTTTATTGCTTGATTTAAATCAAGACTTAAAATCACCGATTTAAACTACTCAACCTTGATTGAAACATACTGCAAACCCCATGTAGCTGCAAACAAACCCTATGCAGCTTCGCCCAGTATTACAAACATGATTGGAACCCAGCTTTAACCAGGCCCTGTTTGCCACAAATCAAACTTCTTCCACATGCTGTACATTTTTAATATAAAAAAGTTCGCCTAAAAACAGATCGATCTCATGCTGGTCCTAAACAACGCAGATGGTATTTTATCAAACATATGTGTGAAGGACTAGAAAAATAAATAATGGAATGTGTTCATTTGAAAACTATCAAATGGATTTTGCAATCCAGTCATGAGCAACATAAAACTAAAGGCAGGTTGTTTGTTATCATTCGATGAAAAACATTCACAGTTCAACAACTTGCCAGCAATGGTTTTGTTAAAGATTTTACTGTTGTCCAGGCTTATCGCTTTTGATGCGAAAAAGAACATAACAAAGATTGAGAAGAAAAACGCAAACTTTAGACACCGAAACGTAACGTGACGATCTATCGAAGCGTGATACAACATAAAGGCCCACTGAAGCGTGACTAGGGGTGGGTAGTAGGGGAGGCGAACGAAGAAGTCAACTAAGCCTTCCATTTTCAGAGAAGCCGTGGCCCTCTCTTTGTGAGTTTCGCACTTATTTCTTGCATTGTTTTGTTAAAAAGCTTATGAACCACTTTAGAGCCACACTTAATAAACTCTCAAGCAGGTCATAACTTTTTCAAAATAAACCACAATCATGTGCAAATGTGCCAAACGTGGACAGCTTCCAAGTGTCCAGCTTCAGAACTTCATAAATTTTTTGTCCTTTTCGATGTACATTATGCTCTTGAATTTACTTCATAAATTGAAATGTTAAACAAATTAAACTACTTAATCCACCAAGTCCCACATCTACCTTTTGCAGTGGAGATATTTTGGTGCCCCTTTCTGAGAATTTGCCTGGGGCCCCTAAAATCTATGACCCACCTCCGAGCGCGACCACACGTACAGATCTTCACCGCACAAACAAACAGTATGGAAAGTTGCAGGAAAGACGAATATTCAGGTTTGATAGAATCATAAATGCACGTTGTGAATAAAACAATGAACGATCGTCGTTAAACTCGAAGAAGATCTCTATTTATATTTGAAATGGAATCAGCCACCGTGAAATCTTGCTGTGAAATATTACCCGACAAATCCCCGAGCAAAATTTAATGGCGATACTCACTGAGTGCTTACTTCGAAAATGTCAAGAGATGTAAATCGAACAAACTCAATCGAATCGAGCAAATTAATTCATATATCTGGCAAATCACTCCTACCAGATAGGGGGTCTTATTTAAAACACAAGTGCGGCATAATCACACAACAGGTCAAAAGAATATCAGCTTCACTTTGCGGTGGATAAAACTTATTTGATGATCGTTTTTTGTTTCCATCATTTTGTTACTCAAATGTTTACTTGCAAGCATTACCATGTTTCATAAATTCAACAACATTCTGACTAGTGGGGGGTAACGTCTCGTGCAGATGCGGAATTTCGCGAAAACGCCGGCGATGAAGGTCCGGTGGCGCGAGTGGAGATGACGTAGTTAACGTTTGAAAAGTCCGACAACAGTTCAGCGGGGGGGATCTGTTTCGCGGCGCTGGAAACTTCTTTCCCGCTCATGTTACTGCTTTTATTCAACACGTGTTGTAGAGACGACTAACATGTTATGCAGGATAGCGTAATGAAATAAAAAACAGCGAATTGAATTGAAAGTTTTTACCACGATGTTTTGATCTCTGCGGTAGAAAGCGATTATTGTGTCGCGGAACATGATTACCAGGACGTTTTCACTAAAAGCATAAAAATAAATGATTTAAGTTTGAAACGTGAAGTGCAGACAAAACCTGAGAAAGTTCAATTCAACTAACAACTGCAACCAACACATCCAACAAAAGCTTGTGTAATAGTAACAGCATAAAATCGGAAAGTCAAATATTTAGCTTGTTACAAAAAGAACACAGCCATATTACGGCTACTCTGCAAACAGGTTTCATATTTCTTGATCCGCCACGATGTCAGTTAGAATGAACGTTTATCAACTTAAGACTTTTATTGACCAGCCGTTTGATTACATCCAGTGCTTTGCAACAATTTAATTTCATTTGAGCAGGGAGTCATGGACAGCCTTTGAGCAACAAGTACTTAGAGTTGTCTTCATCTTTTAGATAAATGTCTTCGAAATCTGTTTTTTACTTCATCAAACTTCAGAGCTGCTAGATGATTGAGGTCATGTGAGGGCGTTTGTCAAATAATTTGCAGTTGGAATCTGAAGGAGGAACATATTGCATAACACAATGTTCACGCAGAGGTAAGGTTTTGAAACACAACAAAGCATTGAAACAGTTGCTTCATGACCATGAACTTAGCCTCAATACTAAGCGGAGCGGCATCATGCTTCGAACTTGGGTTGCATGAAGTCATATCCTAAAATTTAGTGACAGGTGGATTTTTAGTTATAGTGAAAACAATTTTTTGAGAACGACGCATTTTCGCCCTTGTGGAAACTAGTTACTTGAATTCCCCAAAAAGCTTTTTCCTCATTTTGAAATGTTCATGCTATTCTTTTTCATATTTTGTTCGTTCTTACATGTTAACACTTGCATCAGGAAGCTACCGTTCCATCATACGGAAGAAACAAAAGTGAATTCGGTGAAAGTATTATGCTGCAATTGTTCATTTCATATGCAAAAAGCTATAAAGGTGCGAAAGCAAAGTTTTCTGTTCATTGCATCTGTCGTCGTGAGCAGAGCAAGAAGTGCGACAAGAGAGGGCATGGATTCCAAAATTCTGCCTTTTGCTATCATTTGACCCCCCTAAGCGTTTGTGATACGTCTTGAGTTTCAATGAAAAACATCTTACTGGGCTTGCTACCAACGTCGTTCAGTGATTTTGCTTCACCTTGTTTTTGATTCTCCCATGTTCAATCCTCTCTACTGGAGACCACGCACAAACACACATGACATGTTTTCACGTTTGTGGCGATGAACATTTTTCCTACTTTCAGTTTTCGGCTTCACATGGTTGACAACATGTTCGGAATATTAACCGTTCATCTCAGCGATGGCCATGGCTCAGCGATGGCCCAGGCCCGCAACCGGGTGGCCTCAGCGATGGCCACCCGGTCTCAGCGATAGCCCAGGCCCGCAACCGGGCAATTGCCCCTTAAAAATTTTCAAAAAGGTTTTGAGAGTGCCAAAAACATTTTAGTTGTTAGGTAAAACAAGAAGTTGCAATCATTCCCCCCGCCCCCACCAAAATATGAGCTGGTTGCGACCTTGCTATAAGCACTCTCACTCAAGGTAGCAACTCGCTCAATGGCCTCAAATCAACAACCGCACCTTTTGAATTGAGAGGTTAAAATCTCAGCCATAACAACATTTCAACATCGTTAAAACCTTCATCATCAGCGCAACACGTCGTCATGCATCAGCGCGCAGCACCCGTAAAATGTCTTTTTGCAAACCACACCTGTTTAGCACGGTTTGCAATAATCATAAGAACCGTCATCGTCTGTATAACACCAGTCGCCGTTCCAGCCTGATGCACAGGAATCAATGTATTTTGTTCCTTGGTATGTAAATGGAAGCATGCAGTCTTCACTGGGGGTGCAGAGGCGCACTGACAAAACAAGGATGAGTTCGTGTCACATATGTGTACAGAAAAACACTCACGACCAATTTCTACATTTTTCAATTACATCAAATAAGGTTTAGCTTGACATAAGAATTTGTTACAAAAACAGGAAGCAATGCGAGTTGAGTTTATTGGCGCAAACATTGAACGGTTTCATGAAAAATAAAGCTAAGGCGCTGGGACACTGAAAAAACTGCTAAACAAGTTGTCTCTGCGAAGCTAGGGAGTCTTTCAAAAAAGAATGACACAACGATCAATGATTTAAATAAGGGGTCTCCAAACTTTCTTGTCAGAGGGTCACATAAGCTATTACACAACAGATCGAGGGCCAGACATACAGTATTACGTAATGTGATTGGTTTTGGGATATGTTACATTCCAGCAATTCAACAAATTTTTCGTAAATATGTTACTGTATTTTTTCATTATTGACAAAATGTATTCGCGGGAAGATGAAATTGCTTCACGGGCCGGTTCTGGCCCGCGCACCGTAGTTATTAGAGACCCCTAATTTAAAGCAGTTTTATTGAAATTATTAAATGATTTTTATTTAGATCCGTGTTAATCACGTTGTTTTTTCTTCCAAGGTGAAGAGTGTTTTGTTGTAACTTATTTGAGCTAGTCGTAACTTCACTATAGTCTACAGAGAATCGCAAAATAGAAAAAAGCAACAAACAGTTCAAAAAACAATTACCAGCAGATTTCGGTGGCAATCTTTCCACAGTTCTCTCTGTTGTCGTCACCGTGGCCACTGTTGTCCTTTTTGTTGTTGTGGTAGCTTGTTCTGTTGTTGTTGTTGTAGTTGGTGGTTTTGATGCTGTAGTTGGTTTTGCTGTTGTAGTAGTTGGTGGTTTTGTTGCTGTAGTGGTTGTTTTGGTTGTTGTTGTTGTAGTAGTGGGTGGTTTTGTTACTGTAGTGGTTTTTGTTGTTGTTGTTGTTGTAGTTGGTGGTGGTGGTGGTTTTGTAGTAGTAGTTGATTTTGTTGTCGTTGCAGCAGTAGTTGTTGTTTTTGGTGGTGGTAGTCTTGTTGTTGTTGTTACAGTTGGTGCTTTCGTGGTTGTAGTTGTTGTTGTAGTTGTTGTCGATCGAGCGGGTGTTGTTTCCACGGCTGTCGTCATTTCCATTATTGTTCGTGTTGACGGTCTCGACTGAATATTTCTTGACATCGACCAGGGTGTCGTTCTTGATGGTGTCATAATGACATGCTTGGTTGACGTCACAGTCGTATCACGTGAATCGGTTCCAGGCGGCGTCCTGTTCCCCCCCGCGTTTGATGATGGGCGCCGACTTGATAAGGTTCCCACCTTGCCTGTGAGTTGAACGAACAATTTGATTGGATCCAAACCTTCCGGTCATTTCATCCATTCCGAACAACACAGACATCGATTTGCAACTTACATTAACACGTTGCGCAATGCCACACACGTAGGTGGCAAACAGGTTATAGTTTACTGTGTTCAAAAGACAAGCAAGAAAACGATTTTTGAGATTAATACTTTTACGTTTCCTTTCTCACCTTCCTAAAAAACCTTAAACGCGCACAGTCCACGACTTCTTGGCTGAAACAGCCGCACATAGAAGCAATAAACTATATTCAGAGCAGACATAAGTTACAAATAAATTGTTTAGCGATGCAAATGATGATGCCCAGACATGTTTATTAAACAGGCAAATTAACCCTGGTCGTCACAAAACTCCCACAGCGCGGTTCGCATGTTGACCACCAACCTGAACATGGGGATGGCAGAAAAGTCCAAGCATCACTGGTTGAGATGCAAATAGAAAAATCCAGTCCGGTGATGTTCACGTGATCGTTGTAACGCAGTGCTTCGAAATAAAAAAAAGAACAGTAACAACAGATGTGGAGGAAAGACTCTCGCAGCAAATTTTAAGTGACGAAAAAAGTGTAGCTAGCATTTGATTTTCTCCTTATTTGTAAGTAAACCTCTTGTACGGCATTCAGATGGGCAGTGCGTATATGTGACAATCAACGGAAACCAACAATTGGTGAAAAAAGTTTAGTTGTAACAGATGTGGTTTCGTAATGGTTCAGCTGCCTCAGTAATAAACTGGAGCTGACACAGTGGTACATATTCATGGACAGGACGGCTAACCTGCTGTAAAACAAGGAGGGACTGAAGCAGATAGGTTAGACAGCCTATAAAATGTCCATTGGAAGTTCGTGTGCGGTTACTTCAGCTCTGATAATGATCTACTCGATGTAGGGTAACAAAGGTTGAGAGATACCAAGTGAGTGAGTGTCGATCTGTAATTTCGCTGAAACCAGTACAATTTCAGTTTTCCCGGGTCTCTGGGCGGCAACCCACCCATCTATAGGTCTGTACTGTCTACAATTATTTACTGTACAAGCGCTAAATGTTTCGACTTTCCATCTTTGCACCATTTTTTCAAAACGTACATTGTTTCTCCTCAATATTCGTTTCTCACGTTTTACAAAAACTTCAGGGAGAAAAATAATGTTCGGTCGAAAAATTACAGCATTTTCCAACAACCTTCGCGTTTTTCTTTTACGAGAATTGCTTATTCTCTTTGCAAAAGTCCAAATTCACCGCTTTATCCTGAAACTGTGCACGAAGTCACGAGCAGCGCATGCCGGACATTGACAAAATGATCAGTTGCTCGGTTCATTTGTAAATTCTCTTTATACGCGCCTTCCTTCTAGCTCTCATCCTAAAGTTTCAAAACAAGCTGCTTTGAATGATTTGTTCGTGAAATACTTTTCCCTGACGTTAAAACAACTTTTCATTCACCGAACAGTTTGAGGTTCCTGAGCTTATAAGTCAAATAATTACCCTCCCCCTGCAGATGTATGGAAAGGAAGAAGTAAATCCAGGTAAAATCTCAGCGACGAAAACTCTCCGGCGCAGCGACGTTAGGAAATGTAACTTTAAAACAACCTACAACTATTTTTCAACTTGAAGGAAAATTCTAGCAAACATATCCTACGTTTTGTGGCAAAACAGAAATTGTGGCAGAAAATTTTATCATTCTCTGTATACGCTTACGTCTTTTGAATATTAATTGTGCAGCGTTATTTTTTGAAAGCATTTTATCAGCAGGTGGGATTTTCTCCGCTCAAACCAAACTTCAGTCAAAGCTAGTACAACTAAAATACAGCAAAAAGAAAAAACAGAAGCATTCGCGTGAAAAAAACTAATGATTGACAAATATGTCCAACAAGTTGAAAAGACTTCTTAAAAAAAGTACTTTCAAAATTTAGCAACCCTAAAGATTACCTTCATCTTGAACTGACTATGGCTTCAGTGAAACCCTCACCTACAAACTATTTATTCACAACTCTTACAAACATATATGAACATTAATAACTTATTTCGTCTGAACATTTAACAGTACTGAAAATTATCAACTTGGCCATGAACGTTCAACTTTCCTGCTCAAACAGATGCGAGTAATGGGATATCTGTAAAACTTTGAAAAGGACGAATCCGAGCAGTTATAGCATATATTTACAATTAATATATGCATAATAGATATATTAAACAAGTTCAAAGCTTGGAAATGGTAACCACCGAGGATAAATGAAAGGGAAAAAGCTAATGGTTTTGATCTTTATTGGTAAAATGTACCTCGCATGTTGTGAGCCTGTAAACGGAATTCTATCTCTTCACATTTCAGTTTGCTGAAGTCAACGTCGAACTTGTTGTTTCTGCAAAAAAGAAATTAATTATCAAAAGCGCAAATAGTTTTTTTAGAAATCCAAGGCTCATAGATCAATAACATTTTTAGCTTGTAGTCAAAGGTGGCAGGGTTTTGCGAGAAACCCGCTTAACAATGGCTGACCGTTATGATGATATAATGGCTGGCCATTATGATGATGCAAATAGTTACTTCTCTAATTTTGTGCTGACTAAGCACCTTTAAAATTCAAACACCAAGCGCTGCGTTTCTGAACCAAGGTCTAATTTGGTGGATACAGAGTAAGATTTTTTACAAAATAAGGATAACCCGAAATATATACTGGTCGTGTCACGTGACACACGCAGCAACAAGTAAAATCCCTACTTTGTATCCATCAAAACGAGGCCTTGGTTCAGAAACGAGCAAGGTGCTATCATCTGAAACAGAGTATATCTTTTCTCTGCTGCGTATATACACGCCTACAGCTATGTGAGGAGCATCATAACGTAACCTAAAGTTTAAGTTCAATACAAAATAAAGTCAAATACATCATAAATTTACGGCCATGTGCAGCTAAAGTGTGACGTAATAGATTCGTGTCTTGAACTAATAGATTCAATTCCTTGTGGAACTAATCCCAAAATTATTTTTTACAACATCAAGTCTTCCTGAAGCAATTCCCCCATTTCGTGCCTGAATACCTTTGCTTTCAGCAAACGATTGCAAAGTCGTTTATCTCCATGAATGCGTTTCGCGGTTGGACAATCTCTAAATCTACGAACTGACGACGTAAACGGGCGGGTCCTTTCCACGAGTCGAATTTAGGACCGAGAAAAACCACAGACTGAGATAAGAAGCAGCGATTTGGGAAACACAGCCAGCCTACCTCAACACAGACGACTTCTCCTCACTCCAGCCCTCAATTCCAGATTCCAAGCTGCGGATCGCAGAATGGAATTCGCAGGAACAGCGCCAAGGATTTCCGGCCAAGGTCAGTTTTCTCAGTGCGCGGTTGTGTCTGAACCAGTGTGAAGAAAACCGCGTCAAACGGTTTCCCTCTAATTCGACCGCACGGAGGCGCCCGAGACAGGAGAAAGCGTCGCCAGAAACACGTGACAATCCCGACTGACGCAGGTCGAGATCTCGCAGGCGATTGGCTGACGTGTAGAATGTCGAAGCTGCGATTTCGCCTAAATTGGGATTGCCAGCCAATCGCAATCTGCGCAGATTTTTCAAGTTGTTGACCGATAAAGAGCTTGATGGCGTCAAAAGGTTCTGACACATGCTCAGCTCTCGCAGCGACGGCGGAAGCTGATTGGCTGGAATGTGCGCGAAGCGATTGGAGTCGAGGCGGAGGATTCTGAGACGATCCAAACCCCTGAGGTCGTTGATGCTGTTCAGGAGGTTCCTACCAATCGTGATCTTCACCAGTCCTGACGGTAGTTGTCCGGATGGAAAGGATTCCAGTTTGTTTCTTCTGAGAATCAGATGCTTGAGCTTCGGATTATTATCAAACGAACCGGGGTGAATGGACCGCAACTTATTCCCCCCCAAATTCAACTTCTCCAGGTTCTTCAGCGACTTTATGACGCGGGGAAAGTAATGAAAGGCATTGTGATGAAGATCCAATCTGAACAACACAAGGAAAAGCTGTTGTTTTCACTTTAACTTCAGAGACGCAGAGATGTGCACTAGTGCTCCGACACGATTTCCATGCAACCAAAATACTCTGATTTAGAGATTTAAATATTTTCAATTTTTAATTTCAAATTTTTTCCTTTCCTTCGAAAAAAAAATTTCCTAATCTTCCGGAATCAATTGTTCTTAATCTAAATTTTGGAGTTTTTTTGTAAAAAGAGCATAAGGATACGGAGAGTTTCAGCGATAAACAAACGTGCGAATACAGGATTTTACCATCGCCAGCATGAGGAACTCCCGTTCGTAACATTTACAGAAAAGTAAAGGTCTAAGTTTTATTTGCAACATGCCCAAGATTTTAAGTTTAACT
>Ga0210059_1011984_pt1 | contig 13181 bp, 7 predicted proteins | sample Ectturendosymbi2_FD_188042 | JGI IMG/M metagenome (GOLD analysis project Ga0210059, IMG submission 188042) | Ecteinascidia turbinata endosymbiont from Florida, USA - Sample 2 (SPAdes) (version 2) | ecosystem: Host-associated > Tunicates > Ascidians > Unclassified | place: Key West, Florida...
CCATAAGTTGTTAGATTTTCTGCATCTTTCGAGAAACAGGTACTTGTATTTACGTAACAGTGCCTCAAAGGTAGGAATGTTACATTGAACTTGGTGGCTACTAACACTCGCTCTCCAGGGCAAGTTCGACTTTAGTTTATTTGGCTGTATGCACAACTTGAAGCAAAGTTATGAATCTGTCTTGAAGACAGTGGCGTAGCCAGGCGGAAGGGGAAACATCTGTCCCTGGACGCAGCATTTTGAATGCGTAAATTGAGGTTGGAATGTCACGTTACAATTACGAAATGTCAAATGTCAGCGGATGCTAGTAATTACGATTTACAAAATGTCGAATGCCAGTCGCTGATACCCAGTTGCAAAATTTCATCAAGATGACCAAGGTTCGCAAAGAAAGCAATTACGAACCTTAGTGACGTTTTAAGGCGTCACTTGTGTCTCCAGCAACTAGCGCCCGCATGTGGTTTGACACACGGTTGCGTCACAATGCTTTCAGATAGCCAGGCTTGCGAACTTTCCAACTTCGTTCTCATTGTATAGTTGCGTCACAGTCGACGGTAATCCAGCATTCACAGTGCATGCAAATGCGCATGATTTTGGAGCAGTGATGAACCTTGATAGTATGTTATTACGACAACAGATCTGATGTTTAGGAAATTATTGATCTTTGATGGTCTGACAAACTTCATGTTGATATGGATTCGATGTGGTTCTGAAGGTAATTATGATGATTTTTATTTGTGGCATGTTAAAATAAATCCTGACTACTTTTGCAAACTTCTAATTGCAAATGGGCAACAACGTTGTGTATATTAGTTATAAATGTGTACTTTACAGTTACTCCCAGGGACGCCGGAGAGCAGGAGCATTACGGGGATAATTTCTTCCCCTGTTCTTTCAAAAGGGAAGCAACGGGGGCGGAGCTAACTTTTCATCACAGTATCTAGGGAATTTCATGGTTAACAAGATCTAGTTGAAACAAATTTATTGCAGCTATTCACGTACACACAACATTCAGAATGGTTTTCTACACTTACTGTTATTATTTTTGAGGTCAACATTGTTGCTGAACAGAAACAAACATATTGATGAAGAATTTTTGTTTTTTTGCGAGTTAGCATTTCCCGCATTACTTTTACTGACCCGCGCCCTACCGCTGCTTCGGCTGCTACCTGTGCTTTGTCTAATTTCACCTATGAACTGAGCATCTTCACAGACATGATTATCGAAATTCAGATCACAAAATTGCTAGCAAAATCTTGCAGAGAGTCACTGGCGTTAGATATTTTCTTGGTATATGTGGTACATTTAAGTCATATCGGCTTTTTGACAAACTAATCGACAAAGTCGTGTTTAATTTCGTTCAATCCAGCGCGAAAAAAATTTTTGTAACTTACTTTGTCATGAAATGTCGCTTTTCTGTTACATCGCACGTTCTTTTTCTTACACGCGTCACAGCGTTTCTTTCACACTGCAGTTAATTTGGGGAAAAACTTTATTCTTGTGAGCGTGGTCGCAGGGTCTTCACTTTGAGCTTCGTGCTTCGGATTATGCTAACTAAACTCAAAACAACTACATAATTCCATTTTTTCTAATCTGACGACTTTAGTCTTATGAAAAAAATGTCGCCTTTGAGAACCGGGAATGACACTGTAATTTCTCCACCTTAATAACAGGATTGTCTGTTTTCATTACCATTTGCATTTTCTTAGATGCTTACAACGTTCACAAACCCAGCAACAAAAATTTTGCATCTGTGAAAAAACAAACTTTTCGCTGAAGAAAAAAATGCACAGCAACATTGAATATAAATCGCTAGTTTGTCTACTAAGCGGTGTCAATCGTGAGCAGCATAATGTATGCGATTACAGGCATCCACTGTTGCTTTTCAAGTAACATAATCAATTGATGCGCTACGTGTTTTGTCCAAATCGAAATGTTTTTGATACAATGTTATCATTCAACGGGCTTGCTGAGCTACCTTCCTACTTGCAACGAAGCTGTTATATACCTAAGCACCTTGGAAAACACTCTCCAAAACGGACCAGGTTAAAAATGAAAATTTTTTACGGTTTAGCATTAACGCGCATACAAAGCAAAGCATCTTTGTATTGCAAGGGTTGCACTGCTTGTAAGCAAACCTACTGAATGGTGGCGGTTATTTTTTGCACCGAGACATCTCGTTATGTCAGTTATAGTGTATCAAACCAACACTGGACATCGAGCATCAAGCCTTTACAATGAATCTAATGCACAGAACAAATTTACATTCGAATGTTGAAGTTGTCATGCTTTTAACGTTGTGCAGCAACTTTCAAGTTTTTGCGAACTTTGGAAGCTTCGCCGATGAAGTGTACTTTTGATATTTGTATTGCAAACATTTTCTTGATATCACTCACCAATATGTTTTGTTTCCTCTCCTCTTTCTTCACTTGAAACATTTTGAAGCATCTGCGTTGCTTGTGTTGTAAAAGGTTTGCTGCTAGACATCGGACGTAATTTGTGCCATTCACTGGTACTCCAATCGCAAATCAGTAATTTTCCCCACTCACTGACAAAATCTGTCTTCTGTGTGAAACTGTTTTTGTTGAAGAATTTTACACTTTCACTAAACGAGGCTCTGAGAGAGCATTATTTTTGTTTTCTGCTACTTATTAAACGTTCTGCTGTTCAGCAAAAATCAAATAAGGCTACTTTGCCAAACACCAAAAGCTTTTTCTACTGTAAAACTCGCGTTGTATGTAAAATCGCTGTGTTTATTGCTTCACAACAATCTTTTAGGTTTCAACATCAGTGATAACTGCTGAAAAAGTTCGCATAATCTGTGGACGTTGCCAAATCCCAATTCCCGGTCATTTGAGGGTGTAGGTTTCCGAGCGTGCTACCTCGCGTCCGCTCAATCTCCTACCGACCCGTTCAGAAAATCAAACGTTCTGGGGGAACTACAGAAAAGTGTTTTCTTTGAGATGACGGATAAATCACTTCGCATTAAACTTGTTATGGTGAGTTTTCTTGAACATAATTTAAGTCAGCAAATCTCACTGTTTAATTTTCGTTCTTTTAACTCTACACGCAAAGTTAGCATTGCCAAAGTTTTGATTCATCTACGTTTGAACCTGACACAGCCCTACCAAACGTCAGATAGTGAGACTTTTTGCAGTTGGGCAATAATTTTTTTTATCATTGCAATTTCGCTGAAATTTTATTTGCCTCCATGTGTTTAGGTAAAAACTACATGATGCCATTTTTTTGCAAGTGACCATCACCTGGGCTAAACAAGCAGAGTTGGTGTTGAAAAAATTTTCTTTGATGTACATTCTTACCTGACACAGCCACACCAAACGTCAAGTGATTGATTTCTACTATCATCACGATCTTCCTGAAATTTTATTCACCTCCATGTGCTAAGCTGCAAGTCACATGATGTCGATTTTTGCATGTGATCGTTCTCCGAATGTAACACCAAACTTTGGATGCTACAACTTCGCATAAGGAAAAGAACTCTTTTCTGACCGCTTGGCTTTGATTTTTCCTCATGTGTTAAATAAATTCTGTGCGGTTCTTAGTGTTTTTTGCATATTTTCATACAAAGGTTTTTCAGATATTGCGCAAAAGTACGTATGGGCATTGAATGTACGGATAGGGAAACTTAATTTCATAAAGTAATAAAAAAAATGTATGATAGATTTTATATGGACAAGATATCAGTACTGTGGGTGCTTAGTGGTACGTGAAATCGATGTCCTGTAAAAATAATTAGCTTGACTAATTCGCTTGCTTGTCACCTTTGCGGGGACCCGTAACTTGAATAGGCCTACATATATGTGCAAATTTAAATCATTGCAAAAAGATAAAAGCAGGCCTGTCGGCAGATTCCTCGAAAGCTTTCACAGTAAATCAAGAGGTTTCAATTATTGAAGTTAGGAGGCTTATTTTTTAGAGCTGATGCCGTCTGCTTAATGGGCATAGCACACCTCTGAAACTAAAGGATTCAACACACAGGCTGCACTTTCAAAAACTGGAATGTTAAAGAAATGGTGGTTGGTCAATTCGCTCTCGAATACCTAAAAACCAATTTTTGCATGCAGGCAATGTAAACTACGTTCTACACAAAACTACTATCGCGAATAAACTGAACCATGCAGAAGCAGTGATCTCAGTTCAAAATATAAGTACCGGTAGTCAGTAATTTGTTCAGGGGTTTCACATGAAACATAGCTGAACATAACATTTTTTTGAAAATCTAAAATAATGCATACAAATTTCGTGGGAGGCTTTGATTGCCCGGTTTGTCCCGTACCCTTGTTGTGGGCCTAATTCAATTTACATGTGCATTAAGCGAATTGACGAATTAAACGATGACGAATTAGACGAGTTCTACTGTATTTGCATACCGTGATCATGGCAGTGGGCCTCATGCTGAGTCTTTGAGTCTTTTCCATATACCAGTAAAGTTATTCAAGTTTTACAGATTCAAATCCAATCCAAAAACTATATAGCAAAATATAATGCAAAAGTGAAAACCGAATCTTGTTTAAATCCAAAATCCTGCCACTGTTATCAGCAGAAGACCATGTGGCGACATGATTACGCCATACATAACGTTGAATTCTTAGCAGCAATAGAAGAGTGAACATGGCCAAATGTGTAATCTCAATTGCCATAATGCTGAGGATCGTCGGTTCGACTCTTTCTTTGGTTGGCTTAGGACGACGCAGCAGTGTGCCTGCAACACTTAGCTCCTAACGTATCAGTGGCTGCAATTCACTGTCAACCTGCAGTCTTACAGTAACTTGCATTCCTAAAACTGAAACGAAAGTTGCCAAGATGTTCAAAAGAAAATCATTAAATCGGGTCCAAATCTGTTTAAGCAAAAATGATGACATCCAAATCAGTGCTTCGCAAAGTGGGCCCTCAGGCCCACAAGTGGGCTTGTGGATTTTTGAAATGGGCCTGAAGTTTTCATTGGGCCTACAGTGGACCCCAAGGAAAATGTATGGCTGAAATTCTATGTTTTATCTGCTAATGTAAATTTATGAAATCATGACCTTGAAGTTCAAGAGAATACAAGCCAATTATACAGTATAATTGGTTTTCGTTGCAAATGTGTGTTTTCTACACATCAATATTCATAATTTGATAGATAGGCATAAGGATTAGTTTAGTTATTGACACTTTTACTGTATTTTTTATATTAAATAAAAAACATTTCCATGTTACTCAAAATTTTTATTAAAGGTTATCTGGGCATAAGACTTCTTTCAACGTTGAAAATGGGCCACAAGAGAAGAAAGGTTGAGAACCACTGATCCAAATCCTGCAATATTTTGAAATGACGCAAAATTAAAAATCCAAATCCAAGTACATATTCATCTCTGGTCATTTTCATGTATTGGGCATGCGAAAGACAAGAAGTATATTTCTTGTGTTGCGATCAAAAATTTTGAGCGGCAAGTGCGCAAAGCTTCACACTGTGGCAGCAAGCAACAATAGAGATCACCCAACGAGATCACTCTATTATTGCATGTTCGCGTCACATATATTTGTGTGTCGCTCTTCGCGCACATCCAGTTCGTGGTGAATCACACTTTCAATGCAATGCCAACTGAGAGCTTGCAATAACATCCCTCCTTTTTGCAATGAACAGCATCTATCGCACGTTCTTTTTGTGAAGGTTGCACCTGGCACCACCTTCACATCCTGGTCACAGCACCAGTTTGTTGTGATTGGAAAAACCCAGCAGCAAGTGCGCAAAGCTTCACACTGTGGAAGCAAGCAACAATAGAGATCACACGTCGTATTATTCTATTTCTGCTTGTTCGAACCACATATATTATGGGTGTTGTTCTTCACGCACATCACGTTCGTGGTGAATCGCACATTCAACATAACGCTAACCGAGAGGTTGCAACACTTGCAACAACGTTGGTCTAAACTTTTTGAAATGACTGAGAGTGAAAGAGACAAGTAAAATTCAAACTGAGAGAACTTAGATCAGGGTTTTTCTTAAGGAAACTGTTAGGTTCCCGGTATGGACTTGTAGGGACCCGATTTCTCTGATTCTAGGGACCCGATTTTCTTTGATTCTAGGGGCCCGATAATAATTTTTGTAATTTGAAAGTTGTAATTTGAAATAAATAGCTTTTTAATCAAAGTCACAATTGAAATTTTCATGGGTACACATCTTTTTGGGTCACCCTTTCCTGCTATGTAAGTTATGGTCGGTTCGATTGACAGCATTGTTGCTTCGCCTTTGCTAGTAGAGATGATTGCTTTGTTGAGAGCACTTTTTACATAATTTTTTTTAAATTTCCATAAACAGACATGGGCTTGCATTTTGGGCTAGAGTTTTGGATCTGGGTTAGGGTTTAAAGGATTAAGGTTTTAGGCCACTTGACAAGGACAATGCAATAATCCAGGCATAATGTGTATGTCACATGAGTAATTCCAGCAACTAGGTTTGCCTAATGCAGGGGTTCCCAACCTGGGGTACTTGTACCCATGGGGGTACATCTGCCTATCTGAAGGGGTACATTTAAGGTTAGGAATAGAAGGGAAATGTACATGTACCGTATTTTTAGGACCATAAGGCGCACTTAATATCCTTTCATTTTATCAAAAATCGAAAGAGCGCCTTATAATGCGGTGCGCTGAATATATGAATCTGGTTGTGCTTTCTCATCTCGAACCAATTTCACGTGGTAAACGGTGCTATTTATTTAATTGCTAGCTACGATTTTTTTTAAACAGACCATCGTGTTGCACAATAAACCAACAACAATTGCAATGAGCAACGTCCGAGAGTAGCTAGCACATACCACAGATCGTATTACTGTGCTAGGCTCGAGACTACATTGCCGCACACCGAATCAAACCGTGCAACACTTTTATTTTATTCTATTCGTGTCTAGCAAATTAGACATGTGTGACAGATTAAACTCCCAGTGGCGTTTCATTGACTCGGGCGACTTCGGTACTCCACAGTTATTGTGAAAGAGTTGAATACAGTTTGTCTTATCAAAGTTTTGCTTCATTTAATACGCCTTATTATGCTGTTCTATTTGAATAAGACAGGGGATAGTGTTGTAGTAGTGTGTGTAATAACCTGTAAAAGACTTATACCAACTATTATACACTGTTCCCTTTACACTGAAAGCAGCTTCGTTTATGGGAGGTCTGCAGCCTAGATGACCCTTGGTCCTTCGCAGCCTCCAACTCCCCCACGCATTCTATACATCGATGTACTTGGAAATCATTGCAGTTCTTCATTATAATAATCATGATGGCGTCTTTCATGCTTGTGCATTAAAAAGTGTCTGAAAAAGCTTGTATTTCATCAAAGTACAGTAACTGCATTAGCGCCATCAAGCGTATACTCTATACTACCGCCATGTATACATCCTGGTCTTCTTTCTTGTACTTGCGTTTTCTTTTCTCTTTACTGCGATGCATGTTAAAAACCTAGCGCTTTGCGTGTGGGAGTGAAGACGTTACACAATACAATACGCATGTACGCCTTATGGTCCCGAAAATACAGTATATATTATTTATTTCCAAACATTCATGCAAATTATCAGTGAACATTGTTTTCAAAAATTGTTGTATACTTATTGTTAAATATATCTATGAGTAATCATGATAGAATATTTGCCGAAATGCTGAAGGGGTGGTCAGAGAAAGGTTGGGAACCCCTGGCCCAATGGCAGAATAGTTCCTGCAGTGTTTTTGCCACTGATGGCAAAATAGACACTGCCAAATTTTGGTTGTGATGCTATTTTACAGATTTGATAGCACTGGAAATGCTAAAAAGCCAGTGTGGATTTTGCCTCACGAAGCAAAAGCACTACTGGAACTATTTTGCCTTCAACCAATTGAGTTTTGCAACAGGCAAAATAGCTTCAGCAGTGCTTTCGCGCTATGACACAACATAGACACTGCATAAAAATACATGATTTTACATGGGCGGATCAGGACTTGATCAACTTGATCAGACTGATAATTTTCAAAAAATTTGTGCATCAAGACTGGATCGCATTCATCTTTATCGGATCAAGACGGGGCTCGAATTGAAAAATTTCACAGTCCACTCATCTCTGCAGCAAAGGTGAGCGGATATTGATTTTTGAACACCTGATCCATATCCGAAAAATTTTTGCACGTCCATATCCACTCCTTATCCGAAAATTTCAGAAATTTAGTAAGCTATCCAGTATCCATCCGTATCCGAATAAGACACTGGTATCCGACATCCGTATCCGATAAGACACTGTTGGCTTTTTTTACTGCGATAACAAACTGATATTGCCCCCCAATTCTCTAATTTTGCGTCACAATTCTCTGCATTCACTATCAATAAACTAGAAAGTTTATAACGCACGTTCTCCCTGAAAAGAAGGTTGGTTTCCTAAATTTTTTCACAGCGATGTATTTAAGGCAGTCCTGCCCAACCATTTTAGTGTTGCGGGCCACTTTCACATGAGGAAATTTATTGAGGGCCACAAACGTTTTGCGACGTAACAATAAGCTATTGTGACCATGGGTGGTGGAACCTTTTTCTAAGTGGGGGGGCACAAGTGCACGTCAAAAAACTATAGAAAATTTGTGTGGTTAGAATTATCAACTGTGACGTCACAAGCATTGGAATGTGACGTCATTACGTATACACACCATACAGTGCCATAGCAGCCCAACTCTGGGCCTCCCCCAAAATGCTTACAAGGACCTCCAATGGTGATTATTTAAAAAAAAGTTTTCGACATTATGCTACATCTCGAGACCAAATGGCTTTCAAAACAAAATATCCTAATTACAGACACAATTTTGGCAGAATCAGGCCTGTAGCCAGGTTTCAAGATTTGGGGGGGAAAATACATTTTAAGGGGGAAAGATTTTTGATTTTATCATATGTTTAAAACAAATTTTTCTGAGCACAACAAAATTGGGGGACACAAAAAAGATTTTGGGAAACTGCCCCCGAATGCCCCCCGTGTCTGCGGGCCTGGGCAGAACCGTCGCCAGAAAGTCTTCCATTGGGGGCCTTCATATTTGTGCAGGGGGGCTAAACATTCTGAATGTTTGCATTTATTCCACAACATGAACAGCATTTGCAGTTTGTGCAAATTAATTTTAAATATGTTCCCGCAAATACCCATAACAGGCTCGTAGTTTTCAACTAAAATTTTTTGAACGAGCTTAACAAAAGGAATTGGGTCGTAAATCATTGTCATTTAATTGACGGCGATTATTTGGAGATGTCGTAATGAAATGCAAATATAAAAAATTTGCCTGAAATCAGAATCAATCCTATCTTGCAGTTATCAAAACATTATTACCGAAGGAGCAAACATGAGACCGGTCAAAGCATGTGCGCCACGATGAACGTTTTCTTTCATTAGCGCAAATCGATAAACTTTGCCATGAGCTTAAGTGAAATATGCTTATAAAACGTGCGCATTGGGCTTTTTACTGGCCGAAATATGCATGTACAAACCTTGCTGATGTCCGGAATAATTAATCTCCTGGTGCATGCCACATGTTTAAATTAATAACATTTTGTATCTCAAATCTTCTGCAAATGTTAACAAATATAGACTAAGGCCTACGTGGACGCTGAGGTTAACATCCACAATCCACTAACTGCGCTACTTTGTTTTGGGACAACTTAGCAATGATTGCTAAACAGACTCTTCTAACTACACAATTAACTCCATCTGGCTGTCTAAACAAAAGGCTGCACAAATGTGTAACTTTGGTCGTAAGCACCAAAGGTATCTTGCTGCTATGCAGTACAAAATAAGAGAATACTACCTGAGCTAGACATAGTCCATTTTTTTACAACAGTCACCACACCAGTCACACCGGAAAGGGTGTACATAACGGGAGCATTGACCCCCTGCCCTTTCATAAGGGGGGCAAAGGGGCAGAGACGCCTTTTTGTGAAAGTATCATGGTTAGACAGACAGACAATGCTTGTTCATTTTACATGGCCAATGAAAAGACCCGGAGGACATCAAAGTCAGTTGACCATTGGTCAGTCATTATGCTTACTCAGCTGTAACAACAGTGATGCACAAAGAACAGACGCAACTTCAGAAAATTAGCAATTGGAAAAGAGAAAAATATTCAATGATAGTAAACTGATGCTTAAAGAAAAAGGTGATAACAACAACGACCATATAGATACAGATCATCCAATACACAGAACATTTACAAGGCACGTAGCGTATATCAAGACCATATGGATTATGTTTGTTAATCAATATCAAGAAGGTATTTTTTTACCTGTGTTCGAAAACTAGTGGAACCCAGTAGCTTGATATCCGATTTAAGAGACTGCCACGGTTCTACTCCTCTATACTGAATTGATTTCTTTCCGATATTTGCATTTACTGATGGTTTAAAGAAATTTTGATTGGAGCGAATTCGAGTATTGTAACTATACGGTGTTTTTAGATATTTAAAAAGTTTGTCAAAAATTTTCGGCAATGTTTTATGATGGAACGAGTGAGCAATATTTCATGTTTATCAAGATCGAATTGAAACAAATTTATTGCAGCTATTCGCGCACCCAGATACTTCAGAAATGGTATTCCATAATTTTTGATATTATTTTTGAAGTCGATATCGCTGCTGAACAGAAACAAGTATAATTGGTAATGATTATTTGTTTTTAGTAAGTTAGCATTGCCCTCAACTCTTTTTCTGCCCCCCCCCTACCCTATAGCTGTTCCGGCGTCCCTGCACTACACAAAACATGTTGATAAAATGGAAGTCTGACTTCTGGACGTATACAACTAGGCATGTAGGCAGGGCCGGATAAATGAACGCGAGGCCCATCAGAGCAAAGTCTTGACCGCGAAGTCCCCGAAACGTTTAGCGCAACTGCGTAGTTTGCTGATGTCCGATCCTTTGCCTGCAGTGGCAGGTTGCGAAACTTGTTAGCTAGGGGATTGTTGCACTCTTGGTATTTGCTGCGTAACAATAACATGGCAATAAATCTTCAATTGTTTTTATTCGACATGGGTGGGTAGATTCAATTATGAAAAATCGGGTTAAATCTGTGATTTTGAAGTGATAAAGTCATCAGAAACTTCAATGTGTTCAATAATATAAAGATAACTTTACATTACAGTGTTTACATGCGCACATCAGGTGAGAAAAGACGCATATCGGATGAAGAAGAACGTGTTCAATCGGTTTCATATTCTCACCTAAGATCATTGTCAGGATTATATAAAGCTGTGTGTTTTAAGGGAAGGCAAGCGAGGCACTTCCCTCGTCCCCCCTCTTTTTAGGGGCCCCCCTCAAGGTATTTCGCGTTTAAATATTCCTCATTTTTGGTGAAAAATTTATTAACCGCTCATATGATATTTTCCGAACCACATCATAATTCAGTACTCTACCTTCAAAGGGGCCCCAAGAGCAACTGCAGTGTGCAAGTAGGCTACTCTGCTTTCACAGGCGCCCACGACAGCAGTTGTAATGTGTAAATACAGTACGTTGCTTTCAAAAGCAGGCCCGTCGCCACGATTTAGCAGCAGGGGGACCAAAAACCAGAGGGAGGGGCCAAAAACCAGAAGGGGGGGCACATTTTTTAAATGCTGTATTGGATGTATACAGCAACCAGGGGCCAAACGTGAAATGGGGGGGCACAGATTTCAAATGGGGTCCGGGTACCATTGGCCCACCCACTGGCGACGGCCCTGTTCAAAAGGGCCCAAGTGCATTGCTTCAAAAAACATTCAATCCGATATGAACTATGTTTCAAAAAATACTTAATTGCATAGGACAGCTCGGTCTCTTATCGGTGAGCACGAGTAAACCGCGAGCGAACGAAGTCCTGAGAACGCCTACTTCGAACGATTGTTTTATTCAAGTCACCTGCAGGCTACAACATGGACGCGAAAGGCCAGACATGGAACGAAAATATATGAACAGTGACAGGCCCCAAAAAAAGACCCCGAGTTAACAAATTGAAGTGAAATGGGACGGAGGTGGTGGCACAAACATACAAAGCAAGCTCGCGTTCTCTGATATAAATCGTAATCGAAGACTTGGGCGAAACCTGAGGAGCCTGTATGCCGGAGTCGCCACTGGGTTGTTAAAAACAGCAAAAAAATGGCTTAAAAAAAACAGACAAAAGCATTGGTTAGTTGACACAGCATTGTGTTGAGTTCGCGTTGCATCCTCAACATGAAACGTCTCGTGACTCTGAAACACAAACAAAGGAAGACTTCCAATGCCAGTCAAGAAAGAGACTTAGAAGCTTGTCAATAGTTTCATGGAATGACAAGAAAAGACGCATCACCGGACTGAATTGCAAGAGAATGAAGTAGGAACTAAAGACACTTGGTTTACAAGGACGTTGCATTGTATATGTATTCGAATTATTGTGTATACTCCATACGTAATCACAAGTCACAACCAGGAAGAGAGTAACCCACAATATTATATAGATCATTTGCAGTAACATCTCATACGAAATTATCAATAATACTCCCGATCTGAACGGATAAAACCGATACGCGCTGAAACGTAACATCAAGTTTCGGATTCAACGTAATCACGCGTTGACCGTGTGACTGTTAGCGTCGCGAGCGGACCGCGCCGCGAAGCACCTAGTCACGTGATTGCAAAGTCCCTTTAGGCCTTTATAAGGAGGGATATCTGGAGTAGAACTTCAGTCTTATTCTGACCATCCTAGGAGAAGCAGCAGGTTAAGCAGTGGGCGTACCAAGCTTAACTTGCTAGACTAGCAGTGGGCGTACCAAGCCAGCTTAGTCCAAGTGTGACTAGACTACCGAAATAAATTTATAGTCTAGTGTCTTAACTTAACCCTGATGTTTTGGGGATACTATGGTTTACTCTCTTCCTCCATGAAAGAATTGAACTCGTATTAACCCCTGTTGTTTGAATTAACCCCTGTTGTTAGCAGTAACTTTTGTTACGTGCTTTAACCTATGTTACTGGTATGAACCGCTGATGTCTTCGATTACCATTCTGATGCATTTGAGATTAATAGTGCCATGCTTAACGTTATATTAATAAAACCATGAGTGAATACAGATTCGTTTGATGATTAAACTGAGCGTAAAGTCGAGCAATACCAGGCGGGTCTAAGTTTCTTAATTGTTAACTTGGGCGTGCCTTGGACACATTCCTACCAAATTAACCAGTGCTCTCGC